>Ga0209380_10000176_pt1 | contig 42290 bp, 37 predicted proteins | sample HubBroMetageWFT6_FD_188347 | JGI IMG/M metagenome (GOLD analysis project Ga0209380, IMG submission 188347) | Warmed and freeze-thawed soil microbial communities from the Hubbard Brook experimental Forest, New Hampshire - Hubbard Brook CCASE Soil... | ecosystem: Environmental > Terrestrial >...
ATATCGGACAGGTCAGCGGCTAAAGCCGCGATGATTCTGAACACGTTGCGGCACGGCTGAAGCCGTGCCCTACAAAGATTTAGAAGTTGCCACACGGACTCTAAAGCCCCCTTTCTTTCCGACCGTTACGTCGGGGCTGAAGCCCCGACCTCCGAAACCTTCTCCCGACAAAAGTTACTTTTCTTCGACTGGCTTAAGTTGGATGCCGAGCAGATCGAGTTGGTCCGTGTCCACCTTCGACGGCGCGTCGGCCATCAAATCCTGCGCCTTTGCCGTCTTTGGGAAGGCGATCACTTCGCGGATCGACTTTTCGCCTGAGAGCAGCGCCACGACACGGTCGAGGCCGAGGGCAATACCGCCGTGCGGAGGCGTTCCGTACGTCAGCGCATCAAGGAAGAAGCCGAAGCGATTGCGGCGCTGCTCCTCGCTGAGGCCCAGCATCTTGAACACGCGGTCCTGCAATTCCTGCTGGTGAATTCGAATGCTGCCCGAGCCCAGTTCGACGCCGTTCAGCACCAGGTCATATCCTTTCGAACGCATGGAAAGGCGCACTTCGTCGGACGGGTCTTCGAGTTTCGGTATGTCTTCCTCGACGATGCCCGTGAAGGGATGCTGTGCGCTGACGACCGCTTTTTCCGTGGGGCTCCATTCAAAAAGTGCGAAGCCGGTGATCCACAAGAATTCCCAGCGGTCCTTGGGAACCAATTTCAACTGCTCGGCGAGCAGCAAACGCAATTGCCCGGCGATCAGCGCGGCGGCGTCCGTGCCGGGAATTTGTTCCTTGGCGCTGACGGCCATGACGAGATCGCCGGGTTTCGCTTCTACGCTGGCGGCGATTTTTTTCAGCGTCTCCGAGCCAAGATTTTTTTCGAGAGGCGAAGCGACACCCTCGGCCGTGACTTTCACCGTGTACACGCCGCGCGCGCCAAGCGACTTCGCTTTCTCGGCGATTTCGTCGAGCTGCTTACGCGAGAACGCAGCCGCACCGGGCGCGGCAAAGGCCTGCACGCTGCCTTCGATGTGCAGCGTCTCGCGAGCGGCAGCGAAATGTTCGGTAATGTCGTGCAATTCCATCCCAAAGCGTAAGTCGGGTTTGTCGGAACCGTAGCGGCGAATGGCCTCTTTGTATTCCATGCGGCGGAACGGGCCCTTCACGGTGATTCCGGCGACGGCGCAGGCGCGCACCATCACATTTTCGATCACGCCAAAAACCGTGTCCTGCGTGGGAAAAGAAATTTCGAGGTCAAGCTGCGTGAATTCCGGCTGTCGGTCGGCGCGCAAGTCTTCGTCGCGAAAGCATTTGACGATCTGGAAGTAGCGGTCCATCCCGCCGATCATCAGGATTTGCTTGAAAATCTGCGGCGATTGCGGCAGCGCGTAAAATTGCCCGGGATGCACGCGGCTCGGCACGAGATAATCGCGCGCGCCTTCGGGCGTTGAGCGCGTGAGCATGGGCGTTTCGATTTCGTAGAAGCCCATCTCGTCCATAGCCTTGCGGATTTCGAGGATCACGCGGTGTCGCAGCGCGATATTCTGCCGCGGCTTCGTGCGCCGCAAATCGAGATAACGGTACCGCAGGCGCGACTCTTCGTTCGCAGTCAGGTCGTCTTCGACGACGAACGGAGGCGTCTTGGCCATGTTCAGGATGCGCAGTTCGCTGGCGATGATTTCCACTTCGCCGGATGTGAGTTCAGGATTTACTTTCTGCCGCTTCACCACGCGCCCGATTACGGCGACCACAAATTCCGAACGCAATTCCTCGGCGCGCGCGTGTGCCGCGGCGTGCAGCTCCTTGTTGAAGACGATCTGCGCAAGCCCCGAGCGGTCGCGCAAATCAATAAAAATGAGATTGCCGAGGTCGCGGCGCTTGTGCACCCAGCCCATCAGGACGACATCTTTGTCGGCGTCCGCGGCGCGCAGATCCCCGCAATAGCGCGTGCGTTGCAGTGTTCCGAGTGAATCGAGCACGAGTCGTTTTTCCTTCCAGAAACGCTATCCTCTTCAATGCTTGAAACGGCCTTCGCTGAGACGATCTTCGTCGAAGCAGTTCGCCACAGGCCTCGTGCCGATCAGCTTTGTGGGTCGCGGCTTCAGCCGCGACATTTGATCGTCTAAATGCCCAGGGCTTTAGCCCCTGAAGTAGCCAGGCCGAAAATGCCCCTTCCGAGTACACCGTCATTGTCGGACCTAAAGAGCCTACGTGGCAACTCAATGCCGAAATAGCCAGCGGCTAAAGCCGGTCTGACTATGGCAAATTTATGTCACGGCTGAACAGGTTGCGGAAAAATTCCAAAAGTGTCATTCCGAGGGCGCGGTTTGCCCGAGGAATCTGCATTTTTTCTTGAGAATGGCGAAAAAGCAGATCCCTCGCTTCGCTCGGGATGACATTAAACTACTTTTTTCCGCAGCCTCTGAAGCCGTGACCCACAAATCGTTTCGGAGTCGGCCAGCTCCGCCAGCTAACTTCGATCATGCGGCGCTAGGCTGTGCGCGCTGCGCGCAAATACGAAAACAATTCCGCCTCAGCAAGTTTTTGCTGAGTGCCGTCGGAGAGGCGCTTCACTGTGAAGACTCCTGCCGCCAGTTCATTATCTCCGACGATGACGGCGTGGAGCGCCTTCAATCGATCCGCGAGGCCCAGCGATTTGCCAAATTTCATCTCGACCGCGGGCAGTTCGACAACAAAACCGGCGTCGCGCAGGCGCCGCGCAAGACCAATCGCCGCGGACTGCGCCGCCGCGCCAAACCACGCGAGGTACACGTCAGGACCACCTGCCTTGCCAGCAGGGCCGCCCTGCGTCTCGCCCTCTCCCGCTTCCTGAAGGGAAAGGACCAGCCGATCGGTGCCGATGGCGAATCCGATCCCTTTTGTCGCGGCCGGACCGCCGAGTAATTCCACGAGACCATCATAGCGCCCGCCGCCGCAAACCGCATTCTGCGAACCAAGCCCCGGCGCCGTGATTTCAAATGTCGTGCGCATGTAGTAGTCGAGCCCGCGCACCAGCCGCCAGTTTTCCTGATACGCGATCCCGCGCAACCCGAGTTGGCGCTTCACTTCGTCGTAATGCGCGCGGCAATCGGCGCAAAGATGCTCGGCGATGCGCGGCAGTTTCTCGATGATGCCCTGCTCGTTTTCGAGCTTCGAGTCCAGCACGCGCAGCGGATTCGTCTCGATGCGCCGCTGACTGTCCGCCCCAAGCAGCTCGCGCACTTTTTGCAGTTCCGCGCGCAATTTTTCGACGTAGGCAGGCCGGCAATTTTTATCTCCGATGGAATTGATGTTGAGGACCGCTCCCTTGAGCTTGAGCCGCTCGAAAAACGACATCAGCATCTCAATCACTTCCGCATCAATCCCCGGCGCATCCGAAGTCCCCAACACTTCCGCGCCAATCTGATAGAACTGGCGATAGCGCCCCTTTTGCGGCCTCTCGCGTCGAAACATCGGCCCCATGTAGTACAGCTTCACGTTTCCAGGCAGGGTCTGCATCCCATGTTCGATGTAGGCGCGGCAGACAGATGCGGTGGCTTCGGGGCGGAGCGACAAATCATCGCCGACAATCAGTGTGCCGCTCGCAAGTCGAATACGCTCGACAAGTTCAGCAACCTGATTCCAAATTAATGCCTCGGCTGAGTCACTTCGGTTAGAGATGAGGTCGTGGAGTTCCTTGGCAGCCGTCGTTAGATCGTTAACTGCATCCAAACCGACTTCCTCGAGCTCTATTAGATTCTCCTGCTGTGCCTGCATGATAAAAACAAGCAGAGAAACTGTGAGTTGTTGGAATGCCTCGGCAGTCTGGAGATCACCGGACTTAATTTTCCACTCAACAAGGGAGTGCTGGAGACCGTAAATGTGTGCCGTTTCTTGGTCGGGCATCGTGTACATCTCTTTTGAGACTATGTCCGTTTCGCCACCTACTGCGCGGACGAAGAGGTTAGTTGGTTCGAAGATGGGGAGCCGGATTTCACCGAAGCCGAACGTGCCAAACACCTTATGAGCTGTCTGCTCGACGCGGGTCCACAGCGCAGACTCCGGAGGAAGAATGTCGCGCACACCTTTAATTGCCTGGAATTTCATCCGGCGTCTGGGGCTAAAGCCCCCTTGGGTCCCTCTCTAGATGTCACGGCTGAAGCCGTGACCCACAATTCGCAACCTCCCCGCCTTTGAAGAGGCGGGCTACAATAACCATTGTAGATTCGCAGTGCTTTGTGGGGCAGGGCTTCAGCCCTGCCATAAATCGGTCGCACAAAAAGGGCTTCAGCCCCTGAAGTTCTAATTATGGCTACGCCTTCTCCGCTTTGTAAGTCTCCGAATACTCTACATACCGTGTGGCGTATGCCTCAATGCTGGCCTGATCTTCGGGCGTAAGCGCACGCCTAAATTTCCCTGGATGCCCCATGAACAAGCTGCCCGCCGGGACTACAGTGCCCTCAGGAACGAGCGTCCCCGCAGCCACGATTGAGCCTTCGCCGATGCGCGCGCCGTTCAAGAGGATCGCGCCCATGCCGATCAGCACGCGCGATTCGATGGTGCAGCCGTGCAGGATGGCGCCGTGTCCGACCGTAACCATGTCGGCCAATACCAAGGGATGCGTATCCTTGTACACGTGCAGGATCGAACCGTCCTGAATATTGGTGCGCGAGCCGATGCGGATCCAGTTCACATCGCCGCGAATCACGGTGCACGGCCAAACGCTCGAGAATTCACCGATAGAAACGTCGCCGACGACGACCGCCTGCGGATCGATGTAAGCCGACAGCGCAATTTGCGGCGTCCGCCCGTGATGGCTGCGAATCATGCGCACCTCTTCATGGAGCGTCCCCTGTCCCACGAGAATTTGTTTGATTGGCGGTGGACGAGCACTTCAGGGGCTAAAGCCCCCTTAGGTGGCCATCTTTATGTCGCGGCTGAAGCCGCGACCCACAAATCTAAAAGCATACCTATCACATACCAATCACATGCCAATCACAAACCAGTGAAGCTAACACACGCGTTCTCGACTGACAAGAAACGCCACGATCTTGCCCGCGCTATTCGCGATTGTGCAGACGATACAACAAAACGCCTACGATGGCGCCGATCCCCACTGTGCCGAGAATGAACGGCCGAGCTACGGGAATTGCCACCCATGAAAGGACCACCATCCCGATCGAAACCACGGCGCCGGCTTTCGTTCCAGGAACGGGCAAATTCCCGAAGGCCAGCCGCTGCGGCTGCGACCTGTGTCGAGTAGGAATTTGCTCGAACGTGAGCCACCTCGAAAATCTCGCAGGAGCTGAAATTGAGATGCCCGCCCAGCCCGCAAACCTGAGACACAAAACGCTCAATCAATTTCAACGACCGACCCGCGCGCGGCGGCCGGCTTCGCCTCCAGACGCGCGGCAACGGCGCGCGCCATCGCGTAGATGCTCTTCGCCCCGGGCGCATCCGGCCCGAGCAGCGCAACCGGCTTCCCGGTATCGCCGCCGATGCGGATTTGCGGATCGATTTCAATCTCGCCAAGCAATGGCACTCCGTAGGTATCCGCGATGCGCCGCCCTTCGCCGTGGCCGAAAACGTCAATGCGCCCCTGGCAGTGCGGGCAACTAAAAAAACTCATATTCTCGACGACCCCGAGAATGTCCACGTTGACCTGGCGAAACATTTCCATCGCTTTGCGCACATCGGCCAGCGCAACCGTGGACGGCGTCGTGACCAGCACGGCGCCCGTCACGGGCACGAGCTGAATCAACGAAAGCTGCACGTCGCCAGTGCCCGGAGGTAGATCGATGACCAAATAGTCGAGCTCGCCCCAGAGGACGCTGCGCAGGAATTGCGTCATCACACTGTGCAGCATCGGCCCGCGCCAGATCATGGGCTTGTCGCCCGGATTCAGCAGGCCCATCGAAATCATTTTCAGGCCCTGCACCACGACCGGAAGAATCTCCCGTTCGCTGAGCGCCTGCGGCTGTTCCTCGGTCCCCAGCATGATGGGCACGTTGGGGCCGTACACGTCCGCATCGAGCAATCCGACCGACGCGCCGAGGCGCTGGAGCGCAAGGGACAGATTGACGGCGACGGTGGTCTTTCCCACGCCGCCCTTTCCGCTGGCGACGGCGACCAGGTTCTTTACGCCCTGGATGGGCAATTTGGGCGGTTGGGGCATGGGGGGCGGCGGCATGGCTAGACTCTCCTGGATTAATAAATTCTATGGCTTCTCATTTTACAGCCCTCATTTTGAACGAGAAAGGCGCGTACGTCCACTAGCGCAGGGCTGCTGGCACCCGGCCTTCAGGACAGGCAGTTCCCCTTTGGCCACATAAAGGGCGCGTGCCATTGTCCACTGAACGGGCCCGCGCTAGGGTAAGAAAGGAGCGGCGCAACCTGCCTGCACCCGGTACGCGATGGACCCAGCCAACACCAAGCAGACATCCGCGCGGGCCTTCATCCGCAGCCTCAACATTCTGCTCAAATATGCGCGGCTCTACAGTTTTGATCATGCGCGCACGACCGAGCAATTCAACACCGCCTGGAACGAATTGCACGCGGCGATCCCCGTCACCAATGAATCCGGCCTGCTGCTGGGGGCCACCGGCTCGCAAATATTGCTAGATGGCGTGCCCATCGAAGCGACGCCTGCCGAGCGCAGCTTTGCACAATTGCTTTCCGCTGCCGGCCTCGCCAGCATTCAATTCACGTCGCGCGTTACAAGAGAAGACTTCGAACGGCTGGTGCGCGCTTTCCCGACGCAAAATACCAAGCCTTCGGTCCTGGCCGAGAATTTGAAAACAGCCCTGGCCGGCGTTCCGAATATTCGAATCAACGAAGTTCGCTTTGTTGCGGAAGATGCTTCCAAGAGCGACGCCCTCGCCGCCGGTTTGCTCACCGCGCAAAGCCTCGGGGCCGACGCCCATTCGGTGAAGGACTGGCTCCGCGACCCGCAGAAACTGTTGCAGTTGATCGTCGCGGCCGAAGGGTCGCGCGGCGAATCAGGGGATGGCCCCGGCCCCGGCGGCGGTGCTGGAGGAGGAGCTACCGGAAGTGCAGGGCCCGGCAGCACCGCTGGCAACGCGGGAGTGGGATCGGGCGAAGGAAGCGTGCAGGGTACCGGCAGCGGCGCAGGCGATGGTGCACCCGTTGGCCAAAGCCCCTACTCTGGCGCAAGACCAGGCAGCGAAGATCTTCAACACGGTGTGGAAACAGGCCCACCCGGAAGCGAAGGGCCAAACAGAGGCAGTCCCGGTGGTCTGGCCCCAGGCGGCTCCGGCGGCCGTGGCACGGGCAGTTTCCGGCGACCAAGTGCTACTGGGAGCGGCATATCAGCCTGGAGTTCGAAAGACCAGGACATCCTGGGAATCCTGAAGCTGCTGACGCACCTGGGCCACACCGTCACGGGCCAGGGCGGGAATATGCAGCCCGGCCCTCTGCAGGAGGAACTAAGCAAGCTTCCGGCGCAGTCTCAGGAGACGCTGCGGCAGGCGCTCGCTGCCGTGGCCGCGCAAGCGCCCGCAATGAATTCGAAAGACCCGATGCTGTTGCGTCTGGCGGAACATCTTGCGATCAAGTTTGCCCTGGAGCGGTACGAGCGCGGCGAAGTGAAGGTCAACGCCGTGCGCCAGATGTTTGACAAGATGTCTCAGGAAATCGAAGGCCTGCGAAAAATCCTGGGCGTTCACGAGCAAAAATTGGCCGATGCGGGAGTCATCGTCGAATCGACCGCGGACTTGCTAGACCGGCAATTCTGGGCCGCGGTGCCGGAACGGGGCAAGCTCAGCGTGCTGACCTCGCCGGAGGCATGGTGCATTCCGGCGCGCAACCTCAAGCAGTACGTCGAGGAACTTATCCAGCGTGGCGATGAGAAAAATGCGCTGGCGATCCTGCAGAATTACGCCGCCTGCCTGCAAAGTCCGGAATTCGAGGCGCGGCGCCGGACAGCGATCGGCATCGCGGATATCGGCGAGGTGTACGCCTCGTTCAAGGGCCGCCCTCTCGCGCCGGCGATCAAGGTCGCAGGGGCGCAATTGAGCGTGGAGCGCGACGACAATTTGGAAGGGCTCATCAGCGCCGCGTTTGTGCGCCTGGCCCAGGAAGCGGGCTTGCGGCGGATGTTCCCCGCGCTGGTGCAATCGCTCGATACGCTGGATTCGGTGGAACACCAGAGGCCCGTGTTCGTGCAAAGCCTGCGTCCCCGCATCGGATTGGAAAAGCGCGTGCCGGAATTTATAGAGGATTCGTTGCGCGGCGACCGCGCGCTGGAAGGATTGGAAATTTTGTTGCAACGCGTGCCGCGCAGCGCGGCGGAAAATTTGACTTCGCGTTTCAACCGGACCTCCAATCGCGCTGACATGCAGCGCCTGGTGGATCTGGCGCGCACGGTGGGAGAGGAATTGATGTCCTCCTTGCGCGATTCGCTCCGCTCCGGCTCCGCGAGTGAGGCAGCGGAAACCGGGGGCCTGCTGAGCCGCCTCGATCCGTCGGTGATCTCACGCTGGTTGCCCGAACGCATTAACGAATGGCCGCGGCAAGCGCAAGACCGCATGGTGCGCTTGATCGCCATGGGCGGCGCGCCCGAGCGCGGAAGCTTGCTGGTCAATTTGCTGCAGTTGCTGGATCCGGTCTTGTGGCCACTGGCCATCGACGAAATCGGATTGAGCGAAGACGCAAGCTCCACGACTACCTTATTACGGATGGCGGAAGACGACACGAGCCGCTCGGCCCGGCCGTTCATCCGTCTGAAAGCATTGGAAGCCCTCGGAAGGCTTAAGGCGCAAGAAGCCACGGAACTTTTGCGAGGCATCGCGGAGGGCCGCCACATGTTTCACTGGGCGCATCCGGGCGAACTGCGCCTGGCAGCCGTGCAGTCCCTCAAAAAGATCGATCCGAAATGGGCCGAGGATTTCGCCCCGCAAAGCGGGTTCAGCGACAAGGAACTGACTTTGGCGCCTCTCGATCCGCTGCCTAATGCAAAATATTTTCGCCGCCGGCGGTATCCTCGCGTGAGGCTGGCGCAACCCATCACGGCCTTCGCCACAGTGGGGGCAGAATTCCTACCGGCTGGAAATCCGCGGCTTGAGCTTGAGCGGAGGAATCGCAGTCGGCGAAAAGCATCTGCCGCCAGGCACGCTCGTCTCGATGAGAATTGGTTCAGGTCTGCGCCCGATTCGCGCGCAGGTCCTGATGCGCGATGCTCGAGCCCAGGGACTCGGCTTTGAATTTGCCGACATGGATCTCGAGGAACGCGCGCGCCTCCGCAAACTCCTGCTCGAAAACAAGCCCTCGGCTTTTTACCAGGAAGAGGGCGCCCTTGCCCAGACATCAGTTTAGCCTGCGGGTCTCACGAAAAATTCAGAGATGCGTTGAACTGCGTTTCGTGCAAAGGATAGAAAATTCGGGATGGATGTGTAGTGGCACAGGCTTCAGCCCGTGGGGGTTCGTCCTTGCAAGGACCAAAACCCAGAGGCTGAATCCTGTGCCAATTAACCCGACTTTCGTGCGGGACTCGCGCTCGCAGAACGCATAATTTCAATAAAACCCATGGGACTTAGCAGCGTACTTGCTGTGGCGACTCCGCCCATCAAGGCGCCCATGACTCCGAGCACTGCCGCGTCCGCGCCGGTGAGGTATAGATTCCGGATGGGCGTTCTGGGCCTGAGCCAAGTTTTTCGAAACCTTTCGGGCGTCGCCGGATATCCGTAGATCGTTCCCGATGGCGCTCCCGTGAAGTATTCGAAGGAAAGGGGCGTGGCGAGTTCGGCGTAGGCCACGAGGTCCCGAAAGCCGGGGTGTTGCTTCTCCACCAAATCCAGCAGGGCTTGCGTTATGAGGCCCTTGGCCGATTCGTAGTCGGTTCCGCGGCGCCGCCAGGGCTCTTCGCGAAACGCCTCGAGAGTGCGGTAGGAAAAAGGCGCAACGATTTCTGCCGTGTGGCTGCGTGCCTGCGGATCCTTCAGCGAAGGAAACGAGAGGTACGCCATCGGGGCGCGGCCTTCCAGCATTTCATCCCGGCCGGCGCACATTCGATCGTGATCGAAGGAAGAGAAGATCCAATAATTTTCTCCCTGAAAACCCAATTCGCGAGGATCCCGCTTCAGCCCTAGAAACAGCTCCACGGCTTCCAAGCCCTCCGGAGGCGTTTCCAGTTCCGCGCGAAACGGAAGCGCCTCACCGGGCAACAGGCGCGTGAAGGTATTCCATGCTCCGGCGTCAGAAACTATAACCGGCGCGCGAAATTCCAGTCGAGGTTGCTCCTTTCCTTTCTTGGGCTGGACCTCCACGCCTACGGCCCGGCCGTTCTCCACAATAATTTTCGCAACCTCGTGCCCCGCCAGGAGTTCTCCCCCCGCTGCGCGAATCACGGAGCTTGCCGCCTTGGGAATTTCTCCCGCGCCGCCCGTGGGATACCATGCCCCCTCCAGGTAGTGGCTTACGATTATGGCGTGGGCCACAAAGGCGCTGCGGCCCGGAGGCAATCCGTAATCGGCCCACTGCGAAGCGAGCACGGCGCGAAGGCGCGGGTCGCGAATGTGGCTCTCCAAATATTGCTGCGTCGTTTGCAGCGCCGATTGTTCCGAAAGGCGATTGATGGTCCGCGCGATCCAGCTCAGCGGTGGCGGCGTTACCATGCCCATAATGTGCCGGGTGAACCAGTTGGCGGCGCGTTTGATGTCGCGGAAGTATTCGCCGATCGCTCGCTTTTCCGCGGGGAATGCTTCTACGAGCGCACTCTCGAAATTTGCGCGGCCCTTTGGCACCTTCATGGTGAAGCCGGGATAAACGAAAACATCGTAGACGTCCGGCAAGGGCGACCAGTCCACGCGGCCATCGGTGATGAAATCGAACAGCTTGCGCCCGGTCATGCCTGGCCCCATTTCGCCTATGTAATGGACGCCGACGTCCCAGGTCCAGCCCCCCGGCCGGCTGAAGGTGTGCGTGAATCCGCCGATTTTGAAATGGCGTTCGAGGACCAGGACGCGCCACTTCCGTAGTTTAGCCATGATGGCGGCGAAAGAAAGCGCGCCCATGCCGGAGCCGATGACGATGGCGTCGTAGGAAGGTCGATTGGAGTTTCGTTTTTCGGGAATGCCTTCTTGCGCCATGAAGTCCTCCGTGCCCTTCAATGTGGACACTGACAACATTGTAGAGCGACGATGTTGCGTTTGTCAACATCCCGGCGTAAAATACTTGGGAGACGATGCCCCGTCACTCCTACCACCACGGCAACCTGCGCGAGGCCCTGCTTCAGGGGGCGCTCCGCGTCATCGCCGAATTGGGGCCGGCTGCCTTCACCCTCCGCGAAGTCGCGCGCCGTGCCGGCGTTTCGCACAACGCGCCGTACCGCCACTTTCGGGACAAAGACGCGCTCCTCGCCGCTGTCGCCGCTCAGGGATTCCGCGAGCTCACGCGCGCCATGCGCGATGCGGGTGAACGGAAATCGAATACATTGGACAGGCTCAAGCAATCCGGCCTGGCGTATGTGGCCTTCGCAGTGCGCAGGCCGGAGCACTTCACCGTGATGTTCGACGCCCCGGCCATCGCCTGCAAAGATCCCGAATATTTGCAGGCCTCACAGGAAGCGTTCAACACGCTGGTGAATTATATCCGGAATTGTCAGGACCAAGGCCAGCTGCCGGCCGGAGACACCCTGGAGCGAGCGCTCTATGCGTGGTCGCTCGTGCACGGCATCGCCAAACTTGCCGTCGCCGGCCGATTTCCATTTCGGACGAAAGCCGGCATGCTGAAGTTTGCCAAGTTCGCCATCGACGAATCGGTCCGGGGCGCATGATCGAATCAGTCTCAGAGGCCGGAGACAATTCGGTAATTCTCGTGCGCTGGCTTGAATCGAAACGATGGGCAGGGCCACTTGCAAGGATTGCCTGCATGCGTCGAGGCATACAAAAAGCTACCATGCCAGCGGCGCTCTGATTTCAACGCTTTGGCATTGTTTTGTAGCCCTTGAGGTGTGCCAGGGCTTGGCGGGCGGCCGATTCAGCAGCCAGGCTGCTCTTCTTGATTTTCCCCATGAGCATCGCTCCCTGAATTGCGGCAATGCAGAAATCGGACAGTTCTTCGGCATTGGCCTTCCTGCTGAGCCGTCCCCTGGCCTTCTCCTTGACAAAAAAAGTAGTCAGTTTGTTTTTCACCAGTTCAAAAATGAGACTGAGGTCCTGGCGGATTAACTCGTCGTTCTCCGTCACTTCGTTTCCGATGGTTCCAAATGGGCAGCCACGGGTCATCTGAAAACTTTTCTGCAGTTCGATCTGTGAGAGGAACCAGCGTTCCAGATCTTGCCAGGAGGCGATTTCATAGCTGAGAGGCGCGCCGCCCGTCTGGATCGCCTCCAGATAGCTCTGAAGGACTTCGTGTACGAGGCCATCCTTGCTTTTGAAATAGTGGTAAAACTGGCCCTTGCCGGTGCGAGAAGCTTCAATAATCTCATCCGGGCTGGTGGCACGAACACCTTGCTTGTGAAACAGGTCGGCAGCCGTCCTTTTGATCCTCTGTCTGGTTTCCTCGCCCCTCACAAACTTCTTCAGCATAGACCCTCCTTAATTGTACCTATAAGTACAAATACTGAAAAAGTTCCGGTCGAACGCAGCTGTTCTCCCGTTTTCATACTGTACTTGATTTCTGCGTTGCGTTCCCTTATCAATAGCAGCTCACAGCAGCGAGTTCCACAGAATCGCGGCTCTGCCCCCGTCCATGCAGTTGCACTCCCGGCCCAGAATTGTACCAACACGTTTCGATCCCGTCGAGCGTGGGAGGTACCGGCCATTCGTTCATTCAGAATCAAAAGGAGAGTGAAAATGCCTGTTCTGTTTAGCGAAGCGCCTCAGGGCATCCGTCCGGAGGCGAAAACAATATGATGGAAAGAATCACGGCCGCAGTAGATGATGCCTACCACATCGGCGACACTTTGATTTTCCTTCGTGAATACCCAGCCGAGTTAGTTGCCATGGATGGGCGCCTCCAGTCGGAGAACCCAAGAATCCTGGAGGCCCTCAAAAAGATAAGTGCCGGCGCGTAGCGCCGACTAATTGTTCGGAGTCTGCGGAAGCCGGTCCGCACCCATTGGCGCCGGCTTCTCAAGGCCGCGCGGGCCGTAACTCGGCTTGCAAGCCGCAGAAATATGGATCGAATCGCCTTAGAGAGGGGAATGCGAACCATGGTCAATCTGGACAAAACAATTCTTGTAACCGGCGCCACCGGGCGGCAAGGCGGTGCGGTGATCCGTCACTTGTTGCCGAAGGGATGGAAACTACGCGCCCTCACCCGCGATCCCACGAACCACGCCGCCCAGGAATTGGCGCGCCAGGGAATCGAGTTGGTCCAAGGTGATTTGGAAGATCCAGCCTCCCTCCCGGCCGCGCTGAAAGGCGCCTACGGTGTTTACAGCGTTCAAGATTTCTGGGCGGTGGGAGCAAGGCGCGAGATAGCTCAAGGAAAGAACCTCGCCGACGCCGCTAAAAAGGCGGGCGTCCAGCACTTTGTTTATAGCTCCGTCGGCGGAGCGGAACGCAAGACCGGCATTCCTCATTGGGAAAGCAAATGGGAGGTCGAAAAACACGTCCGCTGCCTGGGCTTGCCCGCGACAATCATCAGACCAGTCGCCTTCATGGAGAGCTACTACATTGATCAGGTAGAAATTGGAATACTGAAAGGCAAGTTCGCCGATCCCATCCGGGCCGACAAGCCATATCAAACGATTGCCACCGACGACATTGGAGCTTTCGTGGCTCTGGCCTTCGAGCGCCCGCAGGAGTTCATCGGAAAGGAATTGGAAATCGCCGGAAGCGAGCTGACCAATGCTGAAGCCGCAAAGGTATTCAGCCGCGTCCTGGGCAAGGCGGTCAAGTTTCAAAAGTTGCCGATGCTGCTCGTCAAACTCGTATTAGGCAAAGAGTTCTACGTGATGTTCCGCTGGTTCAATGAATCAGGATTCAAAGCGGATATACCGGGTCTTCGGCGAGCGTACCCGGAAGTCCGTCTGCACACGCTCGAGGAATGGTTGCGCGAAGAAGGATGGCACAAGCGCGCCAAGCATGTCCGGGCCCCCAAGGAGTAGCTCTTCACTTTAAAGATGGCCGGAGGCGAAGATGGAAGCCATGGAATTACACGACGATTTGTTCATGAAGATTTTCTGGGATGAGCGTACACGCATCATCGGCATCGATTGGAAAGATGCAACGTCTTCCATGACCGATGAAGATTTCAAAGCGGAATTAACGCTCTTCGCCGGGCAGGTCGAGAAGAAGAAGGCCCACGCGATCCTCGTCCAAGTTGCCAATTTCCGCCATCGCCCAGGGCCCGGGCTGCAAAGCTGGCGCGTGCAGAATATTTCCACACGGTATAGCGCGGCGGGAGTAAAGCGATTCGCATTCTTATTCCCACAGGGCGCGCAGATCCCTCCGATGATGTCCCAATCGTCCGCGGAAGAAAAGTTTCTCACACGTGCGTATGATAATCTGCAGCAAGCCGAAACCTGGCTGACCGCGAAGAGCGATTGACCGCGCTACGGAGTGGCAATGAAAACGAAGACGATCCAGCAACTCGTCAAATTCCGGGCCTCCCCGCGAGAAGTATATGAAATGCTTATGGACTCAAAGAAACATCAGTCGGTTTCCGGGGAAAAGGCGAGGATCAGCAGAAAAGTCGGAGGTGGGTCTATCGCCTGGAACGGCCATATTACCGGAATAAATCTGGCGTTGAAACCTGGAGAGAAAATCGTCCAGGCGTGGCGCGCCACGGGATGGTGGCCCGACCATTATTCCATCGCGATCTTCGATATTCAGAAATCAAAAGGGGGCTCGCAGTTGCGATTTACGCAGATCGGAATACCGCCCCGGAGGTATAGCGGCCATTACCGCAGTTGGATCGAGACGTATCGGACGCCCATGAAGGAAGTGTTTGCCAGCGGCCGGATCAGTGAGAAAACACGAGCAAGAGTTAAAACCAATCGAGAACAGCGGATTGAGTCTCAGCATTTCCGCAGGAAAATCTCGAACCAGGCGTAGCGCAAGGCGAGGGGTTCCGCTGTGTTCCTCGAATAATTTTCTCCCTCCCGGGTGGCGCCGCTGCTGCTTCCGCAGGGCCGCGCGGGGAAAACCGAACCGTATAATCTGCTTTAAACTCGATTTTGCTCCGTGTTTCTCGGACGGCTGTTTACTATAATTTCTTTAATTAAGATACGACAGTCATGAAGCACGCGCCAAACGGCAGGGAAAGGCAGCCTCCATGATCGACTTTCGCACCGGCAACAATCTCGATCTTGATGCGGTGATCGGCCTGTACCGCGCTTCGACGCTGGGCGAGCGCCGCCCGGTGGACGACGGTGAGCGCATGGCCGCGATGCTGCGCAACGCGAATCTCGTGGTGACAGCCTGGGACGGCAATTTACTTGTGGGAATCGCGCGATCGCTCACCGATTTCAGCTACGCCACGTATCTCTCCGACCTCGCGGTGCGCGTGTCTCACCAACGCTTGGGCATTGGCAAGGAATTGATCCGCCGGACGCAACAGGCCGGGGGAACAGGCGCGCGCCTGGTTTTGCTCGCGGCGCCTGCCGCGGTTGACTATTACCCGCACATCGGCTTCACACGGCACTCCAGCGCATGGACGCTCGGCCCAGGGGAATTTTTGCAATAGTTCGGATTTCAAGAAGTGGAAACGCGTAGTGAAAGATGAAAACGTGCGCGTCATGCGGAAGGCAGCAAAATATTTAACCGGCGTTCTTGCCGCGATCACCGAATCGTTTCTTCCATTCGAGAAAGCGCCGCGGTCACTTCCGCCGGGCCGCGCAAGGAGAATTGGGCCCGCGTCGTCCGCCGATTGCCCACTAAAATTGAAATTCCCTTGCGCGTCGCGGCAAAGGCGGGCTCGTCGGACAAATCATCCCCGAAATAAATCGGCAGCGCTCCGCGCATGGCGGACTCGCCGAGAAATTTCCTCACGGCCGCGCCTTTGTCGCCAATCGATAGGGGCGCGACTTCGACGTCGCGCAGGTTGATCATCATTTGCAGCGTATCGCGCAGCAGCGCCACGCGTTTTTTCAATTTTTCCCGCACCCGCCGCTGTGTCTCGCCGCTGGTGCCCTTTAAATGGACCGAGAAAGTGTTGCGCTTCGGTTCGATCCACACGCCGGGATATGCCGGCAGTTCCGTCAGTAATTCCACGAGCGTGCGAGCCAGCGTCACGCGCACGGGAAAGGGTACCTTCTTTTTTCCGTTGCTCTCCCACCCGTACAGGCCCATATATTTTACTTTGTCGATTCCGATGAAGTGCCGCAGCTCGGCGCGTTGCCTTCCGCTGATCACCGCGACTGTTACATTCCGGTGCCTCGCCAGCCTTCGTAGAACCTCCCGGGTCCCGTCCTCCATACGCACAGCGTCCGGCGTCGGCGCGATTCGGACGAGTGTCCCGTCAAAATCAAGAAAGAATACCAGCCGCTTTTTTCCGCGAATGCGCTGGACGATGTGTTCCCACCGTGCGAATAGATGAGGTGTTGCGCGGCGCTTGCGGGTCATTGCGTCTGTGGCGCCTCCGTACGTTCGGCTCCTTCGATTCGGATTTCTGTCAGTTCGCTGAGCAAATGTGCCGCCCACCGGTAAATGTTGTGCTCTCTCACGGCGCGCCGCATCCATTGCATGCGCTTTGCTTGTTCCACCTCCGGCATTTCCAGCGCCTGGTGGATCGCTTCGGCCAGCTGCAAGATGTCATATGGGTTCACCAGCAGCGCGTCGGTAAGCTCGCGCGCCGCTCCCGCAAACGTGCTGAGAATCAGCACGCCACGCCCGTCCTCGCGCGCGGCCACGAATTCCTTCGCCACCAGGTTCATCCCGTCATGCAGTGAAGTCACCATGCACACCGATGCGGCCCGGTAGTAACGCGAGATTTCCTCATGAGAATGGTGCCTTTTCAAAAGGACAATCGGCTTCCATCTCCCGGAGTGAAACTTGGAGTTAATCCGCTCCGCTTCCGCGCTCACTTCCTCCAGGAAATTCTTGTACCGCACGATATCCGTGCGGCTGGGCGCCCCGATTTGCACCAGCGAGAATCTGCGCTGGTAGGCCGGATATTGCTCGAGGAATCGTTCGATCGCCCGGAACCTCTCCAGAATTCCTTTCGTGTAATCCACGCGATCCACTCCCACACCAAGCAGAGATGCCTCGATGCCCAGCTCCTCGCAAATCGCCGCGCGTTCCGCTCCCGCGCTGCGGGGTTCCTCATCCAGGGGAGCGGGTTCCGGAAACGCCACGCTGATGGGATACGGCCGCACGCGGGTCAAATGGCCGTTCCGGTTCACGGCAAAGCGGTCCCACTCCGTCAGAGCTTCCACGGCATGGTCCACGGTCTCCAGAAAATTATTGCAGTGCGTTTGAATGTGGAATCCGATCAAATCCGCGCCAAGCAAGCCGTCCACCAGTTCCCTCTGCCACGGGCAGATTCCAAACATTTCCGCATTCGGCCAGGGAATGTGCCAGAAAATCGCCACGCGCGCGTCCGGCCGGGCCTCCTTCACCATTCGCGGGAGCAAGGCGAAGTGATAGTCCTGCGCGAGGAGAATCGGCGATTGCGTGCCCTCCATTTCCTGCAATACTACGTCGGCAAACCGCCGATTAATTTGCTGGTAATAAATCCAATCTTCGGGACGGAAAACCGGCCGGGTGTGCGCGATGTGGCACAACGGCCAGAGTCCTTCGTTGGAAAATCCCTCGTAAAAACCTCGATCCTCCTCGTCCGTCATCCACACGCGGCGCAGCGTGTAGCTCGGAAAATCCGGCGGGACGCGCAGCCTGTCATTCGCGTCCACGACTGCGCGATCCCCGCTGCCCGAGCCTGTGGCCACCCACGTCCCATTGCACGCCAGCAATACCGGCTCGAGCGCCGTCACTAGGCCGCTCGCCGGAACAATAACGTCGATCGATCCATCCTTATCGCTCAGCACGTGCATGTACGGTTCGCGGTTGGAAACAACAAAGAGCGGCGTCTCGTGAAGTCTCTCCCGCAGACTTACGCGCAGCCTTTCGCCCGTCCACAGCGATGCCCCAGTATCGCGCAATCTCGCTTCTTCTTCCGCCGTGGCCCGCGCCGTGTTCAAATCGCGCGCCAGGTGAGTGACCTCTTGGTGCAACTGATCGAAAATTTCTCCCTGCGGCAATCCTGGCGGGGCCTTGGACCCACTTGCGCCGCCGGTCCTCAGTGTGCGCAGCCAGTGGGCCGTGCGCTTGAGCGGCCGCATGAAGGTCCAGCGCACCAGGACCAGCGCCAATCCGGCGATCAGGATGGTCTGGACGAATGCATTCACCATGGAATCCCGCAGGGTATGCGCAACCTGCAAGTCGATGTAGCTGGTGTCGTGGAATAAAGCGAGGGCCCCTGCCAATTCGTCATTTCGGTGCAGCGGCACCGCATGAATGTGCAGCGCTACGACCTCTTCGTTTCCCGTTTTGTCCGTGCGCGTCTGGCGCACGAAGGCATCCTGTACCTGGTCCTTCCCGGCGGCAATTTGAACAACATCCGGCCAACTCTGGAAGATCGGCGCAATTCCAGGAGTGATCGCCAGCGTCCTGCCCGCCGCGTCGTATACGGCGACGCCTTTCAAGTGCTCGCGCTCGCTAAATCGTTCCACCAGCCGCTGCAAGGTCTTGTCCGGCGCGCGGTCCAGCAGAGGCTCCACGCTTTCCTCAAAACCTTCGCCAAGAATTTCCGACCTGCGAGACAAATCACTCCTCAGGTTGCGCCGCTCCGTCCGCACCTGGTACCACGCGAATAGCACAGACACCACGGCCACGCTGACGATAAGGGGCAGGACCATTTTCAAGGCCGTGCGCATCGATACTCCTGTACTGTGATTCCCGGGAATGGGCCACGCCAAGCTGGGCGCGGGGGCCTAGATTATGTCAAATTGCCGTTCCGAAGGGTTCATCTTACGTCGAATTTGTCCGGGCGTCGTCCTCAATAGCTTAATTTCTGTTTGGTCAAAACGGGCGCCATTGAAGCCGGACGGCAAACCAAGTTTCGCCGAATTGCTAAGCCACTGTTGATTCAATAGCTTGCAAGCCAGCCCTGTTATCCTCAAACTCATTTACAACTAACCTGCAGCGCCACGCGGCTGTGCAATTTTTCCCCTCTCGCAAATGTCTTGCCCGACAAACTGCACTTCAATATTATAACCGCACCGCACCTAATTTTGCCCCAAAAGAGTTCGGGGTGTCCGTCAGGTGTTTTCTGGATTTCAGGCCGGGTCATGACTGTAAGAGGAAAGGTGAGGCTCGCCAAGCCGTTGTCTGGCAACCTGTCGTCTAGAATGCAGGAGGCGGCCGAGGATTAGGGATTCCAGTTCCGGCGAATAAGACCCACATCGTTTCTCCCGAACTTCGTAGTTGTTACCATTGCCCCCTCAATAGGCAACAACTGGTTTTTGGGTCTTGGTGACGCGGAGGCGGTCCCCCCCTAATTCGACTGATTTAACGCTTACTGGCATGCGGTCTCCGTGCACGGCATCAGTAATCAATATGTCAATCCCACCCACTCACTAAAATAACTATGCGCCTGGGCTCGCCACTTCCCTGCCCCTATCAATTGGCATTTGACCCCGCTTTGTGGATCGCCCGCCTACTGAAATCGCGTAACAGGATATTGGCCTCTGCACAACCATCGCGTGTTCGATGTCATCTAAATTTTTGCGGGTTGGGGCGTGACAATCGTCCCGTTCAGGCCCACATACAGAGGGTGACAAATAAGGACTGCCGTTTCGGTTATGTTTGAATTCCGGCCGGCAAAATTTCTAAAATGGAGGCTCCGAGTAAAACAATGGGCCAGACGACCAACTCGCGGCACGCCACTCGGACCTGTTGTAGACAGCCTCGCCAATCGCAACTCCATTTCATGTTGAGCGAAAAATCTTAGAGAAGGAGATTCATTTTGCTAAAGCTCACGATTCGCACAGTTCCGTTTCTAGTTCTGCTGCTGCTGTTCGGCGTCGATCAGGCAAGCGCGCAGGGGGTGAGTGCTTACTTTGGTGTAGGGAGCGCATTCGACAGCGCGGCCACACAATCCGGCTGTCCCACTGGCCAAATCACCGATCCGTTCGTCGGCGGGTGCGCGTCCGTGAACTCGATGGGCGGGGTCTTCGGCGTGTTTGGCGCGGACTTCATGATAAAGCCACACTTGGGAATCAATGGCGAATATTCTTTCCGTTTTGCCCAGTCCAACTATATGCCAAGTGAACAACTGAACGTCCGTCCTTCGTTTTACGATTTTAACGCCGTCTATCAACCGTCCTCGGGTGACAAGCGCATTGTCCCCGTGCTCGAAGGGGGTATCGGCGGCGCCAAAATGTCATTCTATGTCAGCCAGTCTGCCGGCACTTTGTTCAACCAGAGCCAATTTCTGGTCAGTTCCAATCACTTTCAAGTGCACGCCGCAGCGGGCGTGAAGCTGTACGTCAAATCGGACATCTTTATCAAGCCTCAGTTCGATTTCCACTGGGTCAGCAATTTGACAAATCAATATGGGCGCACCACTGTCCCAGGATTTACGGTCTCGATCGGTTATACGTTTGGCAGAAGTTAAACCGAACCGATCGCGTCGGTTGAAATCCGGGGCGCGGGAGAGGCGGGAGGGAAACCTCTGGGATTCAATTGCGGATTGGCTCCCGCGGAATCGAAATTTCCCGCCCCCTCCTGCGAATGCGGGTAAATCGAAAAGACCTGGCATTCCGATTAGCTTTGATCGGTCGAACAAAATTTCAACTCCCAACACTGCCTGCAAAACCGCAATCAAAAAAATGGCCGCAACATCGGCAATCACCCGCTTTGCACGACGATTGACGGACAAGGTACAATGAAATTTTGGGTAGGCGCGCGGCCTGCCATCGTGCTGGCCTGTCCCTCACTGCCCCGGGGTTAGCGAGCCCGCCTGCAGAACACGGCGCTGATAACAAAGAACGCCGAAGGATTGTGATGCGAGTCGATAGTCTGATCGACCAGGTAGTTGCCAAGTTCATAGGCACCAAACACGAGCGTGACCTCAAGGTGATTCAGCCTCTGGTCACCGCCATCAATGCGCTCGCGCCGGAGTTTGAGAAGCTCGGTGGAGCCGAGCTTCTGGAGAAAACGGTGCAGCTCCGGGCCCAAGTGCAGGGGCGCCTCGGCGACCTCCCGCTGGAAGATCCTCAATTCAAGGAGCGCTGCAAGGAGGCGCTGGAACCGGCGCTGGTGCCAGCCTTCGCTCTGGTGCGCGAAATGGGCCGCCGGAAGCTCGGCATGCGCCACTTCGACGTGCAGTTGATCGGCGGCATTGTTCTAAATGAAGGCAAAATCGCCGAAATGAAAACGGGGGAAGGCAAGACGCTGGTGGCCACGCTTCCCGCGGTTCTGAACGCGCTGACCGGGCGGGGCGTGCACATCGTTACGGTAAACGATTACCTGGCCCGGCGCGACGCGGAGTGGATGAGCCCCATATACCGCGCCCTGGGCATGACCGTCGGCGTGATCGTCCACGATTTGAGCGACGTCGAGCGGCGCGCGGCCTATGGCGCGGACATCACCTACGGCACGAACAACGAATTTGGATTCGATTATCTCCGCGACAACATGAAATTCGATCTTGCGGACTGCGTTCAGCGCGGCCATCACTTCGGAATCGTGGACGAAGTGGACTCCATCCTGATCGACGAGGCCCGCACTCCGCTGATCATCTCCGGCCCCGCCGAGGAATCCACCGACAAGTACTACCGCATCGACAAAATCATTCCGAAATTGATTCAGGACATCGACTACATCGTCGAGGAAAAACACAAGACCGCGACGCTCACCGAAGAAGGCGTCAGCAAAACCGAAAGGCTCCTGGGGCTCGGCAACATGTACGACCCCCAGCACATGGAAACGATTCACCACGTCTATCAGGCGCTCCGCGCGCACACGCTTTATAAACGCGATGTCGAATATGTGGTCAAAAACGGCGAAGTCGTCATCATCGACGAATTCACCGGACGCGAAATGCCCGGCCGCCGCTGGTCGGACGGCTTGCACCAGGCCGTGGAAGCGAAAGAAGGCGTCAAGATCGAGCGTGAAAATCAGACCCTCGCGACAATTACCTTCCAGAATTATTTCCGCATGTACAAGAAGCTATCCGGCATGACCGGAACAGCGGAAACCGAGGCCACCGAGTTCAACAAGATTTACAAGCTGGATGTTTCGCTGATCCCCACCAACCGGCCGCTCCGCCGCGATGAATTTTCCGACGTGGTCTACCGCACGGCCGGAGAAAAGTACGAAGCTGTGGTCAACGGCATCCTGCAAGAGGATAACTCCCACGCGCACGGCATCCGGCAACTCCACGAATCCGGCCAGCCGGTGCTGGTCGGCACGATTTCCATCGAAAAATCGGAGCATTTGGCGAACCTGCTGAAAAAGGCGGGCATCCCGCACCAGGTCTTGAACGCGAAGCAGCATGAGCGCGAAGCAAAAGTTATCTCGCAGGCCGGGCGCAAAGGCGCGGTCACGGTTTCCACCAACATGGCGGGCCGCGGCACCGACATTCTACTGGGCGGCAATCCGGAAGCGATGACTCGCGAGCACTGCTTGCACGAAAGAATCGCGATTCCCTACATCTCTGCGCCAGCCGTAATCGGCGGTGAAGGTTCCGACGGCAACTCCGCGCCCAACATGGTTTTATTCCAGCAGGAAGGCAAGATTTTTCAGGTTCCCGCGGAGCAATGGAAACCTATCTACGATATTTATGCCGAGCAATGCCGCGCGGAGCACGATGAAGTGATCGCTCTCGGCGGCTTGCACATTCTGGGCACCGAGCGCCACGAAGCCCGGCGCATCGACAATCAGCTTCGCGGGCGCGCCGGCCGCCAGGGCGACCCGGGCTCTTCGCGCTTTTTCCTTTCGCTGGAGGACGACCTGCTGCGCGTGTTCGGCGGAGAGCGCGTCAAGGCGCTGATGTACCGGCTGGGGATGACCGAGGGAATTCCGATCGAATCCAAGCTGATTTCACGCCGGATCGAAAATGCGCAGCAAGCCGTGGAAGCGCAAAACTTCGAGGCCCGCAAACATCTTCTTGAATACGACGACGTGATGAACAAGCAGCGCGAAACGATTTATTCGATTCGCCGCTCCGCCCTCGAGGGAAAAGAACAAAAAGATTACGCCCTGGGTATCGCGGACGATATTGCCCGTGAACTGGTGGATACCTATTGCCCCGCCAATGAACACCCCGAAAAATGGAACGTCACCCAATTCGCCGCCGAAGTGCTGAACCAATACGGCATTGACGTTAAGGCCGCCGGAATCGACGCGGGCAGGATGAATCACGCCGAACTGGCGGAAAAGCTTGTCGAGCGCGTAAAGGAACGCTATGCCGAAAAGGAAAAATTGTTCGGCGAGCAAATGATGCGCTGGCTCGAGCGGCGCATCATACTGGATATCGTCGACACACAGTGGAAGGACCACCTGTTAACCCTCGATCACTTAAAGGAAGGCATCGGCCTGCGCGGTTACGGGCAAAAAGATCCGCTGGTCGAATTCAAAAAGGAAGCCTTCACGCTGTTTGAGGATATGATGGGGCGCATTGACACCGAGACTGTCCGCTACCTTTTCCTGGTCCAGCCCGCCCGCCCCGAAGATGAAGCTAGGGAAATCGAGCGCCGCCAGCGCCGGCAGCAGCAGGAAATGCAGCTGCAAGCGGGAGCAGCCGAAGCCGAGCAGCCCAAGCCCGTCCGCACCGGAGCAAAAGTGGGCCGAAATGAGCCGTGCCCTTGCGGGAGCGGAAAGAAATATAAGAAGTGCCACGGCGCGGCGGCTTAACCGGCCAGGCTTATCCCAGCAGGTTATCTATTTGCAGCGGTCCTCGCCAAGGCGGCGCTACCGGCCGCAAAATAAAAAGCCAGCATTGAGCGAGGCTTCCTCGCTGAATACCGGCCTGCAAAAGTGGATTTTCGGGTCCCTCAAAAGTTGAGAATCAACCCGGTTCCGACAGAATAATTGTTCGAATACGAGGGTCCGACATTCGTCCCGATGTAATCGCCCTGAATACGCCAGGAGAGGCGCCCGCCGGCGAGCTTGTAGTCCAATCCCCCGCCAGCCATGAATGCGGCGTGGGAATTGCTGCCAAAACTGGGCCCTTGCGTGAAGCGGAAGCGCTCCCAGCCGGCAATCACATGGACCCAGGGCTCAAAGCGAGCCGTGTTACGCACGGAAAAGTGCGGTCCACCGCCAATGAAAAAAGACTTCGCGTCTATGCTGGAATTGGTCCCTGCGTGACCGAATCCAGCGATAGCCGTTCCCTCCACTGCAAACCAGTTACTAAAGTATCTGGCAACATCGGCCTGGTAGGCGAAGTCGTGAAACTTCAGGCCCCGGACATTGAATTGCATGTATTGGAACCCCACACCGATTTGCCATGGCTCGCGGTCCGCAGGAATGAGCGATGCAGGAGCGGCCGGCTCACCCGCGGTAGTGCTGGCATCGAGCGCCGCCGTAGTATCCTGTGCCGACGCTGTTAGCGATAAGCAAAAAAGCGCCGCGCATAGTACTGATAACTTGCGCATACGGATGACCCTCCTCGCATCCCAAGCTGCGACTGCTTCGGCCCAATCATCTTCGCCTCGGTTGCAGGCGGTGTCCATGCTAATCCGAACAAGAGTTTCCCGGCAAGTCAATATTGGTCGTGGCGGAGAAAAAGTTTTTTGCCTCCCCCTGGCCATACTTCCCGTGGGGGGGCGTGAAGCCCGGGTGAGGGCCCTATTTCATCGGGCTATAATTGTACCCGCTTTCTGCTTGGGTTTTTGGCGTCAATCAGCCGCCCGTCCACCGCGGCGGGCAGGCGCAAGGCACGCCAAAACCGTGTTCTTATGCGGACTCCGAAAAATCCAACTTTCTTCCGCCGACGGATAGATTCTACCCGCTGTGGCCGCCCATGCGATCTTGCCCCTTCCTGTGGAGGTTTCCAAACACTGGCAAAACAAGGTAGATGAATGGCCCTGCCAGGTTGGCAGCTGTCGTGCTCATTGTAGAGGCATAACTTGAATCAACATTGAGGTGTGACTTATGACGACCTCCAGCCGCAATGGTTACGCCCCAGAAGGTGTGATTGATCTCCCTTCGAGCTTCGACAAACAGCGCCCACGCTTGGATGAATACCTCCTGGAATCCGGGCAAAAGCTAAGCGCAATGACTGACCTGGTTAACCGGGGAGAAGAGGTCGACCGCGATTTGCACAGTTGGATGCTTGCTCAGGTGGACTTTGTCGTCGAAATCGTTAGCAACGAGAGCCTGGAATTAGGCGATGAAATGCGCTCGCATTTATTGCAATTCCTTTTGGCAGTGGCCAATTTGAACGAAGAAATTCGCCACCACGCTTCCCTGCGCCGCTAGGCGCATGGATGGGGTATTCATGCGGAACGCGGGCCTTCCCCTCCACTTGTCTGAGAGCCCACTCGGGTCCAAAATAAAGCCAGGCAACTTGCTAGTTGCCGACGGCTGCGGATTCACCCTTTCAGGTGCAATCTGCCCCACGCGACCACGCGCCGCGAATTCATATATGACCATGGATAAAAATACAGAAACGGCTGCGGATAAGCACTCCTCATCGGCGCACTTTGAAGTGACTCTGCCCGCCGACGTTACGGCCATTTCGCCGGTCGTGGGTTGGATCATGCGCCTGGTCGGCGAATTGGAGTATACAGAGGGCAAAGAATTTGAAATCGAGATGGCGTTGCGCGAAGCCCTGGCAAATGCAGTCCTGCACGGTTGCAAGGCCGATCCATCCCAGAAAGTCGAATGTTCCGTGACCGGCGATCGAGATCAAGGCATTCTGATTGTGGTTCGCGATCCCGGCGAAGGGTTCGACCCTGCCTCCATCCCCTCACCCACCGAGGATTCCAATCTGCATTCCGAACATGGCCGCGGCATTTTGCTGATCAACCAGCTTATGGATGAGGTGAAACACGAACGCAACGGAACTGTTATCCGTATGCGCAAATTTTAATTGCCATGCCAACCAACCTACCCACGAAGACTCCGGACGCGCCTCCCGACAAACTGCCGGAGAACAAGTTTGATCCGTTTCGGCCCGAAATGCCGAATATTCCCGGTGTGAGTCAGGGTTCCCTCCCGTCAAGACGGGGTCCCAGCGGCATCGATCAACAAAGTCTGTTGCAAATCGGAGGCATTGCCGCCGTTGTGGTGTTGATCGTCGCGTCAATCTTTTGGTGGGTCAGGAGCAAGCCGCAAGTGGCAGCCAAACCTTCGGCTGCTGATGTGGAGGTCGCGGAACAGGCGGCGCCCATCCCTCCGCTGCCAAGTTCTATGGCGCCTGTTCCGGAGGGCCCCACCGTGGCGGCAACCGCGGATCAACTTTCCAAACCGTGGGACTCGAAGAAATTCACGTTCGTGAAGCCTCTCACGCATCAAAATATCGAAGGCATGGTGATCCGGCTGCCGGGCGGAGGGCTCTGGGCCTTTGCCCTTCTAGAGCCGTATGGCCGCTGTGAATTGGAATTCGTCACCGATCTCGGCAAGCTTGCCTCGAAATATAAATATTCCGCCAGCCACCCCATGGTCGTGAATCCTTGCGACAGCACCGTGTACGATCCCTTGAAAGTCGGCTCGATCGGAGGCGACACCTGGGCTCGCGGAGAAATCGTGCAGGGCGCCGGCATGCGGCCCCCCATTTCCATCGACGTAAAGGAGACCGGCCGCTCTATCATTGCCGATAACGTCGAGTAAGCGCCCTCAGCCCGGGACTCCAGCCAAGTGACTGGTGACTAGTAACTGGTGATTCGCTCGCGCGGAAGCGACACAATGTGATTCGTGATTTGTGATTCGTGTCTCTGGCAAGCCAGGAAGCGACGCCCTGCCCGACTCCGATTTGTACCCTTCGATGACAGCCTCAGGAGGCCGGTTCCCCCGCAGCTTGCAAAGACCTGGACGTAGGCCGGTTTTTCACCAGTCGCTGGTCACCAGCCACCTGAATTTTACTCCTGGATTTCAACCCCATCATTTCTGCGGTAGTTTCTGGTTTCGGATGTGCGATCTCCATTCAATCAATTCCGGAAGTTCGAAAAATGAGTGAGCACAAGAATGCGCACAAGCAGGGGTACATGATATAAAGGAATTGCGCGGCTGTAGCTCAGCTGGATAGAGCGCGTGCCTCCGAAGCACGAGGTCGGGCGTTCGAGTCGCCCCAGCCGCACCACTTCCTAGCCAAACCCTCCGCCCCTTCGAAACACGCCGAAGGAGCGGCCACCCGGAAGATCAAAATCGTCTTAAAGGATGCGCCACCCGCCCCGCCGGATCAATAGAGCCCCGCCTGACGCTCAGCCTCTGACACAATACACAACCTTCTACCCCCAGTTCAAAAATAAATACGAAAGAAATCCTCACGGGAGAAGCAAGCTAAGCCAGCTCTGCTCACTGCCTCGCGAAGAGGTCCATCGGTCGTAATCAGGATTGAGTCGCCCACGCTCATCATAGCGTGAAGCAAATAATGGTCCTCGGGTTTTGTTGCAGCAGCAAGTTCATCGGGTATGGTAATTACTCCTTCGGGTTTCAAAATGAGGCAGCGGTCGGAGTTTTGTCGCACGCTTCGTACAAATGCACTGGCGATAGCTCCGACGATCACATTCGTGCTCTTACAGAGCTTCCAAGCCTTTTGGTCAAATGCACTTCCTTCAATAAACACCATCCGGTGTTCGGACACTGCAAACTGAGTAACGAAGTTGAAGGTTTCACGCTGAGCCTGTAGGCCATTTTCCCCCGAAGAATCGGCCCACAACCACTCATTTATGACGAAGACGGCCATGCTCAGCTATTCGCTGGCGGAAAGAAAAGATTTGATGTCTTGGAGTTCGCCTTCCATGAAAGACGACAAACCACCAGAAATCTGCCCGTCAGCCGACACAGGCTCATGATTGAAGACCGTCTGTTTCTTTTCTCGCGTGACGTGATAGCACCGAATCTGCTCTGGACGGAGCAGCTTTTCTTTCACGCAGGCTAACATAGACAAGAGGAACTGTTCACTGTGCGTTGTGAAGATTAGTTGCTTGTTTTCCTCAGTTGCGAGACGGGTTAGAACACGTGCAAACTTTCGTATCACAGTGGGGTGCAAATGTATCTCAGGCTCTTCAATGAGAACGGTTTCCACGTCCGCCCTGTGAATTTTTGCAAGCATATAGACAACTTGATTTACGCCGAAGCCATCATTTACTAGCAGTCCGGGAACACGGGCACCAGTTTGTTCGGTTGTCTGCAAGAATGTAGTAGCTGTGCCAGGGGGTGTAAATGTCCTAAAATCCCGATCAAAAATCTCGACTGTGTTAATCGAAATCCGAGGTGGATTATTTTGATCGCTGATTATCAGGGTTGCGACCTCATCCTCGCTCGTTGGTGTTGGAGTCAGCGGAGAAGGAGAATAACTCGGTTTGAAAAACCCACGACGATGAGGGCATACATCCACACGCTTGATTGCTTCTACTGGCGCATTGAGAGCTTGGGCAATCTGGATAGCATTGGCCTGAGCGTCCGGTGTACCCGACTTTGAACTGACGGTAGATGCGAACCCGTTCCAGTTGACGGAGTATTCTTCCTCTTTGTCCACATACGGAAAGGGCCACGCTTGATTGGCTCCGTAAGGAATTGGCACCTTGGTTGCCAATTGTAAGTACTCGCTTGTCTGGACGATGTCCGCGTCACCCTTTCGAAACATCGCGGCATAGCTTCGACGTTCAAACTCTGCTGCGACGGCAAGCGATTTTGAGACGTTATGGTTGAAGACACACGCGTCGAACCCCCCGAGGTTCTGAAAACCTAAATTGAATAATCCGTCGAGGGCCTGATTCGGATTCAGAATGAAATTTCTGAGGACCAAAAGGGCATAAAAGAGCGTCGATTTTCCGGCTGATGTTGGCCCAAAAAAGATAGTTATCGGGGCAAAATCCACAGTGCAATTCTCAATGCTGCGGAAGTTTTCAACATGCATTTTCGTGAGCATTGTTTTCCTGCCCCTCTCTCTTCTGTCCCATCTTTCGTCGCAACAGAAGGTGCATCATAACACATCTGGCGCACCCGGCCCCTTTAGCCATGTCCGCCTGCTTCCGCGACCACTTTCCGCATTGCTCGCAGGATAACTTTGCGGTATAGGTAGCTCACCGTAACGCGATCCAACCGCACCACGCCCAGGAAGGTCGTGCTCCCATGACACTACGGCTGGCAACGATATGCCTCACGACGGTGATCTTGATTGGGATTGGCAGGTGGCCCGGCCTTTCAGGTCGAATCTGATTTTGGAGTTGATTTTCAGGGTGGCCCATCCTTTGCGGCTCTCAGCAAAGGGTGGGAAGCTTCAAGTGTAGAGCCTTACTCGGGCCAGTCTCAAGGAACGCATCCCCGTAGACTTGTCACAAAATCGTCGAGAAAAGTTCAAACATTGTCCACCCCTGCGCACCACTCGATTTCTCGCGTCTTGCCCGTCTCCCAAATCATCGCGTCCGGCTTCCCTGCCGAATGGCTGTCATCTACGAAAAGCTAAAGCCGCAGCCAGGACCGAAGTTCCACTTGATTGGTACGAAATTCACAGCCGGTGGATGAGAAATTCGTCGCCCTTTCAACAGCACCCGATATGCGGCGAATTTTCAACTTGCGCGAATCCGGTCCCTGATTTGGCGCGCCAGCTTTTCGATGTCTTCCGCTTTTTTGACCAGAGAAAGGGACAGGACATCGGTTTCCGGAGTCATATCCGTTTCGTCCTTCAAATCCTTGGCCAACTGCAGCAAACGGTCGACGTCGCGCCGCAAAGTTTTCTGGTCTTCCTTGAGATGCACCTTGGGATCGGCGCGCGGGGGAAGGGGCAAATCGTCCGGCCTTCCGGAACTGCTGGCATCGGGAATGCCCGGAATTTGGGGATTTGGAGAAGGGTTTTCACGCCGCTGGCCCTCGCCGCCGGCCAGCAGGGCGCGCGTTCCAGCCAGCATCGCGGCGAATCCCGAAAGGAAGAATCTGCGTCCGGTATTCATAGGATTCTCCTGCGCCTATTTACTTGGCGGCCACCCCTTATCTTGCGGCGAATCCCGTAGTACCATACTTGACTGCGGATATTATGACTCCAATCGTATTCAAATGGACGGATTTTGCGATCGCGGACGGCCTGCGTCTCGGCGCGATATTGGTCATTGCCCTGGTCCTGAACCGGGTATTGCGTGCGCTGACTCGCCGTCTAATTCCGGCGGCCGGAGCCGAGGGCCTGGGTCGAATCGCGCGGATGCGCGAGCAGCACGTAAAAACCCTTTCCGGCTTGCTGTATAGCGCGGGAACCGCCATCATCGCCGTTGGCGCAATCCTTACCGCACTGCCTGTGTTCGGTTTTAATGTCACGCCTATCGCGGCTGTAGCGGGACTGGCAAGCTTGGCGTTCGGCTTCGGCGCGCAGCATCTGGTTCGCGATCTCATCAACGGCTTTTTCATCATCATCGAAGATCAGTTTATTGTGGGGGAAACGGTGCAGATCGGAACCGTGACCGGACGCGTCGAGCATTTGACGCTGCGCCGCACCGTGATCCGCGATGTCCAGGGTGCGGTGGTTAGCATTCCCAATGGAGCGGTCTCGCAGGTCGCGAATCTCAGCCGTGACTGGGGCCAGGTGTTCGTGGACATTTCCATCCCGCCGGAGTCATCGGCCGATACGGCGCTCGCCGCGCTGGAACACGTGTGCGCCGAGCTGAGGGCCGATGCCTCGTGGTCGCCGGTCCTGGTGGATGGGCCGCGGGCGCTGGGAGTGGACTCGTTCGGAGCGGCCGGAGCTAACCTGCGGCTGCAGCTTCGCACCGTCCCGGGCCGCCAGGACGATGCCGCGCGTGAATTGCGCCGGCGGATTCAAAACCGCTTCGAGCAGGAACACATTCGCTGGGGTGGCGTGCAGCGCGTGGAGATTGTGGGGAACGAAACACTCCAGAGTTTCGCCGCGCGTTCGAATTCCTGAGGGGCCGGCCGCCGAACTTTGGTCATTCCAATTTAGACCCTTGCGAGGAGAGTTCCAGCGCATGCTGGCGCGCTTCCTCGTGTTCCGGCGCTCCTGCCATGACCGTGCGGTTACGGCCCTCTTCCTTTGCCCGGTATAGAGCCGCATCGGCCATTTGCAGGATTTGGCTCGAAGTGTCTTCCGGCCAATCCGCGGTAGCTACTCCGCCGACGCTCATGGTAACTTTCAGAAAGCCCACGGAGGTCGCCACGGCCCCGTGAAAAATCGCTTCCCGCAGCCGTTCGGACTTATTCCTTGTTTCCGCGCCATCGCAGCCGGGCAGGAGGATCAGAAACTCTTCGCCCCCATAACGGCCCACGGCGTCATAGGGGCGGACGCTCGCCTGCATTCTCTTGGTGGTTTCCCGAAGAACGGCGTCTCCCGCCGCGTGTCCATAGGTGTCATTGACGGACTTGAAGTGATCCAGGTCCGCCATCAGAATGCCGAGGGAAATGCGCTCCCGCCGGGAGCGCCAGATTTCTTTGTCCAATGTTTCCAGGATGGCCCCGCGGTTCCAAGTTTCCGTCAGGGCATCGTGGGTGGCCTTAAAGCGCATGCCTTCGCGGGCTTGCACAAGGCTGTCTTCCAACTGCAGAAGGCGCATTCCCACGCGCATGCGGGCCTTGAGTTCCTGCGGATTAAACGGCTTCGTCAGATAGTCGTCGGCGCCGGAGTCCAGGCCTTCCACCACGCTCTCCTTGGCGTCCTTGGCCGTCAACAAGAGAATGTAGGTGTAGGGCTCAGGCCGCTGCAGGCGTAGGGCGCGGCACACATCGACCCCGTTCCGGCCGGGCATCATCCAATCCAGCAGTGCCATGCGCGGAGCATCCGGAATTTTCAACTTTTCCCAGGCGGCGTCTCCGTCTTCCACGGAGACCACATCGTATCCCCACTTCGTCAGAAGACCCTGAAGCATGTGCCGCGATAACAACGTATCCTCGGCGATGAGAATCTTCATTTCGAAGCTCCTTGGCAAATTTCGGCAAGCGCCGGGAGCAGACGGCTCACCGCTCGCTCGACCTCCATAAAACTTTCCTTCGCGGATTCCGCGTCTTTGTTTTTTGCGTCTTTCTCGAGTTGCAGGGCCGCCGCGGCCGTGGCCTTCGCGGAGAGATTGCTCACCGCTCCTTTGAGGGAGTGCGCGGACATCTCCAGCGCGGCCATATCGCCGCTTTGCAGGGCTTCGCGCATGGCGGAAAGCAGATGGGGCGCGCCTTCCTGGAACAAGCCGATCATTTCGGCGAGCAATTCCTGATCTCCCTCCACGCGTTCCAGCAGGGAAACACGGTCGATTTGCTCACCCGATTCTTGAGAATTATTCGTGACAGCGTTGTTCCCTTCCGATGACGTAAGGCATCGCTCGATTTCCGCGAACAGTCCGGCAGGCTGAATTGGCTTGGAAATGTAACCGTCCATTCCACTCGCGAGGCACCTTTCCTTGTCACCTCGCATGGCATGCGCGGTCATGGCCAGGATAGGGACATGCCTTCCGGAATTCTTTTCACGCTCCCGAATCGCCGCCGTCGCTTCCATGCCATCCATCTCCGGCATCTGGATGTCCATGAGCACCACATCAAATCCAGGGATGCCGGCATTTTCCCAGGCCGCCAGCGCTTCGCGGCCTGTCGCGGCCAGGGTGACGCGATGACCGGCCTTCTCGAGCAGGCGGGTGGCAAGCTTTTGGTTCACGGGATTGTCTTCGGAAAGCAAAATGTTGCGTGGACGACCCACGGGTTTTTTCGGAACAGGAACCGATGACTCGATCAATTGTTCCTCAACGACGCCCAGTCCCAGGGCTAAGAGGATCGCGTCGAGAAGCTCGGATTGGACGACGGGCTTGATGAGGCATCGCTTCATGCCGAGTTCGCGGCATCGCGCCGTATCCGCCAGAGGGCGGCTCCCGGAGAGCAACATGATCACCGCGCCGGCCAGTCCAGGATTCGATTGAATTCGCTGCAAAACCTGGAACCCGTCGATTTTAGGCATGAGCGCGTCCAGTAGGACGATCGGAAATGGCCGGCCGGCTTTTTGCGCGGCTTCGAGCAGTTCCAGGGCCCCGGCGCCGCTGTCGGCGAGAGTCGGGTTCATGCGCCAGTTCGTCAACATTTCCGCAAAAATGTTGCGGTTTACGGAGTCATTGTCCACGACGAGAACATTCAATCCCGGCAGGGACTGTTCGGCAATTCGTTCCTGGTCCGACTCGGGCGCGGTTCCCGGCTGGAAATTGCACGTAAAATGAAACGTGCTGCCCTTTCCGACTACGCTTTCCACCCACATGCGGCCACCCATCAATTCCGTGAGCTGGCGTGAAATCGTGAGGCCCAGTCCCGTCCCGCCAAAACGGCGCGTCGTGGACCCGTCCACCTGCGCAAAGGATTCGAAAATCAATTGTTGCTTTTCGAGGGGGATGCCCATGCCCGTGTCCGAGACGGAGATGTGCAGGCGCACTTCTTCGCCCGTGCTGGGTTCCAACTGAGTATAAAGTATTATATGTCCCTCATTAGTAAATTTAATGGCGTTGCCGACCAGGTTCACGACCAGCTGCCGCAACCGCGTGGGGTCTCCGATCAGGGTCTTGGGCACGGCCGGCGAGACGCGCGCGCAAATCTCCAGGGGTTTCTCGTCCGCCCGCTGAGCCAGCGTTTTCAAGGTATCCCTGAACAAATCCCGAATCTCAAATTCGGTTTTCTCCAGTTCGAGTTTGCCCGCTTCAATCTTGGAAAAATCCAGAATGTCGTTGATGACGTGCAGGAGACTATGGGCGGACGATTTGACGAGAGCGAGATAATCCCGCTGTTCGGGCGTCAAAGTGGTATCGAGCGCCAAGTCCGTCATTCCGATGATGCCGTTCATCGGAGTGCGGATTTCGTGGCTCATGTTGGCCAGGAATTCGCTCTTGGCGCGGCTGCCGGCTTCGGCCGCTTCTTTGGCCTCCAAAAGCGCCGCCTGCGCGCGTTTGCGCTCGGTGATGTCCAAAAACGTGACGACCGCCCCAACGGCCTCGTCTTCCTTGCGGATGGGGTAAGCCCAGAATTCCACCGGAAACTTTGTGCCATCAGCGCGCCAGAAAATTTCTTCATCCGAATGAATTCCTTCGCCCAATCTCAACGTAATGGCAATGTTGCACTCCTCTATGGGGTAGGGAGTTCCATCCGCACGCGAATGGTGCATCACCTCGTGCATCAGCCTCCCTAAAAGGGCATCGACCTTTTCATAGCCCAGTAGTCGAAGGGTGGCTGGGTTGCAAAACGTGCATTTTCCTTCCCGATCGATTCCGAAGATCGCTTCGGCGGTGGAGTCCAGGAGCAGACGGATACGCCCCTCGCTTTCATGCAGTGCTTCCTGGGCGCGCTGGCGGTCCGCCACTTCCTGCTCCAGCTCGAGCGTGCGCTCGTCCACGCGCCGTTCGAGATCTTCGCGGGCGTGGCGCAATTCGGTGTCGCGATTCTGAATCTGCTCCAGCATCTCGTTAAAGCCGTCGATCAGGACGCCGACTTCGTCCTCCGAATGTTTCCCCGCCCGAATGGAATAATCCCTGGAGCTGGTCACCATCTTGGTGGTCCAGGCCAGCTCCAGGATCGGATTCGAGATGGGGCGTTGCAGGCGCCCGGCCATCGCGTACGCTCCGATGGAGACGACCGCGACGATCAGAGCGAAGAAGAACAAATAGCCGACCAAAAGCTGCTTGTACTCCAGCGTGTCTCCTTCCAGGAACACGGTGCCAACTCTCTCGCCTTGAAAATTGATCGCCTGGAAAATCAAGACGCGATTGGAGGTAAATCGGCTGGAATCGCTTTCCACTGGAGGCGCGGAAAATTCGTCCTTTGATTCGCCATGGTGATAGACGGCAAAAGGCTTTCCGTCACGATCGTAAATGACAGCCGACAGAATATGCGGCTTAGCCGCAAGGGCCCGCAGGATATCCTGCGCGGAGTTAGGATCTTTGAATGTAAGCGGCGCTGTGCTGTTGGTTCCCAGTATGTTCGCCAGGGCGTTCAAGTCCTCCAGGCGCAGTTCCTTGAATCGGTAGACACCGTATTCCGCAAACCCGGTCCCGGCCACGCACAGCGCCACCACCGTGTTGATCATGATCACCAGGGTGAGCTTGCGTCGCAGCGAAAGTTTACTGGTCCAATTCATCTTAGTTACGCGCGCTCCTTACCGCCGGTCCGCGCGGCTACTCTCACTTGCCGGCTTCCTTGACTTCTCCTCCAACCACCTTTGCTAAGCTCAATAGCTTGGAGCTCAGTTTCAGCTTGGCCCGGGTGGTTGCATCCACGTTGATCGCGAAACGCACCCGGTCATTCTCATTCAGAAACTGGATCATGCCTCCGGCTTCGAGAAATCCTCCCATATCCGCCACGGTGATGACGCTCGATCCACGCAAGCTCGAAAGAATCACGGGGAGTCTTTTTTTTTCCGATGCGCTGATGAACAGGATGTGCGCACCGCGCAAATCTTCTCCAGCGCGGTAAGAGCGAATGACGAGATCGCGGCCCTGGACGGTCTTCCCGGTGACAACCTGCGGCAGGGCATTCCCAAACGGGTCGTCGCCAACTACGCCAATGACGATGGGCGCGAGCGGATCGGCAAACGACTCGCTGGGGTACTCCACGAACTTGAGGAAATTAAACAGGTAGGCAGCTTTGACCTGATATTCCGAGAGAGCGTCCTGCGCGTGTCCCTGTGAAGCTGAAATCAGGTGTCCAGAAACGAAGCTCGCGAGAATAGTCGCGATTAACCATAAACGCGTCGAAGACTGCTGAGTTCGAACATGTGTGAATTGAGAATGGCAGTTCGTCTCCATGGCAACTAGAACCTCCAGGTTACCTTTATGTATCCGCTACGCTTAACCAACGTAGATTCCAAGCTTGATTGTTCGAATTCAAGGTGGCGGTCCCGAACAAGATTCTGCCCAAACAGACTAATGGAGAACCCTTCTGTGCAGTTCCACGTCAATCCCGTATCCAGCCTTGTGAAGGAAGGCAATGCATCGAAGATGGTGCGGTCCACAAAATACGCGGATGTATCCCAGGCCAGAGTTTTTGACACATCGACGTGCGACCGGACATAGGCATGCAGATGAGGGTCGCTCCCCTCCGTTTCAGCAATCGCTCCCGTGTCTTGGCTCGAAGGGCGCAGATGCATGTGAAACCGTTCGAATTCAAACCCCGGGCTGATTGTCCAGCGATCCGCCAGCTTCCAGTTGACGGCTATTTCAAGCCCATGTGCCTCTCCGTACATGAGGTTTTCGTACGTTGAAGGCATGACAATGTGAACCGGCGGCGGCAAGGCCTCAAGGAATGCGGCCGCAGGTTCGGTCGTTTGTTCATTGCTGTAGGTGTTGTAATAGGCGGCAAAATCGACCGAGAGACGCGTGGAAACTGTGGTCCGATATCCCAATTCATAAGCGATCAGGTCCTCGTTCTTGTATAGAGGATTTCCTTGAACGCTCGATAGGATAGGAGTGCCGCCGGGTCCGGGCGAACTTCCAAGATTGGCGCGGATTGAAATATCAAGGCTGGAGGGCGTGCTGACCGCCCTTGAGACGGCTGCCCACAGCATGTGGTGCGCGCTGGGCGAAAAGGTCACGCGAGCGCTGGGCATAACGGCGAAGCCAGTGTAATAATTGTGCTCAAACTTCGCGCCAACCGTAAGATAAAAGCGGTCGGGAACCAAAGCAATCTCATCCTGGATAAAGGAACTGAACAATTGAGAATTCAAATTGGCGGGATTTAGCGAAACTGCTAGGTTCCCTTCAGAGCGCGATGTCGAATATTCGTAGCCCACCCCCCAGACGAAGTCCTGCTGTTCGCCCCAGGCGACGTGATGCTGAAAGTTAATGCTGAATATTTTTCCTGCTTCAGTGACGGCGTTCAGAAAATTATCGATCTTGTACGCGCTATAGGAAATACCGAGTGTTGTGTCCGACCGCGTGGAGTTAGTGTGCTTCCAGACGGATTGGAGAAAACCACCCGATTGTCCTGAGTGCGTTAGAGAGTTCAGCAATCCGGGGGACGTGACGGATGGTAGAAATACGACTGAATCCCCCTCCCGCCCGGTGAACAGGTCCCCTTGGATCATCAATGCATCCTTTTCCGAGAGAGTGCTATCGCTCCGAAAGCCACCCCGCAGAATGTGCCAGTCGTCCCCTCCGTCATGGCCCGTGGAATCCGGGAAGTGACCTTGATTGAAATATTTTGAATAAACGCGGATGTCGGTGCTCTTTCCCAGGCGGCCTCCATATTGTGCAGTCCCAAACCCCTGATCGATATTTCCCGCTCCGGCGACAACCATAGCCCCGCTCGTTTGATCGGCCTTTTTGGTGATGATGTTAATGATCCCGTTGACCGCGTTCGTCCCCCAGGTAGCTCCACCTGGCCCGCGAATCACTTCGATTCTTTCGATATTTTCGAGCGGCAAATCCAGGAGATTCCAAAAGACGCCGCCAAAGGTTGGCGTGAACACGTTGCGTCCGTCGAGCAGCACCAAAAGCTCATCGCTAAGCTCGTTATTCAGCCCGCGCGAGCTGATAGCCCACGTATTGGAATTTATTTGAGCCACTTCTAATCCGGGAACCATTCGCAACAGATCGGGAATCTTCGCGGCGCCAGAACGGCGGATGTCCTCTTGAGTGATGACGAAGACCGCGGAAGCAGTCTGCGAGAGCTTCTGTTCTTTCGCCGAGACAGAAGTCACTTTGACATTCATAAGATCCTCGATATTCATCGTGGTCAGGTCCACGTCCGGACCCGTACCGTGGTTAGACTTCTGTGCCGACATGGGAGGGCAACAAAGAAGAAGAGCCAGCGAAGGGCTCAGTAGCTTTGACAATTTTCTCATTCTTCAGAGCCTCCCTATCCATCCCGGTTGCCAGGCAACGAGGTTGGAATCAAAGTTGAAGCCTTCTCCGCAAAACTACTGCCTCAAACGTTGGAAGTTCTTCCGAGATGTTCCCTTGCTGCATTTGCATTGCTCCTGCCAAACGGCCGGTGCCGGTCACGACCTAATTTCTTTTGTTTCAAAGAGTTGTAGGATTATAAACCCCTTAAGGGGGGACCCTTTCCAGGGCCAGTTCCGAATCGGGTCTAGGCAAGAAGGTTTGACTCAATTTGGGGCAATCCCAAAGGCCTTCTCGCGCCAGAGGCCACAGGTTCAGCGTGTTCGGCAACTCCCGCTGTCTGATGGCTGGCCGATCCTCAAAGTTCCTGTGGCCTGCGGCGGATCACTGTGATGGTCTTCGCGCTAGTATCTATACGCGTCTTCGGAACTCCGCCTCCGGCGGGACGCAAGGTTCTGGCGAAGCGCGGGATTGGAGTGAGGTCATGGACGTCTGGTCAGAGAACGTGGAAATTGTGGCGGCGGCCTGCACGACGCTTTGCTGGCTACCGCAGGCCGTGAAAATTATTCGCGAGAAGAGAACCGAGGGCATCTCGCTCATCACACAGAGCGTATTCACCTTCGGCGTTGCGCTTTGGGCGGCGTATGGCTTGCTCCTCAATAACCGGCCCATCCTCTATGCCAACGGTGTGACACTGGTTTTCGCGCTTGCCATACTGATTCTGAAGATTCGTTATCGTTGATTTTCAAAAGGGAGAAGGCGCGATTGCGGAAGTTTTTCCAACCCTGCAAATTTCGAAGCAAGGGAAGAATTTATGGAGGCGCGGGTGGGAGTTGAACCCGCTTCCACTATTGAAGACACGCAACTTACTCATTTTATGTTGCGCCCAATACGCCAAAAACGCCCATAGTACCAAACGGAGGTACACGGCGGGTACACGGAACACTGCGCTGCCGATGCTTCCGGCCTGTCTGCACCATGGCCAAACGCTAGAGCCGGGCCCTGATTTCAGGTTCCAGAAATTTTAGGATTTATCAAAGCTGCTTAGACCCGACCGGGGGCCCCACGTCCTCCGAAAAAAACGGTGAGATGTTTTGGCTTCTGCAGAATTGAGTGGAAAAAACTGCTGTCCAAGGGGGTACCAAGATAATTGCAATTTTCACACCACTTGAGGGAATCACCGGAATGCCCGCCCGGTCCGCCAACAGAACGAGAATTTCCTCGATTTTCGAGGTTTTTCCCCGTCCAACACTATCAATTCAGCGTAGGAAAATTCAGGCAGAGCAATCAGACTCATGGGGGGCCCGATTGCAGGCAGCTGTCCAGTGGCCAAATCGCTTCCAAAATCGTTTAATCGACAGCGTGGTTCGGCCCGCAGAATCCCACATACCGATAAGGTCTTATCAGGAAGTGGAAAAGGCGCAGTCGAGCCACGCGCCTGAACACGCGGCAGAGCTACCAGACATGTTGCGCGGAAATTCCGATCCAGGCCGTGTTTTGTAATTCAAATTATGGATTGAACTGGATCGCCTCTCTTCGCCCAGCGAATTGCACCTGAATCATTTGGTTATTGAGAATTTGAATTTCTGACTCGGGGGCCTTGGTCGTGAGGTGCGTCCAACTGCACGGAACTTTAGCTATCACTTTGCCGTCCTGTATGATTTGAAGTTCGCTTTGGCCTTCCTCCGCTCGAAACAGATAATTTCCGGGCTTAATTTGAGCACCTCCGATTGTCGTGGTTTCATGTAATTCCCATGACATCGAGTCCGAATGAGCCGCCCACACGGGTAAAGAAATTAGCGAAAACGCAAGAGCAGCGAGATATTTTCCCTTACTAAAACGCAATGACGCGACACCCGATTTGATTCTAGTCTTTAGGATCTTCATATTCATTTCCTCCTGAATAATGCAGAACTTGGTGGTACCAAGTGTATATGTCTTGGCCGGAGGGAATGCACGATTTCCGCGTTTTCTCTGATTGCTGACGAGTCTATGGCTGCTTGCAGTTATCGCGGACCATCTTCAGGCTCGTCACAAGCAGATGATTTTGCGGCGAGGTGTCGCTTGAGGAGTTGCCGCCATTCGACTCCTTCGGGATTGTGCCGGTTACGGTGACTGTCTGCCCCACGTGCGGACCAAGCGGAACGGTCTTGCCGCGAAGATCCCACAATTTGCCGTCTTCATCCGTGATCATGTAGATGTTCGCGGTCGGGCTTTTCCCGAGACAGCCGGTCGCAGTGTGCGTCGAACCATCCGTATTGGCCTGACTGTCCTGCGTCACTGCAATGCTCGGAATGGCCATCATGATAATTGTAAGTGTTCCGATTGCGAGCTTCAGGTTCATGTCTTCCCTCCGCCTCATTCATTTCAGGAATTATGGAGATCATGTGCCGAATCGCTGACGGCAAAGCCTCCGAGCCGAAAAGCAGTGCTCCCCTGATCGCACCAATCGCGCCTACCACAGAACCGGGCCCGGAGCAGGATGGTGCGCCAAGATCTGCGCGCCTTGTGAATGAAGTCGAGAATCTCAGCCGCGCAACACGCCTGGCGGAATATCGTGCTGCCGAGCGAGGTCGCTCAGTTCATCGAGCTGCCTTTGGACTTCCTGCACCTGCGCTTGGAGGTTTGCGACGCCCGCCGCAGGCGTCACTCCCGCGTTATCCTTGTCCAGGGCGAGGCCCGGCTCGGTAATCCGGTCGGCTGCCAGGGCGATTGCCGCTTGCTGCTCGCGCAGGGCAGCTTCGCGCTTGTCCAGCTCGGCCTGAAGACCGGCGGCCTTATGGGCATACCATTCGGGATCGTCGAGCCTGGATGCGTAAACCGGGAAAGTGGTTTCGTTTGGCGCCGCGGGTGCTTTCGTTGCTGGTTCCGCCAGTTTCTGGCCGACGATGGAAATCAGGCCGCGCGCGCGGAGCTGGTCCGTATCGTCGTTCGTCCAGACTCTCTTGGGCGGATTTTGATTGCCTTGCGCGGAGCGAGGCTTCTCTGCGGCTTGTGAAGAACATGCAATCAACAAAGCAAGAATCGCAGCGAGCGGGAAAGGGTAATATCTCATTGTTCCTCCTCGGCGGGGACGGGTTCAAAAACACCTTGAGAGTAAGACCGACTTTGCGAAGCGGACTTCATCCCACGTTGCGAGGCGGTCCAAGGGTGCAAAAGATCTCTCCACACTAAGTCCCTAGGACTTTCTCCACCTGGCCGATTTTCTTTTGGACTTTCCCGCCTATCTTTTCGTCCTGGCCTTCGGCTTCCAAGTCGGGATTGTTCGTCAGTTGTCCCGCCTTCTCCTTAACTTTACCCTTCACTTCGTGAACTTTGCCCGCCACCTCATCCTTGGCACTCGGCTTCATCTTGTGCCTCCTTTGAAACCATTCGAATTTTGGTGCGCGAGGTAAGCATCCTTCGATTTCACCACGTGCCCCAAATTTCATGCTGCGAAAATCTCACGCTCCACGACCAAGTTTAAAAGTCACTCACTCGTGATCGCGTCTTGAAGCCCTGGAGGCGCTAGTTCCCACGATAACGAGAGTATCCCCAGCCTCCGCCGCCAAGCAAAAACACAACGAGAAGAACGATCAAGATGGTTTCCATGTCTCTATCCTCACTTCTCGGAGAAATCTGGTTCGCCATACTTCCTCCGTAAGCAGCATCATAGAAGAGACGAAGCCGGATATCTGTTCACATTGACACACATTCGTGTTTCGTTTGCTTTTTCCGTATTGCGAAAGTTGCTCGCACTGGTAGAGATCGAGGATCTAACGATGGGCACTTTGCAGTACGCCAAAGTCGGCCGTTACTCGTGCAGGACAACACTCAGGAGGGATTCGTTGATGTGGATCTCGCCGTTGTATTTGATGAAGCCCAGTTTCCTGAATTTGTTCATGAAGAAATTGACTCGCGACCGTGTCGTGCCAATCGTCTCCGCCAGCATTTCTTGCGATACTTTGGGGAGCACCTTTTGAGGTTGGCCCGCCCCGCCATAGCGCGCGAGCAGCAACAGGGTGCGCGTGAGCCGTTTCTCACTGGAGTTGAAGAGTTGGTCCACAAGGTCCTCCTCGACTCGGAGATTTCGCGCAACCATGTGAGCTATGAAGCGGTCGGAGAATTCGTGTTCCTCGTGGAGCACGCGAATCATCTCGTTTCTCTCAATGAAGAGTACGGTGGTCGGCGCAATCGCGGTCGCAGTCGCCATACAAAGGGAAATCGGAAGCTGTGATTGCCAGTACCTAATTCCGGTTAAGTGAGCCTAGCAAAACCAGGCGTTATCGGAATGTGGCCCAAGCTTTCCTATCGAGTTCCGCCACCTGTTCCGCCAGTACCGCCCGGCCCTGGTGGCGCGGTGGGTGCTGGGCCGCTCGGGGGATTTGGGTTGTTGGGGCCACTTGGCGGATTTGGGTTGTTCGGACCGCTTGGGGGATTCGGATTGTTCGGACCACTTGGCGGATTTGGGTT
>Ga0209380_10000179_pt1 | contig 42059 bp, 40 predicted proteins | sample HubBroMetageWFT6_FD_188347 | JGI IMG/M metagenome (GOLD analysis project Ga0209380, IMG submission 188347) | Warmed and freeze-thawed soil microbial communities from the Hubbard Brook experimental Forest, New Hampshire - Hubbard Brook CCASE Soil... | ecosystem: Environmental > Terrestrial >...
GGCCGAGGAGTACGACGAGACCGATGGCGATCGCCGCGCCCTCCGGCGCGAACGCCCTGGTCGGGGCCGGGCTCGCTCCGGAGGCGGGGTGATGCGGCGCCGTCGCCGGCGGGCCCGCCGGGGCGCCCGCAGGGGTCACCGGCGCGGCCGGGATCGGCTGGCCGGCCACTGCGGCCCCGAACCCGTGGGCCGCGCCGATCGCCGCCCCGGCCCAGTTGCCCTGCCGGAGGGCCGGCTCGATGGCGACCGAGCTGACGGAGTCGACCTGAGTCCGGGACAGGCCGGTGCTGGGGTCCGTGCTGATCGCGTAGTTCCTGGCCGAGGTCGCGACGCCCATCAGGATGTCCCTGGTGCCAAGGCCGTTCAGTACCGCGGTCCGGTCCACCCAGGACGTCGGGCTGAGACCCGAGAAAGTCGCTACATACACGACATAAAGCTTGATCCGGTATTGGGCGTAGAGCTGGTTGATCGAGGCCTGCACCTCGGGCCGGCGCGCGGCGACCGCGCCGGTCTGGTCCGTGATGCTGCTGGTCAGGCGCACCGGCCCGACGGCCAGGGCCGACCCCGCCGGCGGCGCAGCAAACACCGGAGCCGCAAACACCGGCGCAGCAAACACCAGCGCGAGCAGGGCAGCAAACAGCGCCGCGATCCGTCTACGCACCATCCCCGAAGATCCCCCCCGGGTACCGGATCTACCCCGCGGCTCGGCCGGACATGCCGGGATTGCGCTGGCCCGCCATCAGCGCAGGTAGCCGCCCCGGAACCGGATCAATGGGGCACCCGCCTCGGCAACGTAGGGGATGCCGACGACCCGGCCGATCACGAGCAGGTGGTCGCCCGCGGGCACCCGCGTGCTCACCTCGCACTCGAACGCGGCCAGCCCGCCCTCGGGGATCAGCGCGCCCGAGACCTCACCCCGCCCGTGCGCGACGTCATCGAGCAGCAGCCTGGCCCCTGGCCGGCCCGCGGCCGCAAACCTCCCCGCGAGCACCCGCTGCTCCGCCGACAGCAGCGTGACCGCGAAGCTCTCCGCCCGGCCGAGTACCTCGGCTGGGTAGGCGGTCGCGAGCAGCGAGACCAGGACCAGCGGCGGATACTCCGATACCGGGCAGAACGCGCTGACCGTCGTGCCGATGTCGTCCCGGCCGTCCTTGATCGTGACCAGCGTGACCGCCCCCGCCCAGGCGGTCAGCGCATCCGTGAACGCACGACTCACGGCGCAGCTCCGTCACTCGAAAACCCAGGAGCCCGGCAGCAGGAGCGGGCCCTGGTGGGCCAGCCCGGCCCGGGCCGCGAACTGCCAGACCGGACCCCAGCTTTCCCGGCCGAGGATGTCGGTGCGCAGGCCGGCCGCGGCCGCGCCGCGACTCTCGCTCGAGCCGGGCGGGCGCAGCCGGTCGAGCGGATGGGCCCGCGGGTGGACGCGCAGCGGCGCGGCCGCGGGCAGGCCGGCCCGGCTGCGGGCGATGACCGCGGCCCGGTCTAGCCCGCCGAGTTCGTCCACGAGGCCGCGCGCCTGGGCATCCGCGCCGGTCCAGACCCGGCCCCTGGCCAGCTCGTGCACCTGCTCCCTGGTCATGCCGCGGGCCTCGGCGACCTTGCCGGTGAAATCGGCATAGATATGGTCGAGCCAGTCGTTGACCAGTGCCCACTCGTCCTCGCTGAACGGCCGCTGCGGGGAGAACATCGCTGCGTGGGCGCCCTGCGTCACCAGATCGCTGGTAACGCCCACGCGGCCGAGCGCTTCGCCGAGCACGGGCTTGGCGGTGATCACGCCGATGGATCCGGTGACCGTGCCCGGCTCCGCCACGATGACGTCCGCCGCCATCGCGATGAAGTAGCCGCCGGACGCGGCGACGTCTCCCATCGACACGACGACCGGAGTGCCGCCGGCCCTGGCCCGGACGACCTCGCGCCAGATGGTGTCCGAGGCGACGTAGGAGCCGCCGGGGCTGTTGACGCGCAGCACGATCGCGCGCGCCTGCGGGTCGCGGGCGGCCGACCTGATCGCGGCCGCGATCGTGTCCGAGCCCATGCCGCCGCCGCCGCCGAGCGGGCCGCGGCCGCTGCGACCGCGCCGGATCGGCCCGGTCGCGTAGATCAGCGCGAGGCCGGGCTCGGCCCGGGCCGCCGCCCCGACGCCAAGGCCGGCACTCGCGAGCTTGCGCGCTCGCTCGGCGAGCACCCGGCCCCGCTCGTAGCGGCTCACGTACTGCAGGACCGCATCCGGCCCGGCCTGCTTCCGCGCTGCGGCGTAGACCTCGTCGCGGTAGCCGAGATGGTCGACCAGGCCGTGCGCCTGCGCCTGGGTGGCCAGGAACGGGCCGGCGTCGATCAGCGCGCTGACCTTCTCCGCCGGCAGCTGCCTGCGCTCGGCGATCGCCTGCGCGATCTGCTCGGTGACCGACTCGGTCAGCCGCTCGGTCTCCTCCCGCGCCGGGCCGGAGAAGCCGCGCTCGGTGACCTGCTCGGCCGCGCTCTTGTACTCATAGCGCTGCGCGACCTGGAAGTCGGCGCCGAGCTTGTCCAGGGCACCGCGCAGGAACACCCGCTCCACCGCGATCCCGGTCAGCCCGAGATCACCTGAGGGCTGCAGCCAGATCGTGTCGAACGCCGTGGCCAGGTAGTACTGCACGTTGCCCGCCGAGAACTCGCCGAACGTCTCGGCCCAGGCCACGGTCTCCTTGCCCGCGTCGGCGAACTCACGGACGGCACGGCGCAGCTCCTGCACTGCCGCGAGGCCGATGCTGCGGCCACCGAGCCTGGCCACCAGCGCCGTGACCCGGTCGTCCGTGCGGGCGCGCCGCAGCGCGTCGAGCACGTCGGAGAGGACCAGGCGGTTGCGGCTCATGATCGCGGACAGCGGGTCCGTCGGCCGGGTCTCGGACAGGCCGTCGGTGAGGTCGAGCTCGAGGATCAGGGGGGCGGTCCGCTGCTGCCGAAGTCTGGCCAGCGGCGCGGGCAGGAGCAAGTCTGGCATGCCCCCAGCCTAGGCTCGGTTCTCCCGAGGCCCTGCGGTCGGCTTGCACTTGCGGCAGCTCGTTCCCTAGCGTCGGCTGCAATGGCATACATGGATGGGAACGGGTGGGTCACCTGCGGACTCGGGCACCGTCACTGGGGGCGGTTCGGGGCGGCGGGACTGCTGGCGTTCGTCCCTGATGGTCCGGTCCTGCTCCAGCGCCGCACGTGGTGGAGCCACCACGGCGGGACGTGGGGGCTGCCGGGCGGGGCGCGGGACAGCCACGAGGCGGCCTTCGCGGCCGCGATGCGGGAGGCCGCCGAGGAATGCGGGGTGCCCGCGGATGCCGGGCAGCTGCGCGGCATCTTCGACGACGACCACGGCGGCTGGTCGTATCAGACGGTGCTGCTGGAGACCGAGAAGCCGTTCGCGGTGCACGCGGCGAGCGACGAGACCTCCGATGCCGCCTGGGTCGATGTCGGCGACGTCACCGCCCGGAGTCTGCATCCGGGGTTCGCCGAGCACTGGGCGGAGCTTCGCGCGGCGCTGCACCGGCTGACGGTGATCGTGGACGGCGCGAACGTTGTCGGCTCCCGGCCGGACGGCTGGTGGCGCGACCGCGCAGGGGCGGCGGTCCGGCTGCGCGACCAGCTCGAGCCGCTGGCGCGCGACGGGATCGACCGGCTGCCCGATGCCCCGGCCGAGCCGGTCCGCCCGCACGCGGCGATCCTGCGTATGACCCGGCTGCCCGACATCGTCCTGGTCGTGGAGGGTGCCGCTCGCCCCGCGGCTGACAGCAGCGGAGGGGGGCGCGTGCGGGTCGTCGCGGCGCGCGGGTCGGGGGACGACACGATCGCCGAGCTGGCCGCGAAGACGCCGGGCCAGCGCGTTGTCGTCACGGCCGACCGCGAGCTGCGCCGGCGGTGCGTTGACGCGGGCGCCTCGGTGGCCGGTCCCAGCTGGCTGCTGGACCTGCTATGACCCACCGCCCGCAGCGGGAGGCTCAATTCCCGCTCGGCGCATCGGTGACGGTCGCCGAGCTGGAGCAGGACCCGCATCCGGTACTGCGGCGACTGCGCGCCGCCGAGCCGGTGTCCTGGCTGCCGGCCCTGGACGGCTGGCTCGTCACCCGCGCCGATCTCGCCGCGCAGGTGCTGCGCGGTCCCGGCGCCTTCACGGTCGACCACCCGCGCTTTACCACCGCCCGCGTCGTCGGCCCGAGCATGCTCTCGCTCGATGGCACGGCGCATCGTCACCACCGCGACCCGTTCGACCGGCCGCTGCGGTCCGGCGAGCCGGGGGCGCGGCTGGCGGCGTTCGCGGCTGCGGAGGCGGCGCGGCTGGTGGCGGCGCTCGCGCCGGACGGTGCGGCCGAGCTGCGGCGGGGCCTGGCCGGCGAGCTAGCGGTCGGGGTGATGGTCGAGGTCCTGGGCCTGGACGTCGACCGCAGCCAGCTGCTGGCCTGGTATGACGCGATCGTCGCGGGGGTGTCGGCGCTCGCGGACACCGCGTCCGGGAACACCGTGCCCGCCAGCGCGCAGACGGCGTTCGCGGAGCTGGGCGACTGCGTCCTGGCCGCGATCGCGCGCGGCGGCCACGCCTCGCTGCTCGGCACGGCCGCGGGCGGGCTGACCGACGCGGAGGTCGTCTCCAACGCGGCGGTCTTGCTGTTCGGCGGCATCGAGACGACGGAGGGGATGATCTGCAACGCCGTCTGGTACCTCCTGCGCGACCCGGCCGCAGTGGCGGCGGTCACGTCCGACCCGGCGCTGGCCGAGGCCGTCGTGGAGGAGTCGCTGCGGCTGGAGCCAGCCGCCGCCGTGGTCGACCGGTACGCGACCGCCGACATCCGCCTGGGCGGCGCGCAGATCAGCGAGGGCGACCTCGTCACGGTTTCGCTGGCGGGCGCGAACCGCGACCCGGCTTTGTTCACCGACCCGGACCGGTTCGACCTGCGGCGGCCGGCGGTCAGGCGGCACCTGGCTTTCGCCGTCGGACCGCACTTCTGCCTCGGGGCTCAGCTGGCCCGGCAGGAAGCGCGGGCCGCGGTCACTGAACTGCTGGCGCGCCTCCCCGGTCTGCGGCTGGACCCCGGCCGGCCGAGCGCTCCGCATGGACTTGTGTTCCGCAAGCCGCGCTCCCTGCACGTGCGCTGGGAGACGCCGTGAGCACGCGGGTGGTCGTGCTGTCCGACACCCACGCGCCGCGGCGGTGGAAGACCTGCCCGCCGCGGGTCGCGACCGAGCTTCGCGGCGCGGATCTGATCCTGCACGCGGGCGACGTCTGCACCGCCGCCGTGCTCGACGAGCTGCGGCAGTACGCCCCGGTCCGCGTCGTCGCCGGGAACAACGACGGACCTGACGTCCTGGCCTGGGGCGCGCCGCCGACCCTGGAGTTCGACCTGGACGGACTGCGCGTCGCGATGATCCATGACAGCGGGCAGGCCACCGGGCGGCTGCAGCGGATGCGGCGCGCTTTCCCCGCGGCGGACCTGGTCGTTTTCGGGCACTCGCACATCCCGCTCGATCAGGCCGGGGAGCGGCTGCGGATCTTCAATCCGGGCTCGCCCACCGACCGGCGGCGGCAGCCGCACGGCACCGTGGGCGTGCTGCGGATCGAGTCCGGGGCGCTGGTCGAGGCCAGGATCGTCGAGGTCAGCTAGCCCTTGACCGTCGCCTTATCGATTATCAATAATATCGATTATCGATAAGCCCGGAGGACCGCGATGCTCTTTCGTCATCTGCTCGTGGCGGCGATCGTGGTGGGTGCGGCCGCCGCGGTCGTCGTTCCCTTCCTGATCGGCTACAGGAAGGGCCCCTCCGCGGAGCCTGCAGCGCCCGATGGTCAGGGCGCGCAGCTGTACCGCCCGCTGAGCCGCGTCGTGACGCTGTACGGCCGGTTCCTCGTGCTCTATGTGCTCGCTGAACTTTTCCGGGCCTCGTACGGCAGCTTCTCGGGGCAGTCTCCGATCGTGTGTGCCACGACGCCGGCGACGACGGCGGGCGGCGGCGGCAGCGGGCTGGTGGTCCGCGCCGGCGCCGTGCTGCAGTCGAACGGCGCCGTCCAGGTGTGCACGGCCCACCCCACCGGCTGGCAGTGGTTCCTCTACGGCCTGATCAGGCTTCCCGGCCAGGTCTTCTGGATCGTTGTCCTGCTGCTGGCCTGGCAACTGATCCGGCAGGCCGCACGCTCCGGCCCGTTCTCTGCGCGGACGGCGGCGATCATGCAGCGGCTGGGCCTGGTGATCGTGGCCGGCACCGCGGTGGCGGCGGCGATCAGTGCGCTCGGCTCCGATCTGATGGACGGCATGCTCGTTGCTTCCGGGGGATTCGCCGGCGCCGCCGTCCCGCTCGACTTCGGTGTGTACGAGCCCCTGAAGGCCCTGCTGCCCTGGCCGGTGCTGGCCGGGGCCGCGCTGATTAGCTTCGCCCGCATTACCCGCGCCGGCGCGGTGCTCGACGAGGAAGTCAGGGCCACCGTGTGAGGGAGGAACGGGCTGACGCCGGGACAGTCAGGATCCGCCTGGACGAGTTGCTCAGCGATCGCGGGATGACCCTCACCGAGCTGTCCGAGCGGGTTGGTATCACCGTGGTGAATCTGTCGGTGCTCAAGAACGGCCGCGCCCGCGCGATCAGGTTCACCACGCTCGCCGGCCTGTGCGCCGCGCTGGACTGCCAGCCCGGCGACCTGCTCGCCTACGACCGCGGCTTAGCTGTCGGCGGGCAGCAGGGTGAAGGCGTCGGCGTGCAGCGGCCGGATCGCCCGGAAGTGCCGCTCGTCCAGAGTCAGTAGGCGGGTCGTGTCATACCGCTCCGCGAGCACGACCAGCGAGGCATCGGCGAGGCCGATGCGCATGTCGGGGTACTTCTGCAGCACCGTCAGCGCCCGGGCGAGGTCGGCCCGGCCGAATGCGGCCAGCTCAAATGTGCCCGCAGTCACCCCGGCCAGGATCTCCAGCTCGGCAGTCATGCCGAAGCGCTGCACGAGCATGTCGTCAATCTCGGCCAGGACATAGGGCGACAGCACGATCGGGCCCGGATCGGATTCGAGAACGGCCAGTGCGCCGGCGTGATGGCGCTGGTCGCGGCCGAGAGCCGCGACCAGGCCGCTTGCGTCCGCGATGATCAATTCTCGCCGAACCCGACTAGGTACTCGTCGACCTTCTCCGCGAAATCGGGATCACCGAAGTCGAGGCTGCCGAACATCTTGGAGCGCGGGCGGAGCATGCTGGCCAGCCAGTACTCCAGGGCGCTGCGGATGATCGTGGCTTCTGACTCGCCCGATACCTCAGCCGCCTGCGCGAGCCGGTACCTTACAGTGCCCTACGTTTCGGGCGAGAGCCAGAGCACGCCGAGCGGCGGGATGCTGAGCGCCGCCGAGGCCGGGCGGCCGTGCCAGGGCTGGCCGGTGGCTTCGACCGCACCGTAATTGCCGATCCCGCTGCCGCCGTAGGTCTCGGCGTCGGTGTTGACCAGCTCGGTCCACCGGCCGGCCGCGGGCAGCCCGACGCGGTAGTCGTAGTGCGGCGCCGCGGCGAAGTTCGCGACGCAGGCGAGCACGCTGCCGTCGCTGCCGTAGCGCAGGAACGACAGCACGTTGCTGGCCCGGTCGCTGGCGTCGATCCACTGGAAGCCCTCGGGGGAGCTGTCTTGCTGCCACAGCGCCGGATGGGCGGCGTAGGCGGAGTTCAGGTCCTTGACCAGCTGCTGCACGCCAGCGTGCAGCGGGTACTCGAGCAGGTGCCACTGCAGCCCGGTCTGCTCCGACCACTCGTCGCCCTGGCCGAATTCGCCGCCCATGAACAGCAGCTGCTTGCCCGGGTGCGCCCACATGTAGGCCAGCAGCGACCGCAGCCCGGCGAACTGGCGCCACTCGTCGCCAGCCATCTTGCGCAGCAGCGAGCCCTTGCCGTGCACGACCTCGTCGTGGGACAGCGGCAGCACGTAGTGCTCGCTGTACGCGTAGATCATCGAGAACGTGATCTCGTCGTGGTGGTAGCTGCGGTACACCGGGTCGCGCGCCATGTAGGCGAGCGTGTCGTGCATCCAGCCCATGTTCCACTTGAGGCCGAAGCCGAGGCCGCCGAGGTGCACGGGCCTGGACACGCCCGGCCAGGCGGTGGACTCCTCGGCGATCATGGCGATGCCCGGCACCCGCTTGTAGCACGTGGCCGTGGCCTCGCGCAGGAACGAGACCGCGTCGAGGTTCTCCCGGCCCCCGAGGGCGTTCGGCGTCCACTGGCCGTCCTTGCGGGAGTAGTCGAGGTAGAGCATGGACGCCACCGCGTCGACGCGCAGCCCGTCCGCGTGGAACTCCTCCAGCCAGTAGATCGCGTTGGCGACCAGGAAGTTGCGCACCTCGGGGCGCCCGAAGTCGAAGATCAGAGTGCCCCAGTCCGGGTGCTCGCCGCGCTGCGGGTCAGCGTGCTCGTACAGCGGCGAGCCGTCGAACCGGGCGAGTGCCCACGAGTCGCGCGGGAAGTGCGCGGGCACCCAGTCCAGCAGGACGCCGACGCCCGCCTGGTGCAGGCTGTCGACCAGGTGACGGAACTCGTCCGGCGTGCCGAATCGCGCCGACGGCGCGTAATACGAGGTGACCTGGTAGCCCCAGGAGCCGCCGAACGGATGCTCGGCCACCGGCATGAACTCCACGTGCGTGAAGCCCATCGCGGTCACGTAGCTGGTGAGCTCCCGCGCCAGCTCGGTGTAGGAGAGGCCCGGCCGCCACGAGCCGAGGTGGACCTCGTAAATGCTCATCGGCTCAGCGAGCAGATCGCCCGCGGCCCGCGCGGTCATCCACTCCTGATCGCCCCACGTGTACGCCGACTCGGTCACGACCGACGCGGTGGCGGGCGGGCGCTCGGCCCAGGCGGCCATCGGGTCGGCCTTGCGGTGCCAGCTGCCGTCCTGGCCGCAGATGTCGTACTTGTAGGGCGAGCCGGGTTCCACGCCGGGGATCAGCAGTTCCCAGACCCCCGACGAGCCGAGCGACCGCATCGGGTGGGCGGTGCCGTCCCAGTGGTTGAAGTCGCCGATCACCCGGACGCCCTGGGCGCTCGGCGCCCACACGGCGAACGACGTGCCGCCCGCGTCCCGGCGGACGTGCGCGCCGAGCACGGTCCAGAGGGTCTCGTGCCTGCCCTCGCGGATCAGGTGCAGGTCGACCTCACCCAGCGTCGGCAGCTGCCGGTACGCGTCGTCGGACACGGTCTCGGGCGTGCCGGGGTAGGTGACCGCGATGCGGTAATCCGGCAGGTCCGTGCCCGGCACGGTCACCGAGAACACGCCCTGATGGACGTGGCTCATCGGCACGCGGGTGCCGTCGGCCAGCACCAGGGTGACCGTCTCGGCCAGCGGGCGCAGGGCGCGGATCGTCACGCCGCCCTCGCCGGGGTGGGCCCCGAGCACGCCGTGCGGATCGTGGTGCCTGCCGGCAACGAGCCGGTCGATCTCCCCGTGGCTGATCTGGTCGGCGTGGTCGACGGCGGTCATGCGGCCGCCACATAGTCGAGCGGGATCGACAGCCAGCCCGGCCGGTGCCGGTACTCGTAGATCACTTCGTAGACCGCCTTCTCCAGCGTCAGGGCGCGCAGCAGCGCTGCCTGGTCACTCGGATCTGCCCCGCCGCCGGCCGCGTAACCCGCGCAGAATGCTTCCTGGCACTGCGCGACCCATGTGCTAGCGGCGCCAGCGCGTTCCTCCCGTTCCGGGTGGCCGACGAGCTGATGGCGGGCTGCGTAGTCGAACGAGCGGAGCATGCCCGCGACGTCTCGGAGCGCCGGCGCGAGCGCCCGGCGCTCGGCCAGCGGTGCCGCCGGCTCGCCCTCGAAGTCGAGCGCGACCCAGCCGTGCCGACTGCGCATGACCTGACCGAGATGGTAGTCGCCGTGAATGCGCTGGATCATCACCGGACTGCTCTGCCGCGCGAGGTCATCGTAGGCGCGCCTGATCCTGGGGGCGTACTCGCTGAGGTCGGGCAGGATCGCGACCGCCTGCGCCAGCTTGGCGGTCAGCGTGTCGGCGAGCGCGGCCAGCTCGGCCGCGGTCATCTCGCGGGTGCCGAACGCGGTGGCCATGTCGCGGTGCAGGAGGGCGGTGGCCAGGCCCAGTTCGCGGGCCTGGCCGGTGAACGGCGAGTCATCGGCCCGGCTCCGCAGCGCCAGCGTCCAGCCGTCGCTCGCGCCCGCGAGGAACTCCGACAGCACCGCGAGCAGCACCGGCTCGCCGTGCAGCGACGTCTCGATCCAGCCGTAGGGTGCGGCCACCGCGGCCGAGCCGAGCTTGGCCAGGGCGTCCGCGACCTCGAGGTCGGGATTGGCGCCAGGGAACAGCCGTCGCAGCACCTTCATGATCGCGGCCTCACCGAAGACCAGGCTGGTGTTGCTCTGCTCGGCGGTCAGCCGGCGCGCCGAGGGCCAGTCGCGCAGGCTCGCGCCCGGCTCGCGGACGAACCGCAGCGGGCCTTCCTGCCGCTCCCCGGCGATCCCGCGCAGGAGCACCGCCGACAGCTCGGGATCGTGCAGCGCGTCGTAGACGGCCCGGCCGGACATTCTGCCGATAACGGCCTCGCCCAGGGCCGGGGACAGCTCGCCGCGGAGGCCGAGCAGCACCTGGAACCTGGCCGTCCCGTGCGCCTGGCGTGCCTCGATGATCAGGTGCCGGAGCTCGGGATCGCCCTCGAGCAGCGTGACGTCCGAGAGGATCGCGAGCTCGCCGACGGTCGTACCCCGGCCCGGAAACCAGCGCTGCCGCGGCAGCCACTGGGCGAGCATGTCCTCGAGGGCGACGTTCATCTACCCCAGCATGCCCGCAAATGAGCCGATCATGAATCTGAGGCTGGCGAACCTGACAGCATGATCCTCGTGACCGGACTAGCCGTGCTCGACGATGGCCCGCTGGTGCGCTGCGAGCTGCTGCTGCCTGGCTGCAGCCAGGACCGGGCCCTGCAGGCGTTTACCGACCCCGACCTGCTCCGGAGCTGGTGGCACGGCGAGCTCACCACTGACCTTGTGGCCGGCGGCCCCTACACGGTGTGGTTCGCGCCTATCCCGGCGCGGATGACCGGCCGCGTGGTCAGGTACGAGCCGCCGCGCGTACTGGAATTCAGCTGGGCGTGGGAGCACGAGCCGGACCGGCCGGAGCGGCGGGTCACGGTCGAGGCCGCGACGGCGGCCGACGGTGCGGCCGTGCTGACGGTCGCGCACGGCCCGCACGCGGACGACGAGGAGGGCCGGAAGGCCCGGGCCGAGCACCACGAGGGCTGGGAGTACTTCCTGCCTAAGCTGGCGGCTGCAGTATGAACCAGTAGAACCCGTGGCCCGGCAGCGTGAGCAGGTAGTTCAGCTCGCCGATCGGCGGGAACGCCACCCCGCCCATGGGCTCGACCGGCGTGTAGCCGGCGAACCGCCGCAGGTCTAGCTCCACCGGCTGGGGGAACCGGGACAGGTTGTTGACGCACAGCATCCGGTCCGCGGCCGCATCGGTCGTGGCGCCGGCGGCCGCGCCGACCTCGGCGGCCTCGACCGCGGCCGGGTCGCGCTCCCCGTGGAACTCGCGGACGAAGGCGAGCACGCTCGGATTGGATGAGTTCAGCTCGTCGTAGCTGCCGAGGGCGAAGACCGGGTGCCGCTTGCGGATCTCGATCATGCGGCGGGTCCAGTTCAGCAGCGAGCCCGGGCTGCGCTCCTGAGCCTCCACGTTCAGCGCCTGGAAGCCGTAGATCGGGTCCATGATGATCGGCAGGTAGAGCCGGGCCGGGTCGCACTGGGAGAACCCGGCGTTGCGGTCGGGCGTCCACTGCATCGGGGTGCGCACGCCGTCCCGGTCGCCGAGCCAGATGTTGTCGCCCATCCCGATCTCGTCGCCGTAGTAGATCACCGGCGAGCCCGGCAGCGAGAGCAGCAGCGCGGTGAACAGCTCGAGCTGGTCCTTCTCGTTGTCGAGCAGGGGGGCGAGGCGGCGCCGGATGCCGATGTTGGCCTTCATCCGGGGGTCCCTGGCGTACTCGGCGTACATGTAGTCGCGCTCGTCGTCGGTGACCATCTCGAGCGTGAGCTCGTCGTGGTTGCGCAGGAAGATGCCCCACTGACAGCCGGACGGGATCAGCGGCGTCTGCGCCATGATCTCCGAGATGGGGTAGCGCTGCTCCCGCCGGACGGCCATGAAGATGCGCGGCATCAGCGGGAAGTGGAACGCCATGTGGCACTCGTCGCCGCCGACCCCTGGATCCCCGAAGTACTCGACGACATCGGCCGGCCACTGGTTGGCCTCGGCGAGCAGCACCCGGTCGGGATAGAGCCGGTCGATCTCGGCCCGGACCCGCCTGAGGTACTCGTGGGTCTCCTTGAGGTTCTCGCAGTTGGTGCCCTCGCGCTCGTACAGGTAGGGCACGGCGTCCAGCCGGAATCCGTCGATGCCGAGGTCGAGCCAGAACCGCAGCACCTCCAGCATCGCGTCCTGAACGTTCGGGTTCTCGTAGTTCAGGTCGGGCTGGTGGGAGAAGAACCGGTGCCAGTAGTACTGACCGCGGACCGGGTCATAGGTCCAGTTGGACTGCTCGGTGTCCACGAAGATCACCCGGGCGTCGGCGTACCGGTCGTCGGTGTCCGACCAGACGTAGAAGTCGCCGAACGGGCCGTCCGGGTCGCTCCGGGATGCCTGGAACCAGGGATGCTGGTCGCTGGTGTGGTTCATGACCAGGTCGGCGATCACCCGGATGCCGCGCTCGTGGGCCTGCTCGACCAGCTCGACGAAGTCGCCGATGGTGCCGAATTCCGGCAGGATCGCCATGAAATCGGCGATGTCGTAGCCGCCATCGCGCAGGGGCGAGGCATAGATCGGCAGCAGCCAGATGCAGTCGATGCCGAGCCACTGGAGGTAGTCAAGGCGTGAGATCAGGCCCTTGATGTCGCCGGTACCGTCGCCGTTCGAGTCGTGGAAGCCGCGGATCAGCACCTCGTAGAAGACCGCCCGCTTGTACCACTGCGGATCTCGGGGCGTCTCGAACGAGAAAGAGTCGGGGACCGGCTCGCCGCCGGTGGTCTTGAACTCCTGCTCTGGCTGGTGCTGCCTGGCCAGATACGTGGGCTGATTCACCCGGCTCCCTGCCGCTATCCGCTGACCGCGAAGATGTGCGCCGGAGTGACAGCGGGGTCCAGGCGCACGTAATTCGACTGGCCCCAATCGTAGCTCTGCCCGGTCAGTTCATCGGTGACGCTGAAGCCCGCTCCGGCATCGACCCCGAGAGCGTCGCCGTCCAGCCAGACGGTCGCCTCCCTGACGCCGGTGGCGTTCAGGTTGACCACGACCAGAACCGTGTCGGGCGCTCCGGCCTGCTCCGGGCTGGTCCGCTTGGAGAAACACAGGATGTCGGGCTGGTCGCTGTAGTGGAACCGGAGATTCCGCAGCCAGTGCAGGGCCGGATGGGCGCGCCTGATCTCGTTCAGCCTGGTGATGAACGGCGCGATCGTGGTGCCGAGCTGTGCCGCCCGCTCCCAGTCACGGGGGCGGTAGGCGTACTTCTCCGAGTCGAGGTACTCCTCGCTGCCCGGCACCAGCGGGATGTTCTCGCCCAGCTCATATCCCGAGTAGACGCCCCAGGACGGCGCCAGCATGGCGGCCAGCACCGCGCGGACACGGAACGCCGGTGGCCCGGCGTGCTGGAGATAGTGGCACAGGATGTCCGGGGTGTTGACGAAGAAGTTCGGCCGCATGTAGGCGGCGGCCGGGCCGGACAGCTCCTGCAGGTACTCGGTCAGCTCCGCGGCGGTGTTACGCCAGGTGAAATACGTATAGGACTGGTGGAAGCCGATGCGGGCGAGCGCGTGCATCATGGCCGGCCGGGTGAAGGCCTCGGCCAGGAAGATGACGTCGGGGTCGGTGCGCGCGATGTCGGCGAGGAGCCACTGCCAGAACGGCAGCGGCTTGGTATGCGGGTTGTCGACCCGGAAGATCCGGATGCCGTGTTCCATCCAGTGCCGGACCAGATGGTTCATCTCCGCGTAGATGCCCTCGGGGTCGTTGTCGAAGTTCAGCGGGTAGATGTCCTGGTACTTCTTCGGCGGGTTCTCGGCGTAGGCGATGCGGCCGTCGGCCCTGGTCGTGAACCACTCGGGATGATTGCTGGCCCAGGGATGGTCGGGCGAGGCCTGCAGCGCGAGGTCCATCGCGACCTCCAGACCGAGTTCGCCCGCGCGCGCTACGAACGCGTCGAAGTCGTCGAGCGTGCCGAGGTCGGGATGGATCGCGTCGTGGCCGCCCTCGGGCGAGCCGATGGCCCACGGCGAGCCGGGATCGCCCGGGCCTGCCTGCAGGACGTTGTTCTGGCCCTTGCGGGCGGTCGTGCCGATCGGGTGCACCGGCGGCAGGTACACGACGTCGAATCCCATGTCGGCGACGGCGTCCAGCCTGCTTGCAGCGGTGCGCAGCGTCCCCGACCTGGGCTTGCGCCGGTGCGTGGGATCGACCACCGCGCCCTCCGACCGGGGGAAGAACTCATACCAGGCCCCGTAGAGCGCGCGCTGCCGGTTCACCAGCAGCGGGTACCCCGGCGTCATCGTGAGCAGCTCGCGCAGCGGCCAGGCGGTCAGCGCGGCGGTGACCTGCGGGGTCATGGCGGCGGCGAGCCGGTCGAGCGGCGGCGTCTCGTCGTCGGTGAGCTGGCGGGCGGCCAGGGCCAGGGCCTTGCCGGCCGCGCGAGCCGCCCGCGCCTCGGCGGGGGAGGCTGACGGCGGCGAGCTGATCTGCGCGGCGGCCCGGGCCAGCAGCTGGGCCCCCTCGGTGAGCATGAGCTCGACGTCCTGGCCGATCGGTACCTTGATCGCCGCGTCGTGCCGCCAGCGGGCCAGGGGGTCGCCCCAGGCCTCGACCCGGAACTCCCAGAGGCCCTCGCGGCCGACGGTCACGTCGGCGCCGTAGCGATCGGTGCCCGGGGCGAGCTCGCGCATGGGCAGCAGGGGCGAGTCCTTGCCCGCAGGATCGGTCAGCACGACCGCCGCGCCGAGCATCTCGTGCCCTTCGCGGAAGACGGTGGCGGTGACCTGGAAGGTCTCGCCGGCGACGGCCCTGGCGGGCAGGCCGTCCGCGGGCAGCACTGGTTCCACGTCCAGTATCGGGATCCGTCCGATCACGGATGAAAGCTACCCTTCCGTCCAGCAGACAATGCAGGCCGGGCATGAATGGCCTCCGGCCTGGGCATTCATCGGGGGTCGCGAGGGAGTCCCCCGCCGGTACGTTAAGGTCTACGGTCCGTGAGAGCTATCCGCCGCTTCACCATCCATCCGGTGCTGCCTGAGCCGCTTGAGCCGCTGCGTTCGCTGATGCTGAACCTGCGGTGGTCCTGGCATGCCGAGACCAGGGACCTGTTCGCCGCGATCGACCCCGACAGCCGGGAGCTGGCGGAGCAGGATCCGGCCGCGCTGCTCGCGCACGTCGATCAGGAGCGCCTGACGGCCCTGGCGGCGGACAGGAAGTTCCTGCGGCGGCTCAGCGACGCCACCGATGACCTGCGGGACTACCTGACCGGCCCGCGCTGGTACCAGTCCTGGGCGCCTGGGGACGGGCACAAGCCGACCGCGATCGCCTACTTCTCGCCCGAATACGGCATCACCGCCGCTCTGCCCCAGTACTCCGGCGGCCTGGGCATCCTGGCCGGCGACCACCTCAAGGCCGCCAGCGACCTGGGGGTGCCGCTCATCGGGGTGGGCCTGCTGTACCGGCACGGCTACTTCACCCAGTCGCTCTCGCTGGAAGGCTGGCAGGCCGAGCGCTATCCGGCCTCTGACCCCAACGGGCTGCCCCTGACGCTGCTGCGCGCCGAGGACGGCACCGCGGTGCGGGTGTCGGTCGGGCTGGCCGGCGGGGCCCGGCTGGCCGCCCAGATCTGGGTCGCCGAGGTGGGCCGGGTGCCGCTGCTGCTGCTCGACTCCTACGTCGAGGAAAACGACCCGGGCCTGCGCGAGGTCACCGACCGGCTGTACGGCGGCGGCACCGACCACCGGCTGCGCCAGGAGCTGTTGCTCGGCATCGGGGGCGTGCGGGCGGTGCGGGCGTACTGCGCGCTCACCGGCCACGCCGCCCCCGAGGTGTTCCACACGAACGAGGGCCACGCGGGCTTTCTCGGGCTCGAGCGCATCCGCGAGTACGTCCAGCAGGGCATGGGCTTCGACGAGGCCCTGGAGGTGTGCCGGGCCGGGACCGTCTTCACCACGCACACGCCGGTGGCTGCCGGGATCGACCGGTTCCCGCTCGATCTGGTCGAGCGGAACGTGGGCGAGGGCGCGGAGGTGGGCCTGCCGGCTGACCGGATCCTGGCGCTTGGCGCCGAGAGCTACCCCGGTGGTGACCCCGGCGTGTTCAACATGGCCGTGATGGGGATGCGCCTGGCGCAGCGGGTGAACGGCGTCAGCAAGCTTCACGGCGAGGTCAGCCGGTCGATGTTCACCGGGCTCTGGCCGGGCTTCGACGCGGCCGAGGTGCCGATCACCTCGGTAACCAACGGGGTGCACGCTCCGACCTGGGTGGCGCCGGAGGTCTTCGCGCTGGCGGGGGAGCAGCGTCGCGGCTCGTCGGCCGCCGGTGTCTCCGCGGCCAGCACTGCCGACCCGTCCGACGACCCCGAGTTCTGGCAGCGCGTCGCCGCCGATCCGCGGCGGCTGTGGGAGGTCAGGCGGATGCTTCGCGGCCGGCTGATCGAGGAGGCGCGGCGACGGCTGCGGGCCTCGTGGCGGCAGCGCGGCGCGGCGGACGCCGAGCTGATCTGGACCGACAGCGTGCTGGACGAGGACGTGCTCACGATCGGGTTTGCCCGGCGGGTGCCCTCCTACAAGCGCCTCACGATGATGCTGCACGACCCCGCCCGGCTGACCGGGCTGCTGCTGGATCCCGAGCGGCCAGTCCAGATCGTCGTTGCCGGAAAGGCCCATCCGGCCGACGAGGGCGGCAAGCAGCTGATCCAGGAGCTGGTGCGCTTCGCCGACGGTCAGCAGGTCAGGCACCGGATCGTCTTCCTGCCCGACTACGACATGGCGCTCGCCCAGACGATGGTGGCTGGCTGCGACGTCTGGCTGAACAACCCGCTGCGCCCGCTGGAGGCGTGCGGCACCTCGGGCATGAAGGCGGCGCTCAACGGCGCGCTCAACCTGTCGGTGCTCGATGGCTGGTGGGATGAGTGGTTCGACGGCCACAACGGCTGGGCCATCCCGTCCGCCGACGCCGTTACCGACCCCTCGCGCCGCGACGAGCTCGAGGCGGCCGCGCTCTACGACCTGCTGGCGGGGTCGGTGGCGCCGCTGTTCTACCAGGCCGGCCGGGATGGCCTGCCCGAGCGCTGGCTCCAGATGGTCGCGCCCACGCTGCGCACGCTCGGACCCAAGGCACTGGCCACCCGGATGGTCAGGCAGTACGTCACCGAGCTCTACGCGCCGGCAGCGTCGTCGTCGAGGGTCCTGGCGGGCCAGGCGGACGATGATGCCGGCGATGACGAGGACGACTTCGCCGCCGCGCGTGAGCTGGCTGCCTGGAAGCAGCGGGTGATCAGCGCCTGGCCGGGTGTGCGCATCGAGCACGTGGAGGCGGACGACGGCGAGCTGCGGCCCGGCGGGTGGCTCACCGTGCGGGCCAGCGTCGCCCTCGGCGTCCTGCAGCCCGAGGACGTGACGGTCGAGGTCGTCTTCGGGCGCGCGGGCGACGCCGACGAGATCATCGATCCGGTCGCGGCGCCGCTGCGGCTCGACGGAGCCGTCATCGACGGGGTGGCCCGGTTCTCCGGTGGCGCCGACCTTGGCCAGCCGGGGCCATTCGGCTACACCATCCGCGTGCTGCCCCGGCACCGCCTGCTGGCCGGGCCCGCCGAGCTTGGCCTGGTGACCATCCCAGATGCCCCAACGGGCCTGGTGAACGGCGATCTGCGCTAGCCCGTTCCCGCTAGAATGGTTTTATTAGCTGCGCTATAAGTGCGACATAAAAGGTTTCTGGGGCGATCGGGCCGGTAAACCACTCACCTGCGGCTGACGTCTAAGCCAATAGAAATTCTCCTCGTGCGCACTGGAACTCCAGCAAAACCAAGGTCGATGTGACATCCTGTGATAGAACGCTGTCGGTCAGTAACGCTCCCTGATCGTCACGTTCTGTTACAGGGTCATTACCTTCGAGTACGAGAGGACCATCCTCGTGAGAACGCAGATCAAGCCGGACAACCGCCTCCTCACCCCGGCCGAGGTTGCCGCGATGCTTCGGGTCGACCCGAAGACCGTCACCCGCTGGGCTCGTGGCGGCAAGCTGTCGTCGATCCGCACGCCTGGTGGTCACCGCCGGTACAGCGAGAGTGAAGTACGCGGCTTCCTCAACGGCTGGCAGGGCGTCTCGCTGCCACGCGCCTCCGGCGAGTGACCGGGCACGTGCCTGCCCCAGCGGTGGCCCTGGGGCAGGTTCAGCTCGGTGGGCTGGGTTGACTGCGCAAGTTGATCGAGAGCTCTGGCTAACCGGCGATGCGCCGGCAGTCGCCGATGCTGTCGGTCGCCAAGTGCGGACCAGCACGGCCTGGTCCGGCCTGGCGACCGGCACCCGGTGGCCCCTAACCCTCCTGCTCACAGTCCAGTCGGTGCTCACCTTGCGCCTGATCTGGAGCAACACCGCGTTCTCGGACGAGGCCCTCTACCTGTGGGCGGGCCGCGTCGAGTTAGCGCACCTTCTGCACGGCAGCCAGGTACCCGAGTTCGCGAGCTACTTCTCCGGGTCGCCGGTGCTGTATCCGCCCCTCGGAGCGCTGGCCGCGAGCATCGGAGGCCTCCCGGGAGCGCGCCTGCTGTCGCTGGTCATGATGCTCGCCACCACGGCGATGCTGTACGACGTTTCCCGGCGGCTGTTTGACCGGCGATCGGCATTCTTCGCCGCGGCCCTGTTCGCGGGCCTCGCCGGCACGCAGTTCCTGGGGGCGCTCGCCACCTATGACTCGATGGCCCTCGGCCTGATCGCGCTCGCGGCCTGGCTCGCCGTGGTCGCCGCCGATGCCTGCGGCCCGCGGGCGGCGGCACTGCTCACCGCGGCGGGAGCCGTGCTCGCGCTGGCCGATGCCACCAAGTACGCGGCCTTGCTCTTCGACCCGGTCGTGGTCGGTGTCGCCGTGCTCGCGGCGTGGCGCGCTCGCGGCCGGGACGTAGCGCTGCGGACTGCCGTCATCGCGACGGGCACCCTGGCCGTCTTATTCGGCTGTGTGCTGCTGGCCGGCGGCAGGCCGCTCGCTCGCGGTCTGACCGCGACGACCCTGGACCGGCCCGCCGGTGACTACTCCGCGACTTTCCTGCTGATGGCGAGCGCCAGGTGGCTGTGGCTGGTCGCGCCGCTCGCGGCCATCGGCGTGGCCGCCGCCGCGACGGCCAGGCGCGGCCCTGCGTTCGCGTTCCTGGCGGCCGTCCTGGCCTTAGCCGTCGGGCTGCCGCCGGCGGAGCAGGCGCGGATCCACACCTACACCTCGCTGTTCAAGCACGATGACTACGGTGCCTGGTTCGGCTGCGCGATCGCGGGCTACGCGCTCGCCGCGCTGTCCCGTGCCGTGCCGCCCGACAAGGCGCTCGCGGCTTTCAGGGCCGGCGTCGTCGTGGTCGCGCTCGCGGCCCTGCCCGGCATCCTGGTGGCCGGCCAGCAGTACCGCTGGCCCAATACCGCGCAGCTCATCGCCACGGCGCAGCGAGCCATCGCCGCCCATAAGGGCCCGATCCTGGCCGATGACGACGGCGATCTGCTGCACTTCTATCTCGGCTCGGAGGTCAGCGGTGAGCCGGTGGCCGGCACGTGGTACATCAGCTACCGGGGGCCAGGCGACCGCGCGCCCAGGCACGGGCTGACCGGATACGCCGACGCGATCAGGCACCGGTACTTCGCCGTGGTCATGCTCGAGTTCAGCGACAACCTCGCCACCGACCGGCAGATAGAGCGGGACCTGGCGACGTCGCGCGCCTACCGCCTGGCGGCGGAACTCCCCTTCAGCGCCTCCGGCGGGCCCCGCGAGTCCATGATCTGGGTCCGGACTTGACGGCGCCAGTACTCGCCGCGCGGGGTAAGCACCACCGCCGCGGCGGGCTGGTGCTGCCGGAGCCGCCCGATGACCACGAGAAGGCTTCCTACGGCTGGCGATCGCTGCCGTTCCTGGCCACGGCGCTCGCGGTCAGCGCGACGTGCATCATCGTCTCGCAGGTCTGGATGGAGGTCAGCCATCCGGTCCTCACGATCTTCTGCGGCTACACGCTGGTCTACGGGGCCTATCAGGTCCTGAGCCTGCCGGTGAACTTCGGCGGCGGCAGCTTCGACCTCACCGCGCACGTGCTGAGGGTGCGCGCCTGGCGGCCGCCGCGATGGCCGGACGTCGACATTTACCTGCCGATCTGCGGGGAGCCCATCGAAGTGCTCCGGAATACCTGGGCCGGGGTATTCGAGCTCATTCACAGTTACCAGGGAGTAGCCCGCGCCTACGTACTTGATGACGGCCCATCCGCGGCCGCCGCGGTCATGAGCGAATCGTTCGGTTTCGCTTATCTGCGCAGGCCTAATACCCGCCAATACAAGAAGGCGGGCAACCTCAACTACGCGTTCGGCCGCACGGCGGCGCCGTTCCTCGTCGTATTCGACGCGGACTTCCGGCCGCGCCCCGACTTCCTGGCCGAGACGCTGCCCTACACCGATGACGGGTCGGTCGGCATCGTGCAGACGCCGCAGTACTTCCGCGTCAGCCGGGGCCAGACCTGGGTGGAGCGCGCGGCCGGCCCGACGCTGGAGATCTTTTACCGGGTGGTCCAGGTATCGCGGGACCGGTTCGGCTCGGCGCTCTGCGTGGGGTCGAACGCGGTGTACCGCCGGGCCGCGCTGGCGCCCGCCGGCGGCTTCACCCAGATCCCGTACGCCGAGGACTCGCACTCCGGTCTGGACGTGCGCTACCACGGCTACCGCCTGGCCTACCTGCCGGTGCCCCTCGCGGCCGGTATCTGCCCGGCCTCGCTGGATGCGTTCATGCGCCAGCAGTACCGGTGGTGCTGCGGCGCCACGTCGCTGATCTGGACCAGGCACATGTGGCGGGTGCCGATGCGGTGGTCCTCCCGGCTGCCGTACCTGGCGGGCTGGCTGTGGAACCTGATGACCGCGCTCCGCACGCTCATGCTGCCGCTGATCCCGATCGTCCTGCTCGCGTACCTGCCGGGCGAGATCAGGCTGCGGAACGCCCTGCTCCTGGTGCCGGTCGTCGTGATCACCGCGGTGCTGTACCCGCTCTGGCACAACGCGCCCTACAGCCCGCGCATCTGGCCGCTGGCACTCGCGGTGGGCTGGGCCCAGGTCCTCGCGATCTGGGACTTCGCCCGCGGGCGGGTGATGTCGTGGACCCCCACGCGCCAGCCGGCGGATGCGACGCACCGGTTCTGGCTGGGCGTGACGCTGTGGAACGGCGGGCTGGCCCTCTTGTGGGTGGCGCTGGCGGTCTGGCGGATCGCCCAGACCGGCTCGCCGCGATTCGCCGTGGTCACCCTGCTCGGCGTCGTCAACCTGGTCGTAATCGGGCGCCTCATCTTCCCCGGACGGAGGCCGGAGTGACCAGTCCGCCGCCGCCGGCCAGGCACGGCCGGCCTGCCAGCCAGCCGGCCGCCAGCGGCGCCGGTATCACGAGAATCGTGCATACCGACGAGCTGCCGCCTGGCGTCGACGCGCTCGCGTCCGCTGACGGCAAGACGATCATCGTCAGGGCCTCGCTGGACCGCGCCGGCCGCCGCCGGGCGATGCGCGAGGTCATGGCCTCGATCCGGCGCTTTCCGCGCCTGGCCCTCATGCCGGTCCTGTCCGCGGAGGCCATCCGGCACGTCCTGCGCCGGCTTGCCGGAGCGGCCGAGTCGGTTCAGCAGATCGCCTCGACCGTCGCCGAGCATGGCAGCAGCCTCGCGGTCGCGGTCACCGCGGCGGCGGGCACGGCGGCGGTCGTGACCGTGGTGGTGGTCACGGCCAGCCCGAACGCCGGCACGGGAGTTCGCAGCGGGCATCCGGCCGCTGCCGCCTCGGCCGGCCTGCCAGGCCGCGCCGGGCACCCGGTCGCGCGGGCCTCGCTGCCGGCCAGGCCGCTGTCCTACCTCGGGGTCTATGAGGACGGCGTACCCGGCAGCTTCGGCGCGGTGGCCCAGTTCCAGGCGAGTATCCAGGTGCCCAACATCGCGCTGTACTACAGCTCGTGGAACGAGCGCTTCCGGGCCGACTTCGCCGAGCAGGCCTACGACGACGGCGTCACGACCGCGGTTCAGATCGAGCCGTTCGGCGTGAGCATCGCCGGGGTCGCGAGCGGCAGGTACGACCGGTACCTGGAGTCCTACGCCAGTCAGGTCCGCGACTTCGGGCACGCCGTGATCATCGGCTTCGGGCACGAGCCCGACGGGTCCTGGTATCCCTGGGGCGCGGGGCACGTGTCGCCCGCCACCTGGGTCCTGGCCTGGCGGCACGTCGTCGACGTGTTCCGGGCCGAGGGCGCGGACAACGTGATCTGGCTATGGACGGTCAACTCGCAGGGCCCGGCCGCGGCCGTGGCCGATGCCTGGTGGCCCGGGGCGAGCTACGTCACCTGGATCGGCCTGGATGGCTACTACGCCCGGCCGGGCGACGACTTCCGCAGCATCTTCGATCCGATCGTCAGCGTCGTCAGCGGGCTGGGCAAGCCGATCATCATCTCCGAGACCGCGGTCGGGCCGGCCACCGGCAATCAGGTCGCCGGGATCGACAACCTGTTCGCGGGCCTGCGGGCGAACCGCCTGCTCGGCCTCATCTGGTTCGACCAGGCGCAGGACAGCGGGCCGTACCGGCAGGACTGGCGGCTGGAAGGCCACAGCGCGCTCATCCGGGCATTCCGGGCGGCGGGCGGCTACATCTCGTCCTGATCCTCAGCCCCGCGGGCGAGGCGCTCGATCGCGGACCACGAGGCCGGGTCGGGCTCGGGCGGCTGCTGGCCCAGCGCCGCCACCCACTCCTTGCCGTCGATGGTCAGGCGGACGCCGCGCCGGCCGGCCTGGCGCGCAGCGGCCAGAGCCTGGACGAAGTCAGGGGGCGGTGCCGGGTCAGGCATTGTCGGGCTAGACACTGTCGGGCCAGGCACTGCCGGCACGGCTAGCCCGGCGGACTCGACGACCGCGGAGATCAGCTGCCAGAGCGCGTCAACCCGAGCGGACAGGCTGGCGACGGCGTCGGCCAGCTCGCTTATCCGGTCCTGATCAGGCTGCCGGAGATCACCCATGGCGTTACGTCCCGTATCTGCGCTCGGCCTCAGCATCGTCGTCGGCACCAGCGGGAGCAGGGAGGCTGATGCCCAGATGCACCGCGATCGTGGCGAGCAGCTCGCGGGCCTGGTCGGCGTCCATGGCCTTGACGCGCTCAAGCATCTCCTCGGCCGCGGGCGCCTGATCGCTCTGCCTGGCCAGCAGGCTGGCGGCATCATCACGCCCGGCCGCCCGCAGCTCCTCCGGGGTCACGCCGGCCACCGCGGCCATGCGGGCGAGCGTGCCGGCCGGCCCGCGTACCGCCGCGTAGACACCGGGACTCACGACCTGGTAGCCGCCGGTGATCTGCCGCCAGCGCCCTTCGCTGAGGCCGGCCCGGCGGGCAGCCTCGCGCGCCGACAGGCCGTCCCTGGCCAGGCCAGCCCTGATGAGCGCACCCCACGGGGGCGGCTCCGGACGTTGCGTCATGCAGTCACCTTCGCATGAACTTCGCACCTTGTCCAGCGGTTCGACCGAATAACTTCGCGCGAAGTTCTTGACCCTTCGCATTCCTTCGCAGTACTGTACCGGCTGGGGTCAGCGGCCATTTGCTGGCGTCGAGGAGGGGGCAGCAAATGGGAGTGATGCTCTCGCTTGAAGTAGGGCGTCAAGACCGTGGCCGCAGGCGCCGCGGCCAGCACTCGCGCACCGTAGAGGATCAGGCATGCCTGGACGCGCTCGCCGCGTTCCTGAGATCCGATGCGACGAGTGCTGGCCGGTGCTTGAGCCGGGTATCGCGTATCGGCCTCGCGTCCAGGCTGCCCGCTGTGCTGGCCCTCGTGCGGGCGGCCGACCAGCTCCTGTCCGAGCAGGGGTCGGCTGACCTCCGCGTCGAGCTTGACTACGCCCTCTCGCCCGCGTGCCTGGTCGGGATGTGCACCGCCTCCTCGCCCGGCAATCCCGGTGCGACCGCCCCGTGCGGATCGCCGACCTGCCAGCATCCGTGCCACGACCGCGGCCGGGGGCAGACCTACTCGGCGGGCATCGCCGGCCACCGCGACTAGGGCTCGCCTGCCGTAGGATCATCGCTCGGCTAACTGCCTAGCGCTGGAGTGCGTCGTGGACGAGTTCGTGCGGGTGGAGACTGACCACGCGGTGGCGACGATCCGGCTGGACCGGCCGCCCATGAACGCGCTCAGCGCGGATGTGCTCCACTCGCTCGGTGCGGCGGCCAGCCAGGTATCGGCCGACCCGGCGGTGCGCTCGGTGGTGCTGACCGGCGGCCAGAAGATCTTCGCCGCCGGAGCCGACGTCAAGGAGATGTCGGCGCAAAGCTATGCGCAGATGGTGGCGACGCACTCACGGCTGCTGCAGGACACCTTCCGCGCCGTCGCCGCGATCGGGAAGCCGGTGATCGCCGCGATCACCGGGTACGCGCTGGGCGGCGGGCTCGAGCTCGCCCTGTGCGCCGATTTCCGGATCATGGGACAGGGCGCGCGGGTCGGCCAGCCCGAGATACTGCTCGGCATCATGCCCGGCGCCGGCGGGACGCAGCGCCTGCCGCGCCTGATCGGCTCGGCCCGGGCCAAGGACCTGATCTTCTCCGGCCGGTTTGTTGCCGCCGACGAGGCGCTGGCCCTGGGCCTGGCGGACAAGGTCGTCCCCGACGCGGAGGTCTACGACGCTGCCTGCGCGCTCGCCGCGACGTACGCCGCGAGTCCCGCGATCGCCCTGCGGGCCGCCAAGGAGGCCATCGACCAGGGTCTCGAGGTCGACCTGGACTCCGGCCTCGAGATCGAGCGGCTGCACTTCGCCGGGCTGTTCGCGACCGAGGACGCGCGCGCGGGCATGCGCAGCTTCCTGGAGAATGGTCCGGGGAAGGCCACCTTCAGCGGGAGCTGAGGGTGAATGCGAACCGATAAGGATGCGGCAGCGATGATGGAGCCAGCCGACAGCCCGTCGCTCGACATGGTGGCTGCCGCCCTGCGTGCGGATAGCAGCGATATCGCCATCTACGCCAGGGTGCTCACGGAGTCCCTGGGCGAGTCCCTGCCGCCCGGGACCGTCTCGGTCGACCGCGACCAGTCGGTCTCGGACCGCATGCGGGGCCGGCCGGGCAAGGTAAGCAAGATCACAGTTCGGCTGGGCGACCAGGTGATGACGCTGGCGATTCAGCGCGGCGCCCCGGTCGCGGAGATCTGCAAGGAAGTGCGCGGAATCGTCCTGTCCCGCCAGCCCGTCGGCGTCGATCAGTGGGCCGCGGCGCTCGCCAAGGCCCTGATGGCCCACGCCGAGCAGAATGCCGCCACCGCCGAGGCCTTGCGGAAGCTGGTCATCGGGGGGTAGGGAAGGTCCGGCTGCCCGGGCTCGCGGCGCGCCGTAGGCTTTATGAGCATGAGCGCCCATGCTGGGGATGAGCGGCTGGGCTCATACCGCCTGCGCGAGCAACTGGGGGAAGGCGGGATGGGCGTGGTCTATCTTGCCAGTGACAGCGCCGACGGGCTCGTCGCGATCAAGGTGCTCAGGCAGGGCGTGGCGGCCGAGGAGACGGCCAGGAAGCGGCTGGCCCATGAGGTCGCGACCATGCGCCGGGTCAGCAGCCCGCACGTGGCTGAGGTTGTCGACGCTGATGTCAGCGGCAACCCGCCGTACATCGTCACGCGCTACGTGCCGGGCAAGACGCTTGAGGACGTGGTGGCGGCCGACGGCCCGCTCACCGGGACGGGCCTGGCCGCACTGGCCACCGGACTGACCTCGGCGCTCGCGGCCGTGCACGCGGCGGGCGTGGTGCACCGCGACCTCAAGCCCGGCAACGTCATGCTCGTCAACGGCCAGCCGGTCGTGATCGACTTCGGCATCGCCCAGGCGGCGGACTCGACCCGCCTGACCATGACGGGGATGTTCATGGGCACACCGGGCTACCTTGCGCCCGAGGTGATCGAGGGCCGGCCGAGCGGGCCGGCCGCCGATATCCACTCCTGGGGCGCGACCATGGCCTACGCCGCCACCGGCCGCCCTCCGTTCGGGACCGGCACCTTCGAGGCGATCTTCTACCGGATCGTGCATGGCCAGCCCGACCTGGCCACGATGCCGAGGCCCCTCGTGCCGCTCGTGCTCGGCGCACTGGCCAGGGATCCCGCGCGCCGGCCGACCGCGGCCGAGCTCGCCCAGGCGATCGCGGCGATCGATCCGGCGGCGCTGGTCCCGGCGCCCGCCGACGACGCGGTGCCGCAGGCAAGCGCGCTGTCCGCGGTCGGGACGATCACCGACCTGCCGGCCAGGGCGGTCGCGCCCGTGGCGGCCGCGGCCGCGGCCGCCGTGCCCGCGCCTCCGGCGCCCCCCGCCGCCTGGCCCGGTACCAGGGAATTCGCGGCGCGGCCCAGCGACAACTTCGCCGATCTGCTGCCGCCGGTGAGTTACGGCCGGCCGCCGGCCCCGCCGGTGGCGGCCGCCGGCACCCATCCGGCCTTCCGGCCGGGCGGGCAGGACGCTGCTCCTGCCCGCAGCCGCCTGCCGCTCGTGCTCGCGACCATGGCCGCACTGGTGGCCGCCAGCATCGCGGCCCCCGTGGCCGGAGTCATAGCCGCCCTGGCCGTGCTGATCCTGCTCCGCTCGGCCGACGTGACCGCAACCTGGCTCGGCCGGCGCCGGCCGGGCCAGGGCGGATCCGGCGCGGCGGCCGCGGCGTTCTTCCCCTGGGCGATCTGCCGCTCGCTCCTGCGGTTTGTGCTGCTGGCCCCGCTGGCGCTGCTGTGCGCCGCGGGAGCCGCGGCGATCGCCGTGCTGGCAGGCGGCTCGGCATCGCTGCCGAGGGCGGGCGGCTGGGCCGCCGGCGCGCTGGTCGCGTGCTACTGCCTGGGTCCGGGGTCGGCCGGGTGCCGCCGGCCCCTGAACCGGCTCTACGGCCAGCTGACGAAGTCAGCGTTCGGCGCTACCGCCGGCTTTATCGCGATCGGGGCGGTCGCGGTGTTCGCGATCTCGGCGGCTGCCTCCCTCACCCCCGGATACTGGCCCGCCACCCATCTGGGCCTGCAGCTTCAGAACGCGACGTTTCACCACGAGCCGCTCAGCCAGCTGACCGGCAACCTGGGCCAGGTCGGCAGGCGGCTGCTCAGCTGGGTCGGCCGGGGGCTCTAACTGTCAGGGCCTCGAACCGGTCAGCTCGCCAGCTGAGAATCCACGGCCGGCGGCGCGGCCCTGGCCGGCGTCTCAACATCGGGCAGCGGCCTGACCAGGCCGAGCGCCATGATCTCGTTGGCGAGCCGGACGCGCCGGTTCGGCCCCTCGGCGATCCGCAGTTTCTGGTACAGCCGCAGCAGGTGCTGCTTCACCGCCGCCTCGGTGACCACCAGGTCGGCGGCGATCTGCCTGGCCGTGGCCGGGGCCACGAAAGCCTCGTCCGACAGCGCGGGCTGGCAGAGCGCGGCGACCACGTCGACCTCGCGCCTGGTCAGCTCCGGCATGGCCGAGCGGCGCAGGCTCGCCTCGTGCAGCAGGCGCTCGGTCGCCAGGCCGCCGATCTGGCAGCGCTCCGAGCCGAAGGCCAGCACGTCACCGTTCTCCAGCAGCCGCTGGGCGACGACCCGCCCGTTGACCCTGGTGCCGTTGCGTGATAATCCGAGGTCACTCACGTATGCGTAAGGCCCGCGGCGGACGATCTCGGCGTGCAGCTTCGACACGCTCGGATCAGCGAGATGCACATCGACGGACTGGCCGCGGCCGATCGTGGTCACGTCGGGGCGCAGCCGGACGATCTCGGCAGTGTTCTCGATCCGGAGGTGGGGGCTTTCCATGACGGTCCTTCGGCATGTCCGGGGGGCTAGCGAGGTGTCACCAGGGAGATACCCTGCCCACCGGGTATCTATCCCTGCCGGAAGTACACTGCCGTGCGAGTAATGCCGGAGGAAAAATAGATGGCGGACAAGCCGGCCAGAGGCCTGGCGGATGTGGTGGCCGCATCCACTGCACTGAGCGACATCGACGGCCAGGCGGGCCGGCTGTCCTACCGCGGCTATGACATCAACGAGCTGGCGGGCAACGCCAGCTTCGAGGAGATCGCGTTCCTGCTCCAGCGCGGGGCAGCCCCGGACACGGCCGAGCTCGAGGCCTACCGGGCCGAGCTGGCGGCCGGCCGGGGCATCGGCCGGCTCGCCGCCGCCGATCTGGCCGGGATCGCCGCGAGCCAGCAGCCGATGGAAGCCCTGCGCAGCCTGGTCTCGCTGGGCAGCGCCGACGACCCGGACGCGGCCTCCAACGAGAGCGCGGCGAACCTCCGCAAGGCGGCCAGACTGACCGCCAAGCAGCCGGTCCTGATCGCCGCCTACGACGCCGCCCGGTCCGGGCGTGACCTCCCCGAGCCCGATCCTGGCCTGAGCCTGGCCGCTAACTTCCTGCTGCAGCTCACCGGCCAGCCGCCGCCCGAGCGCGCCGCCGAGATGCTCGACACCTGCCTGGTGCTGCACGCGGATCACACGATGAACGCCTCCACCTTCGCCGCGCGGGTGTGCGCGGCGACCCTGTCGGACATGCACTCGGCGGTGGTCGCCGCGATCGCCACCCTCAAGGGGCCGCTGCATGGCGGCGCGAACGAGCAGGTGATGCGCGGGCTGCTGGCGATCAGGGCGCAGGGCGGGGATCCGGTCGAGGCGGTTGCGAGTCACGTCACGGACCGGCTCCGGCTGGGTGACAAGATCATGGGTTTCGGCCACCGGGTGTACAAGACCGAGGACCCGAGGGCGGCCCACCTGCGCCAGATGTCGGCCGAGCTGGCGGGCGCGGCCGGCGACGACACCTTCTACCGGATGTCCAGGCGGATGGAGGAGGTTGTGTTCGCGGAGAAGGGCCTGTACCCGAACGTGGACTTCTACGCCGCTACCGTCTACCACTACCTCGGCATCCCGACCGACCTGTTCACGCCGGTGTTCTCCGCCAGCCGCATGGCCGGGTGGACCGCGCACATTATCGAGCAGCACGCCGACAACCGGCTGATCCGGCCGGACAGCGAGTACGTCGGCGAGAGCGGGCGCACCTGGATCCCGCTGGGAGCGCGATGAAGCACTCGGCCAAGGCGGCAGCCCGGCGGGCCCGTGAGCACTCGCGCCTGGCCCAGCTGCCCTATGTGCTGGTGCTCGCCGGGACCGCGCTTGGCCTTGGGCTGACGCGAGCGGGTGGGCAGGCGATCCGGGGCGGTACGTTGGTCATAGCGGGCGCTCTGCTAGCGGGATCCCTGACGAGGCTGGTACTGCCGGACGGCAGGGTCGGCCTGCTCGGGTCGAGGCGCCGGCTGGCTGACGTCGCCGCGCTGACCGCGCTCGGTGTTGGCCTGCTGATCGCAGGGCTCATCGTTCCGAACTAACGCCACAGCAAAGAGGCGTGGCGACGAAAGGGAATGCAGCAGGATGTCGGAAGTCATGAACAGCGGCAAAATTAAGGTCATAAATCCCGTCGTGGAACTCGACGGGGACGAGATGACCCGGATCATCTGGCAGTTCATCAAGGATCAGCTGATCCTGCCCTACCTGGACATTGACCTGGAGTACTACGACCTCTCGATCCAGAACCGCGACGCCACCGATGACCAGGTGACGGTGGACGCAGCGAACGCGATCAAGAGGCACGGCGTGGGCGTCAAGTGCGCGACCATCACGCCGGACGAGGACCGGGTCGCCGAGTTCGGGCTGAAGAAGATGTGGCGGTCGCCGAACGGCACGATCCGCAACATTCTCGGCGGGGTCGTGTTCCGGGAGCCGATCGTGGTGGCGAGCATCCCGCGGTTCGTCCCCGGCTGGACCGAACCGATCGTGATCGGCAGGCACGCCCACGGCGACCAGTACCGCGCGACCGACTTCGTGGTCCCGGGTGCGGGCGAGGTCAGGATCTCGTTTACCCCGGACGACCCGGGCGCAGAGCCGTTCGAGTTCGAGGTGGCCAGGTTCGCTGGCGGCGGCGTGGCCATGGGCATGTACAACTTTGACGACTCGATCCGCGACTTCGCGCGCGCCACCATGCGATTCGCGCTTGACCGCCGCCTGCCGCTGTACCTGTCGACCAAGAACACGATCCTCAAGGCCTACGACGGCCGGTTCAAGGACATCTTCGCCGAGATCTTCGAGAGCGAGTTCAAGGCCGAGTTCGAGGAAGCCGGCATCTGGTATGAGCACCGGCTGATCGACGACATGGTGGCCCAGGTCATCAAGGGTCACGGCGGCATCGTCTGGGCCTGCAAGAACTACGACGGCGACGTGGAGTCCGACATCGTGGCCCAGGGCTACGGCTCGCTCGGCCTGATGACCAGCGTGCTGATGACGCCGGACGGCCGGACCGTCGAGGCCGAGGCCGCGCACGGCACCGTGACCAGGCACTACCGCCAGCACCAGCAGGGCAAGCCGACCTCGACCAACCCGATCGCGTCGATCTTCGCCTGGACCAGGGGCCTCGCGCACCGCGGCAAGCTGGACGGCACGCCCGAGGTCACCAGCTTCGCCGACACGCTCGAGCGGGTCTGCGTGGAGACCGTCGAGAGCGGCAGGATGACCAAGGACCTCGCGCTCCTGGTCGGTCCGGACACGCCATTCCTGACCACCGAGGAATTCCTGGCCGCGCTGGCCGAGAACCTGCGTGCGGCAATGGCCGCCGCCTGACGCGTTAAGGAGATAACGGGACATGGCCCGTTCAGGAAAGGTAACCGTCGTCGGCGCGGGCTTTTACGGCTCGACAACGGCCCAGCGGCTCGCCGAGTACGACATTTTCGATGAGGTCGTGCTGACCGACATCGTCGAGGGCAAGCCAGAGGGCCTGGCCCTCGACATGAACCAGTCGCGCCCGGTCGAGGGGTTCGAGACCAAGGTCACCGGTCAGACCACCGGCCCCGATGGCGAGGGCTACGAGGCAATCACCGGGTCCGACATCGTGGTGATCACCGCCGGCCTGCCCCGCAAGCCGGGGATGAGCCGGATGGACCTCATCGGAGTCAACGCGAAGATCGTGCGCAGCGTGACCGAGCAGGTCGTCAAGCACGCGCCCGATGCCGTGCTGATCGTCGTTTCCAACCCGCTCGACGAGATGACCGCGCTGGCCGCGAAGGTCTCCGGGTTCCCGGCGCACCGCGTGATCGGCCAGGCCGGGATGCTCGACACCGCCAGGTTCAGCTACTTCGTGGCCGAGCGCCTGGGCGTGCCGGTCGGCTCGGTTCGGACGCTCACGCTCGGGTCGCACGGCGACACGATGGTGCCGGTGCCGTCGGCCTGCACGGTAGACGGCAAGCCGCTGGCCAGCCTGCTGTCGGCCGAGGACATCGACAAGCTGGTCGAGCGCACCCGCAACGGCGGCGCCGAGATCGTCGCGCTGCTGAAGACCGGCTCGGCGTACTACGCCCCCTCGGCCGCGGCCGCGAGGATGGCCAGGGCCGTCGCCGAGGACTCGGGCGCGCTGCTGCCGGTCTGCTGCTGGGTCGACGGCCAGTACGGCATCTCGGGTGTGTACCTCGGCGTCGAGGCGGAGATCGGCCGTCCTGGCGTCCGCCGGGTGGTTGAGCGCGATCTGACCGAGTCCGAGCTCGCCGGGCTGCGCGAAGCGGCCGAGGCGGTGCGAGCCAAGCAGGCGGACGTCGCTTCGCTCTAGCTCTGGACAAGCTCCCTTGCCGGACTAGCATCCGCGTCAGAGGGGGTAAGTCCATGAAGAGTTTCCACGTTCGAAGACTGGCGTTGTGGGCGGCCGCTTTAGCCGTGAGCGGCGGGGTGGCCGCCATCGCCGGGCCGGCTCCGGCGCAAGCCGCCGTTCCCAACGCCTGGGCATTTGCGCTCGTACTCAGTCCTTCGGGTCCGGTGAATGCGACCCACTGGGCGGAGAGCAAGCCATCGCCGACGCCTACGGCTGTCGCGACCGGGCCTGGCGTTGAGGTAGTCCGGTTCAGGAACATCGGCTTCTTCAAGGGCGGCGTGGTCCACGTGACCGCGGTCACCGACCAGCTCGCCTGGTGCCAGGCGCAGAGCTGGCGAACGCTCGGCGGCAGCGAGCTTGTGACCGTGCGCTGCTTCGTCAAGGGCGTCGCCGCGTTCGTGCCGTTCACGGTGACGTACTCGCAAAGCTCGGGCACGCTCGCGGGCGGGCTGTCCTATGCCTACGTGAGCCACGGCACCACGTCGGGGTCGTCGTACAACTCCACCGGCCACGCCAACACCGTGACGGCGCTCGGCGTCGGCCGCTGGCGGGTCCGCCTGCTGGGCTCCGGGCCGGCGACGCCGTCAGGCGGGGTCCAGCTCACGGCGGTCGCGACTGCGCCCCGGATCTGCGACATCGCCGGCCGGGCGCAGACGCCTGCGGCACAGTTCGTGACCGTCGACTGCTACACCAAGGCGGGCGTGCGCGCTTCGAGCGGCTGGACGCTGACCTACCAGCGCAGCCGGGCGATCACCGGGGCCAGACCGACGCGGTTCGCCTACACCGTGAACAACAAGCCGACGTTCCCTGGTACCTACGTCCCGGTGCCGCCCGGGGTCAACTTCAACTCGGCGGGCGCGACCAACACGGTCCTCGGCGGGTCACCCGAGGCGCTGGTCCGATTCCCGAAAGTCGGGATCCTGCCGAACAGCGTGTTCGTCACGCCGTCCGCGATCGTGCCGAGGGTCTGCAACCTCAACACCACCTGGGCGACGCAGGCCGGCCCGCCGCGGGACGTCATCGTGCGCGACGTGGTCTGTTACACGCCGACAGGAGTCCTCACCCGCGCGGTGTCGTACGTCACATACGTGTCGAGGCGGTAGGCACCAGCGGTGGCGGCCGCGGGCTCTCAGCCTGCGGCCAGCCGCCGCAGCGCTAGCTCGGCGTACAGGGCGGTGCCGTCGGCCAGCACGGAGTCGTCGAAGACAGCCTCGGCCGAGTGGTTGAACGGCGCGGTGTTCGGATCGGTGCCCGCGGCGCAGGCGCCCATCATGACGAACGCGCCGGGCACCTGCTCGAGCACGTAGGAGAAGTCCTCCGAGCCGGTCAGCGGGTTCGGCGCCGTCACGTACCGCCCGTCGCCGAGCACGTCGGCGATCGTGGTCGCGGCGAAGCTCATCTCGGTCGCGTCGTTCACGGTGACCGGGTAGCCGTCGACGAACTCCGCGTCACAGGAGAGCCCGTGCGCGCTGGCGATCTCGCGCGCGAGGCGCGGGGCCGACTGCTGCACGGCCGCCCTGGCCTGCGGAGAGAACGACCTGATCGTCGCCACGAAGTGCGCGTCGTCGCCGATCACGTTGTCCGCGGTACCCGCGTGGAAGGTGCCGACCGTCACCACGACCGGGTCGAAGACGTCGAACTGCCTGGTCACCATCGTCTGCAGGGCCAGGACGATCTCGCACGCGGCCGGGATCGGGTCGGCGGCGCGGTGCGGCTGCGAGCCGTGCCCGCCGCGGCCCTTGACCGTGACGTGCAGCGTGTCGGCCGCGGCCATGATCGTGCCGGTCCGGCTGGCGTACAGGCCGCTGGGCAGGAGGCCCGAGGCAACGTGCAGCGCGTAGGCAGCCACCGGCCGCTCGCCCGCCGCATCGAGAACGCCCTCTTCGACCATGATGCGGCCGCCTCCGGGACCCTCCTCGCCCGGCTGGAACATGAAGATCACGTTGCCGGCGATCTCCTGCTGCCGGGCCGACAGCAGTCGGGCCGCGCCGGCCAGCATCGCCGTGTGCAGGTCGTGGCCGCACGCGTGCATGACGCCGTCGACTTTCGACGCGTAGTCCAGGCCGGTGCGCTCGGTGACCGGCAGCGCATCCATGTCGCCGCGCAGCAGGACCGTCTTGCCTGGCTTGCCGCCCCGCAGCACGGCCGTGACCGACGTCAGGCTGGCGCCGGTGCCGATCTCCAGCGGGAGTCCGTCCAGGGCATCCAGGACCTTGCGCTGGGTCCGCGGCAGGTCCAGGCCGATTTCCGGGTCGGCGTGGATGGCGCGGCGCAGGTCGGTGAGATCCGCGGCCAGCGCGAGAGCGTCGTCGTGTATAACAGCCACTGCTTGGAGTCCTTCCGGCTTAAGCGATTTGCCCATATTATCCGGGCGCGGCTCGCCGGGGCCGATGAGTACGCCCCACCCCCGTGGGCAGACTGCTTAGACTATTGCAAACGGGGACGCTGGCGGCCGAGGCAAGCCGGATGACGAGGTCTGGGATCCGCACGTGAATGTCGGCTGGGACATCCTCCTCGTGCTTGCCGTGATCTTCATCGGCGGGTTCTTTGCGGCTGCCGAGATGGCCCTCGTTTCGCTGCGCGAAGGTCAGGTCCGCTCGCTCGGCCGGCAGGGCCGGCGCGGCCAGCGCGCGGCCCGCCTCGCCCAGGACCCGAACCGCTTCCTGGCGTCGGTGCAGATCGGCGTGACGCTCGCCACCCTGATGTCCGGTGCGTTCGGAGCGGCACTGCTGGCCGACAAGCTCGCCAACCGGCTCGCGAGCCTGGGCCTGTCCGGCAGCGTCGCCACGCCCCTGTCGATCGTCGTGGTCACGCTCGTGATCTCGTTCTTCACGTTGATCCTGGGCGAGCTTGCGCCCAAGCGGATCGCGCTGCAGCGAGCCGAGCGCGTGTCGCTGTTCGCCGCACCGGTGGTCGACCGCCTCGCGACGCTCGCGCGGCCGCTGGTCTGGCTGCTGTCCAGGTGCACGAACCTCGTCGTGCGGCTGCTCGGCGGCGACCCTACCGCCGCGCGCGGCCTGATGACCGACGAGGAACTGCGCGACCTGGTAGCCGGCCACCAGGCGCTGAGCCCGGACGAGCGGCATATTGTCGGCGAGGTGTTTGACGCGGGCAAGCGGCAGGTGCGCGAGGTCCTCGTGCCGCGTACTGAGGTCGAGTTCCTGCCCGCCTCGATGCCGATCGCGGACGCGGCGGCGATGGCCGAGCAGGCCAGGTACTCGCGGTTCCCGGTCTACCAGGAGTCCTACGACGACGTGATCGGCTTCGTGCACGCCCGCGATCTGTTCGACAGCCGGGGAGGCCCGGACGGGCGCCGCGTCGGTGAGGTCTGCCGGCCGGTGAAGTTCCTGCCGATCAGCAAGATGGTCCTCTCCGCGCTGTCGGAGATGCGTAAGGACCGCGCGCACCTGGCCATCGTCGTGGATGAGTACGGCGGCACCGCGGGGATCGTCACGCTGGAGGACCTCGTCGAGGAGCTGATCGGCGATATTCAGGACGAATACGACGAGGAGGCCTCCCACCCGCGCCAGCTCCACGGCGGCGAACTTGAGGTCGACGGGCTGCTGAACCTCGACGAGTTCGCCGAGCAGACGGGCCTCGAGCTCCCCGAGGGGCCGTACGAGACCGTCGCCGGGTACCTGCTCGCCGCGCTCGGCCACCTCCCCGCCGACGGGGAGTCCGCGGAGGTGGGCGGCCGCAAGCTGACCGTTACCCAGATGGACGGGCGCCGGATCGCCCGCCTGCGGGTCAGCCCCGCGCCGGCGGCCGCCGAGGAGCCTCCGCAGGCCGGTTAAACTGCGGACGATATGAGCGGCGAGCAGATGGCTGGGCGAGCGGATACGGCCTCGGCCGGGCTACCGGGCCCGGCGCCGGCCGGGCTGGAGGCCAGTCCCGTGCTGGTCGTGGATTTCGGTGCCCAGTACGCGCAGCTGATCGCCCGTCGTGTACGTGAATGCGGGGTTTATTCCCAGATCGTGCCGAGCACGATGTCTGCCGCCGAGATGCTGGCGCTGCGCCCGAGCGCGATCATCCTGTCCGGCGGCCCGGCCTCGGTCTATGCCGACGGCGCCCCGCCCGCGCCCGCGGGCCTGCTCACCGCCGGTGTACCGGTACTGGGGATCTGCTACGGCTTCCAGCTGATGGTCCGCGACCTCGGCGGCCAGGTCGAGCGGACAGGAACGGGAGAGTACGGGGCAACTGCGCTTCTGCTCGCCGATGAGGCGGGGGCGCTGATGCGCGGCCTGCCGCCCAGCCAGCAAGTATGGATGTCGCACGGCGACACCTGCGCGGCCGCGCCGCCAGGCTTCACCGTCACGGCGAGCACGTCTGGGACGCCGGTCGCGGCCGCCGAGGACGCCGGGCGCGGGCTGTTCGGGATGCAGTTCCATCCGGAGGTGCTCCACACCGATCACGGGATGGCGATGCTGCGCGGCTTCCTGACCGCGGCCGGGTGCTCGTTCGACTGGACGATGGGCGGCGTCATCGAGGAGCAGACCGAGCGGATACGCGCGCAGGTCGGTGACGGCCGGGCGATCTGCGGCCTGTCGGGCGGCGTGGACTCGGCGGTCGCCGCCGCGCTGGTGCAGCGGGCCATCGGGTCCCGGCTTACCTGCGTGTTCATCGACCACGGACTGCTGCGCGCGGGCGAGGCCGAGCAGGTTGAGAAGGACTTCGTCGCCGCGACCGGCGTCGAGCTCAAGGTCGTCGACGCCGGCGCTGGCTTCCTGGCGGCACTGGCCGGGGTGGCCGAGCCCGAGTCCAAGCGCAAGATCATCGGCCGGGAGTTCATCCGCGCGTTCGAGCAGGCGGCGGTCGAGATCGCCGGCGAGCATCACGAGGCGGCCGCGTTCCTGGTTCAGGGCACGCTGTACCCGGACGTGGTGGAGTCGGGCGGCGGGACCGGGACCGCGAACATCAAATCGCACCACAACGTCGGCGGCCTGCCCGAGGACATGACGTTCGAACTGGTCGAGCCCTTGCGGGACCTGTTCAAGGACGAGGTCCGCCAGGTCGGTGCCGAGCTCGGGCTGCCGGAGCAGATCGTCTGGCGGCAGCCGTTCCCGGGCCCGGGGCTCGCGATCAGGATCGTCGGCGAGGTCACCGCCGACCGGCTGCGGATCGTGTCGGCGGCCGACGCGATCGCGCGGGCCGAGTTGTCGGCGGCCGGGCTCGATCGCGAGATCTGGCAGTGCCCCGTGGTGCTGCTGGCCGACGTTCGCTCGGTGGGCGTGCAGGGCGACGGGCGCACCTACGGCTACCCGATCGTGCTGCGGCCGGTCACCAGCGAGGACGCGATGACCGCGGACTGGGCGCGGCTGCCCGACGCGGTCCTGGCCCGGATCTCGACCCGCATCACGAACGAGGTGCCTGAGGTCAACCGCGTCGTGCTCGACATCACCAGCAAGCCGCCGGGCACGATCGAGTGGGAGTAGAGATCGTGCTGTCCGTCGTCTCTCGGTCGACGGCAGATGTTCGCGTTTCCGCGGAAACGCCGTGTGCACGCGCTGCCACTCTCGTTCCGCGGAGATCCTGGACGACTATCCGGCGGTATCCGACAACTCCGCCCGACTGGAGAAGTACGGCGAGGCCATCGGCGCGCGGTTCGGTAGCGCCGAGAAATTCGCGCAGAGGTTCTCGGTTCCGGTCCGCGTCCGCGAGGCAGGCACCCGCGAGTCATCTCGGTCCGCTCGGTCGAAAGCCAAGAAGGAGACAGCTCCCGACGAGCGGCGGAAGCGTGAATCCGAGGCAATGCACTTCGTCACGGGCGGGATCGCCTCGACGCAGCCGCCGTGACTTCTTTCGCTCCGCAACCGGACGGGCCACCATGATGTCTAAAGGCCATGACACGGGGATGGGCCGCCGCGGCCTCAGCAGCAGGATTCGCGGCCATGGCGGTGGCCGCGTGCACGACGACCAATGCGGGTCACCAGGGCGGACTGGCCGCCACGGTGACGGCATCGGGCCGGCCCGCCGCGGTCGCCCCGGCCACTTCGCGGTCGAACGCACGGCCGTGCGCCGCCGCGATGCTGCGGATCAGGGCCGGACGCGAAGGCGAAGGACCTGGGGCGCATGGTGACATCGATTTCACCGACGTGGCCCGCGCCCGGTGCGTCCTGCGCGGCCTGCCCGCCGTGGCCATCGCGACATCCGCTGGGAACCTGCTGCCCGTCACGCTGACGCGGACGGCGGGAGTGACCGCGCAGCAAGTCCTGCTGGCACCTGGCCGGGCTGACGCCGCGGAACTGGTTGTCTTCTGGTCCAACTGGTGCGGCCGGGCACCCGGCCCGCTGACGGTCCGGGTAACGCTGCCCGCGGGCAGCGGAACGGTGACAGGGTCGTTCGACGGCCCGCCCGACTATGACTTCGTGCCGCCGTGCCTGAACGCGCACCAGCGGTCAACGGTGTCGGTCGTCGCCGCGTACCAAACCGGGACCGTCAGCTAGCCGATTTTGCGAACCTGAGGCTGGCCAGCCGGATAAGGCAGCATCGCGGCGATCGCTGATGAGCTGAGCAGCCTTTGGCCCGATTCGCGGCGCAGCATTCACAAGCAGATGATGAAGTCACGCAGTTCGTCCACGCGGTGCGCAGGCAGCTTGGCGTAGACCGATAGTTCGGCTGCGCTGGTGAAGTTGCCGAGGTGCTGGCGGGCTGAGTGCAGGGCGTCAATCTCGTCCTGGGTCATGCCAAGCTGCTCGGCCAGAGCTTGGTCAGGGGCGTGGTTGATGTCGACCAGACCGCCGTCGTCATAGGAGTGTTGCAAGTCCGGCCTGCCAATGCTCAGCCGGCCGGCGCGCGCCGGATGCCGCCTCGCCAGTATCCGAGCCTTCCGGCGGCGTCGCACGCGGTGGCGGGCAGCACGGAGTACCGCGCTGTCGCGCGTCTCCAGCGGCCGATCCAAGGCAGCTCCGCGAAAACCTGCGGAGGGTCGGAAGATTATTAGCGCGTGCACCGACCCGACATAGGCGGAGACGATCCCGATGCTCGCGCCCACGGCGCCAAGCTTCGGAACCAGCGCCTCGGATTTGAACAAGAACGTCCACATCAGGTGGAACACGTTGTGCCCATGGCTCGACGTAGCGAGAAGACTCACTTGAGCGGCCAGCGCCGCCAGGTAGCCGGCCGGGGCATAGGCGTCACGCCACCGCCGGTTGGCAATCAGCCGCCAAGCCGACGGAGCCCATGCTCCGAAACCCAAGGACCACAGCGGCACCGACACCCACCACAACTGCCACAGCACACGCAGCGCGGGTCGCCCCCGGCCAGCACTAGTGGCTAGGCCAGTGCCGCTTGCACTAGTTGCCAATTCCGCCCTCACCCGAAAATCATCAGGCCGGACAGCTCGTCGACGCGTTCCGCCGGCAAATCGGCGTACGCCTCGAGGTCGGCTGGTCCGTCAAAGCGCGCAATCTGATCCCGCACGGACACTACCTTTGCGGCCTGTTCCGCGGTCAGGTTCAGATGCGAGACCAGCACGGCAGCAGGCACATGGTTGACGTCTACGAGCCCGCCATCGTCGTACTCGCGGGGCAGATCGGGACGCCCGATGCGCAGTTCCCGAGCTAGTGCGGGGTCCTTCAGTGCCAGCTTGCGTGCCTTGTTGCGCACGTCCATGCGTTCCCCTGCTCTGGACTCGGCCAAAACGTTCCCGTAGGCCTTGCTGATTACCGGACGGCCCGATGCGTCTCGACGTCGGGGTCGGCAGGCCACCAGCGCATGACCGGCGCCGACGACCGCCAGCCCGAACAGCACGCCCCCGCTGGCATCACCGGCGCTCGAACTGACCGTCGGACTAAGGGACACCAGTCCCACGCCGACCGCGCATGCTGCTATGTAGGCCATCGCGACCGCCCTGTCCCAGCGTCGCCGACGGGTAATGGCCAGCCACAGAAACGGCCCGAAAGCCAGCATGCCAAGCGACCAGAGTGGCATCGAAGCCCAGCCCAGCTGACGCAGGACTTGCCGTCCGAGGTCGGGCGGTTCCCTGGGCACCGCGAGACCGCGCACTGGCGGACCGGGCCCACCGGGCGGCAACGGCTCCGACGGCGGTGCTGATCCCAACGGCACCGGGGGCATGCCGGGCGTTACCAAGCGAGCAGCCACCGGGCCGACGCTGTCGCCAGGCTCCGGATAATCCCCATCCAGGCAGGCTAATCGTCGCCTGGCCGGTACCACTAGGGGTCAATTTGACTCTGGTGGCACGGATGGCCGCCGGACGTGCTCGGCAGGCGACTGGTCTAGGTCGCCGTCGATGACGGCGTTCCGGCGCTGCACATCAATGGTGGCGGCCTGCCCTCACGTCATGAAGCCGAGCAAGACTGCTTGTCCGCGATAGCCCTCACGCTCGACGTGACCGTCGGCCCTGCCGCCTGACTCCTCGGCTCCCGCGGCCTCTGTGCTGGTTAGAAGGCACCCTCAGGACTGGCTGAGGCCAGATTCCTGAGGGTGCCCCGCAGTGCGTCTCCAGGATTGCTAGAGAGCAACCCTTGGAGGCGTCTGACGATGAGCGAACATCGCGGGCACCTCCTTCCTGATTCAGAGGACATTTCTTGCCGCGCGGCGCGGCCACTGTAGAACTGCACGCCGACAGGCGGCAACGCATTTACCGGTGGCCAAGATCGTCACGTGCTCGCCGGTCACGTCATGTCGCCGCCAGGCACACTCGGCCGCCTGGGCGACGTAGGGCTCATCCCGGCGATCTGCACTGAGTACAAGCGTCGGCGCGGTACTAGTGGTTCAGATTTTTTCTCGGCTTCGCGCCGCGGGGGTGTCCTCTCCGGGCGGGCCCGTCCGTCCTCCCCGCGGGTGGCCCTCGCCACCACGCGGAGAGAAACGAGGAGACCGATGACCAGCAAGACCACCACGGCAGGGTCCGACATCGACCGGCAGGCCGTTCTCGACGTGCTAGCGGGCTTGTACCAGGCATGGGCAGCCGGCGACGCCGAGACGTTCGTGGCCGACTACACCGAGGACGCCAGCGTGATCCAGCCCGGCGTCTACGAGAAGGACCGGGAGGAGATCCGCACCAATATGGCCGCGGCGTTCGCGGGCCCGCTCAATGGGTCACGGGTGGCCTCCCACCCGGTGGACGTCCGCTTTCTTACCGGCGACACGGCCATCGTGGTCAGCGAGGACGGGATCATTTTCCCTGGGCAGGAGGCTGTCGCGAGCGAGCGACTGGTGCGCGCGACCTGGGTGCTGGTCAGGCGCGACGCCGGCTGGCGCATCGCCTCCTACCACAACAGCCCGGCCAGCTAGGGTTTATTTTTCCGGGTATGGGGCGCCTCCCTTCCGGGGGAGCCGCCCCGTACCCGGATCCAAAAGGGTCCCGGGGCCGTGGCAGCGGTTGGCGCAGTCGTGATCGCCCGGGTAGACCGGTACGGCATGGTCCCTGAACGGAAGGAGCCTTGACGATGACGCTGTATGTGGCCTTGTGCTACTACGACCGGGACCATTACTGGGACTCGCCGCCGGAGACGGAGTTCTCCCCCGAGTACACGGAATTCGCCCGGCGGGCCACCGAGGCCGGGGTCATGCGCGGCGGTGAGGCCCTGCACCCGGTGACCATGTCGACCACCATCACCGTCTCGGGCGGCAAGGGCGGCGACGTCCTGGTGGTCGACGGTCCTTACGCGGAGGCGAAGGAGGTCTTGGCCGGGTACTTCCTGCTGGAGGTGGCCGACCTGGACGAGGCCATCGCGTGGGCGGCGCAGATCCCGGCCGCCTGGCGGGGGAAGATCGAGCTTCGCCCGGTAGCGCCGGCCCACGCCTAGGCACCCTGGTATGGACGCCACCGGCACTCTGGTCGAGGTGCTGAAGGGCCAAGGTCCCAGGGTGCTGGCGACGCTGGCCAGGACCATCGGCGACCTGGCCGTAGCCGAGGACGCGCTCTCCGAGGCCACGATCACCGCCCTGGATGTCTGGCCCAGAACGGGGATCCCGGACAACCCGCGGGCCTGGCTGGCGGTGGTCGCCCGCCGCAAGGCGCTTGACCTGCTGCGACGCGAGTCAGCCCGGGCGGCCAAGGAGACCGCCGCGTTCCGCTGGGGAACCGGGGCCACACCGGACCAGATCGAGGAGGCGATCGAGGCAATGGAGCCAGAGACGTCTCTGCGCGACGACATGCTGCGCCTCATCTTCACCTGCTGCCACCCGGCGCTTAGCCGTGAGGCCCAGGTGGCCCTCTCGCTGCGCACGCTGGCCCGCCTCGAGGTGCCGGCCATCGCCCGCGCC
>Ga0209380_10000180_pt1 | contig 41999 bp, 42 predicted proteins | sample HubBroMetageWFT6_FD_188347 | JGI IMG/M metagenome (GOLD analysis project Ga0209380, IMG submission 188347) | Warmed and freeze-thawed soil microbial communities from the Hubbard Brook experimental Forest, New Hampshire - Hubbard Brook CCASE Soil... | ecosystem: Environmental > Terrestrial >...
AACGCCGCCACGACGCCGGCGGCGACCACCAGGCCGACCGCGATCACGACCCATTCGACGCTGAGCGCGCCGCGATCGAGCTCGCCCGATCTGACCGCGGCGAAGCGCACCTTGAGCTGCGTGAGGACGTAACGAAGAGCGATCAACATCGGGTCGTTCTGCATGGCACTGCCCTTCTGGGTTCCCTGCTGGGTCGGTTATCCGAAGGTCCGGTAGAAGTCGGGGAAGATCAGCAGCACGAGGAACCCGAAGGCGAGCATCGCGATCGGGATGGCCATCGTGGTGCTGCGCGATCCGGCCTGCGCCTTGGTCGCGGCGAGGGCTTCGGCTCGCATGGACTCCGCCCGCGCGCTGAGGGTGTCGAGGATGCGCGCGCCCTCGTTCCCGGCGATGCCGGCGATCTCGGCGAGGTCGGCGAGCTCCTGGATGCCGGTGTCGGCGGCCAGCCGCGCCAGGCCTTCCCACGGCGGACGGCTGGCCCGCCGCGCCTGTTCGAGCGCAGCCGCGATGCGCGCGAATGCCCAGCCGCCCCCGACGACGGCCGCAGCCTCCAGTGCCTCGGTGGGCGCGGCACCCGCGCCCCGCTCCAGGGCGACCAGGTCCAGGTAGCTGGTCAGCGCGTGGCGGAAGTCGCGGCGCTTCTCCGCGGCGTTCACCCTCGTGACCAGGTCCGGCGTGCAGAACAAGGCGACGGCGAGCGCGAGCGATCCGGCGACGGGAATAGTCCACGGAACGTGGTAGCCCGCCAGCACGAGTAGCCCGCTCGCTAGCGGACCCGCAATCAGGCCAGCGAGGCCCAGAGCGAACTTGCTGGCCAGCCACTCATCGGTCGGCCGGCCGAGCAGGCGCAGGTCGGCGGCGGGTACTGGCAGCCACGGAAGCGCGGCGGCCAGCGCCGCGAACCGATCGCGCAACCGGGACGGGGCGGGTCCGCGGCTCCCGGCCGGCGGCGTGGCCTCCAGCCGGCCGATCGCTGCCCGAAGGCTCGGGCTGGCCGGGACCAGCTCGCCGATCAGCAGCGCGGCTGCCAGCCCGATCAGCAGCCCGGCTGCCAGTATCCAGATGCTCATCGCGGCCTCACGAGATCACCCGGATCAGCCAGGTCCAGCGTGCCGGTCGCGCCCGCTGCGTCCGCTGCGTCCGGCTGCCCCGCCAGGAACCGGCCCGGCACGGGCACTGAGCCGAGGCGGTGCAGCCAGCCGAGGCCGCCCGCGTACAGGGCCACGACCAGGGCCATCACGACCTCGCCGGGCGCGGTGCCGTACGGCGCCGAGTAGGACCGGTTCAGCAGCGCGAAGATGGCGAAGCCGACGACGAACGCCGCCAGCCACTTGACCGTGGTGCGATGCTGCGCGCGCTCGGCCTCGATCTCGCGTCGCGCGGCGACGTCGCGCCCGAGCATCGCTGCCAGGGAGCTGAGCACGTCGCGCACGGCGCCGCCGCGGCGGCCGGTGGCGATGATCAGTGCCGCCGCGATCCGGTCGCCGGCCGGGTCATTGATCTCGGCGGCGAACGCGCGCAGCGCCGCCTCGGCGCCGCCGCGAGCCGCCAGCCGCCGCGCGAGTCCGGCCACCGCCGGCCTGACCGCGGCGGGCGCCGATCGCGCCGACGACTCCAGCGCCTCTTCCAGGCCGCGGCTGGCGGTCAGCATGTCCGATACCCGCCGGATCCACTGCTCGAGGCCTTCCAGCACCTCGACCCGCTGACGCGCCGCGCGCGTGGACATGATGCGCGGCAGGAACATGACCGAGCCCGCCGTAGCGATCGCTGCGACCGGCCACCGGCTGATGGCGAGCATGAGCAGCCCGGCGGCCAGCGCGAGGATGAGCCGCCGCCCCGTCGCCACGTCCGGCCGCCAGCTCGCGCGGACGGGCGTGCCGGGGGCCGGAGCGCGCCGGGTCAGCTCCAGGACGAGCAGCAGAACGCCCGCCACGACCATGCCGCCGGCCAGGCCGGCCACGACCGTCATCTCGCCCAGCCCTCGGGCGGCAGCTGCAGCGCGCGCAGCTGCTGGGCCTCATGCAGCGGAGTCCGGTACTGGTCAAGCACGCTGGCGTCGAACCCGGCCGAAGTCAGCCGGGCGAGCATCGCCGGGGACGGTGTGTGCGCCGGACGGGCCCGGCCGGTACGCACGTCCGGCAGGAACAGGCGGTTCACTGCGGGACGCTCGGTGTCTCCGGGCGGCATTACCTCAAGGATCTCAGTCACGAAGCGGACCGTCCGGGATCCGTCGTACCCCCGCCGCACGTGCACGATCAGGTCGACGGCCATGCCGACCAGGATGTGAATGGCCCGCTCGGCCAGGGCCAGGCCGCCGCGCAGGCCGAGGATCAGGATGCGGTCGAACGCCTCGGTAGGAGAGTTCGCGTGCAGCGTGCACATCGAGCCGTCCTGGCCGGAGTTCATCGCCTCGAGCATCGGCATGATCTCGCCGCGCCTGACCTCGCCGACGATGATGCGCCGCGGGTTGTGGCGCAGCGCGTGCGCGATCAGGTCGTGCAGCGTGATCTCGCCGACGCCCTCGGAGTTCGGCTCGCGCGCCTCGAACGCGATGACGTCCGGATGCTGGCGGATCTCGTGCAGCAGCAGCTCGTACTCCGACTCCAGGGTAGCGATCCGCTCCTCGGGCGGGATCTCGCTGGCCAGCGCCCGCAGCAGGGTGGTCTTCCCCGCGTTGACGCCTCCGGTGACGATGATGTTGCAGCGACTGCGCACGGCTGCGGACAGGAACGACGCGAGCGCGGGGTCAACGCTGCCCAGCTGCACGAGCCGGCCCAGGCTGATGTCAGTGAGCCCGTGGCGCCGCAGCGACACGCAGGGCCGCGGGGTCACCGACATGGTCGCGGTCATCCGGGCGCTGCCGGTCAGGGCGACGTTCACCAGCGGCGCGGCAGCCGAGAAGTCCCTGGCCGTCTGACCGCCGCGGGTGGCCCAGTTCCTGATCATCGAGATCAGCGCCTCGTCGCTGGCCGCGACCGGCGGCCCGGCCACCCGCTCGCCGGTCGCGTACGTGACCCAGACCTCGTCGCTCCCGTTGACGTCGACGTTCTCCACCTGCGGGTCGCGCAGGTAGGCCGAGAGCGGCCCCATGCCGTACCGCTGGTCGTGTACAGCGCTCGCCAGCTGATCGAGCTGCCCGCCCGCAGACGCCGGCAGCAGGCCGGACCTGACCTGAGCTTCCAGCCAGCGCCGCGCCGTCTCCCTGATGACCGGCATGACCTCCGCCGCGCTGGCACCGTCGGTCAGCTGCGCGGTGATCAGCGCGGTGATCTGGCCGACACCCTCGATGAGCTGAGGATCGGTGAGCCCGCCCGGCGCCTGCGGCCCCGCCGGCCCTGCAGGGGCGAGGGGGCCGGCGGGGGGCAGGTGCCCTGCGGGGGGCAGGGGTCCTGACGATGGCAGGGGTCCTGAGGATGGCACAGCTCCGGCCGAGTGACGTCCGCCGTTGACCGGCGCGGCCGCGGGCGTGCTCGCGCCGAGCTGTCCGCTTGCCTCCGCCGGTGGTGCCGGCGGCCACTGCAGGCTCACTGCCAGCCGCCCGCGTGCGCCACTGCCTCGGCAGCTTCGAGTGCGTATCTAGGCATCTGCTCCGGCTCGGGTCCGGCGGCCGCGGGAGCAGAACCGGAGACCGCGGAGTTCCTGCGTAGCGCCTGGCTAGCCGACTTCGCGGCGGTCATCAGCGGGGTCATCTCGAACCGCCGCCGCCGGGCGTGGCCGTCCGACAGCACGGCGGCGGACTGGGCGTCGGCGGGCAGGACCGCCGCTACCGGCACGCCGAGCGTCGCCGCGATCTCGCCTGGCTGGTGGGTTCCCGGACCGGTCATCAGCAGCACAACCGGCGGAGTTCCGCCCAGTAGCTGCGCGAGCATCTCGATTCGGGGCCGCGCCGCCCAGGTCTGGCGCAGCGTGGGCCGCAGCACGAGGGCGATGAGGCTGGCAGCGGACAGCACCGCGAGGGGCTGCCCGCTGCCAGCGTCGAGCCGGCCGCAGTCGGCGATCACGTCGCACTCCTGTGCCGCGAACGTGGCCGCGACCGCCGGCCACGCCGGCTCCAGCCCGGCAGCCTGCCGGGGGTCGGTGAGGCCGGGCAGCACCATGCGCGTGCGCTCGGCATCAAGGGGGATCAGCTGCGAGGACAGCGCGGCGGCGGCCGCACGGGGACTTACGCCGGCCGCGATCGCGTGCTCCATCAGGCCGACGCCGCCGGGGATGTGCCCGGCCAGCGCGCCGGCGAGTACGTCGCCGCCGCCCGGGTCGCATTCCGCGACGATGACCGGGGCGGGCCAGGTCAGCGCCAGCGCGAGGGCCGCGGTCGTCACGCCGGGCGCGCCGCCCGCTGACACCAGCGCGTAGAGGGAGCCCACGGTCAGCCACCCCGCCTGGTCACGATGAGCGCGAACTGGCCAGTCGATGCCTGCTCGGCCACCGACGGGCCGGCCGAGGAGGTGACCAGCACATCGACGACATTGAAGCCCTCCTGGTCGGTCACCCCGCTGACTGCCTCGACCAGGCCGGTGACCGGCGCGGGCAACGGCGGCGCACCCGACGCCGAGCTTCCGGCCTCGCCCTGGTCGCCGGGCGTCGCCACGATCAGGACGTGATCACCTGGCGCCAGGCCGCTGGCAGGCAGGCTCTGCGGCTTGATCGGCAGGGCAACAAGGACCTGCCCGGCCGCGGGGGTCTGAGCGCCGGTGAGCTCAGCGGGCGCAAGCAGCGTGCCGGATCGCAGCGTGACGGCGGCGGTCTGCCCGATTACCTGCGCGAGCTGCGAGCCGGGGATCACGTGCACGCCCGCGGGCACCGTGACGTCGGCCGTGCCGACATCCCCGGCCGTGAGCACGGCGAAGGCGGGCACCGGCTCCGTGATGATCACGACCGGCACGCGGTGATCGGCCTGGCGGTAGGCGGTCGCGCTGATGAGCACCCCCGCCCCGGCGAGGGCGACAGCGAGCGCCATCATCGCCGGCCTGCGCCGGCGCGGGAGACGGCGCAGCTGGGTGGCCACCGGGGCACTGCCATTGGCCGGGACATCGGTCGCCGGGAAGTAGGCAGTGCCGATCGGGGCTGATGACGGCCGGCTCATGGATTGCTCACCAGGGCCTCTCCCTGCGCGACGGGCAGTGCGAACGAGAACGTGATCGGGAGCCCGGCGTTCAGCACGCCGCCGGCCCCGCCTGATCCGGTCCAGGTGACGCGCCAGGTAACGACGACCGATGCCTGATAGGCGTGGCCAGGCTGGCTGACTGACGGCTGCTGATACACGTAGGAGCAGGCTGTGTGCTGCTTCGACGGCGCGACTGCCGGGCTGTACGCGGTGCCCGGCCCGGCGCAGGTCACTGCGCCAAGCCCGCCGCCTGGCTGGAACGACAGTCCGGCTGGCGCCGCGGTCGCGGTCGCCCAGACCGGCCCGGCGGTGACCGTCACGCTGCGCGGGTGCCACTCTGCCGCCGGGACCCAGAACCACTCGGGCAGGCCGACCAGACCCTCCTTGCCCCGCGGGGGCGCAGTGGCGGGCAGCAGCGTCGGGATCTGCAGTTCGCTCAGCGCCTGCTGGAGAAGCTGCTGCGGGGTAATCTGCGGCGCGCCGGTGGCAACGTTGACCAGCACCGCCTGCAGCCCGTTGCCGGTCCGGCCCTGACAGCGCATGAACGCCCAGGCCTCGCCCTTGGGCGGCGGCCAGGTCAGGCCGAGCTGCTTGGCCGTGGCTTCGGGAATCGGGACGAATTCGCAGCTGAGCGCGACCTTCACAGGTCCGCCCGGACCGCCGGGGCCGCCAGGGCCGCCCCCGCTGTATCCGCACTGCACCGTGATCCAGGTACCGCCAAGGTCAACGGTGCACTGGCCGCCACCGGTGCCGCCCGCGACCGCGATCGGCGCGGGCCCGGCAAGGGCCGTCGCCGCCACCACTGCGCTGGTCAGGACGATGCCGGCCAGGGCCAGCCTCAGGGCGCGCATGGCACGTCCTCGATCGTCTGCACCCACACCATCCAGTGGCCGCGGACGAGGTTCAGCCGGGTGACGAGATTGTCTTCGGTATTGCCGAGCGAGCCGGGAACGATCTCGCCGGTGCTGGCGTACTCCAGCCCGGACTGACTGGTGTTATCACAGTCGTGCACCCACGCGGCCGTGCCCGAGATCCGGACGCCGATGATGTGCTGGACCGCCTGGCCGTAGCTGATCTCGTTCTTGGCCCACGCCTGGCTGAAGGCGCCGGTCGCGTTCCGGATTGTCGCGGCGTCCAGGAACGGGCTGAGCAGCTCCTTCACCCGCCCGGGGCTGCGCGAGCTGAATGCCGCCTGCATGGCCGCGGTGTAGCCGGTGTAGGCGGCGACCACCTGCTGCCGCGGCGTGGCCGGCTGATTGGCGGTCACGACGGCGGCCTTGGCGGCATGGGGCTTGGCGGGCAGGTGGACCCGGGCGGCAGGGCTGCCGCAGGCGGCCAGTGAGGTCAGGCAGGCCGCCGCGACAACCGCTACGCCCGAGGACAACGGAACGTTCCGTATCCGGGTAACCGACGTCATGAGTGAACTCCGCGCTCCGACTGAGATGGCATGGTGCGGTGCGCGCCTTTTTGGCGTGCATGTCAGCCGTCAGCAATGTAGGAGGGCGGCGTGAGCGGATCGTTAGCTGAGCGTTAGCGCCCAGGTCAGCGGCCCAGTGACACCGGATCGCCCAGGAGCGCTGCCCCGGCGTGCGCGGCGTCGGGTCCGGGCGGAGCCTGGCCGAGCGCGAAGGCGTTGACGAGCGGCGCGATCTGGTAGTCGCCGGTGTCCGGATCCTGGCGCAGCATGCCGGCGTCGGCCAGCGTCATTCCGGCGCGCTCGGACCCGGCTGTCGGCGCCGGCATCAGCCAGTCAGGGACGGCCGGCAGCTGCATGCGCGCGAGCATCCAGAGCACCTCGCGCTCCGTGAGCTCCAGCGCCCGCCACGCCCGCTCGAGGCGGTCGCGAACCGACAGGTCGCCGATCGCGAGCTCGGCCGGCAGGGCGCCGGGCTCGGCCAGGGCCGCAGCCAGATCCGCTGGCCGCAGGGCCGGACTAGCCGCGAGCCGGGCCCCGGCGACGCGCAGTGCGAGCGGAAGCCCGGCGCAGGCGGCGGCGATCGCAGCCGTGGCGGCCGGGTCGGCGGGCAGCCGTTCGTCAGCGACGATCTTACTGAGCATGGTGATGGACTCGAGCGGGCTGAGCGGCCCGACCTCGATGCAGCGCGCGCCCTCCAGGTCGGCGAGCCGGTAGCTGCTCGTCACCAGCACGGCCGATCCGTGCGTGCCGGGCAGCAGCGGGCGCACCTGGGCCGCCGCGGCAGCATCGTCGGCGACCACCAGGACCCGCCGGCCGGCGAGCATCGACCGGTACAGCGCCGCGCGCTCGGCCATCGCTGTCGGCATGCTCGCCGACGGCACGCCGATGGACCGCAGCAGTTCGCCGAGGATCTCGATCGGCTCGCGCCGCGCCTGCCGCCCGCCGAGGTCGACATAGAGCTGCCCGTCGGAGAATGACCCGGCGGCCAGGTGAGCGGCGCGCACTGCCAGCGCGGTCTTGCCGACTCCGGGCGGCCCGGTAAGGACGGTGATTTCCATGCCCTGACCTGGCATCCGGCGGGCCAGCGCTTCGATCTCGGCTACCCGCCCGGTGAAGTCGGGCGGCGGCGCAGGCAACTGCAGCAGTGGCGTCCAGACCGACGGCGAGCCATTACCGCTTGCCGTCAGCGCCCGCGGCCGGAACTGCAGGGCCGGGCTGTCATTGAGCAGCATCCGGAGCATCTCGCGGGCCTCGGGACCGGGATCCTGGCCGAATTCGCGCGTCGTCAGATCGCGCAGCCTGCTGTAGGCGTCCAGGGCGGCGGCCTTGTTCCCGCACCGGTAGAGCGCCAGCATCAGCTGCACGTGCGGATGCTCGGGCAGCGGGTCGGCGGCGATGACCGCACGGATCTGGCTGAGCAGATCGTGATGGTGCCCGAGCGCGAGCCGCGCGTCCGCGAGCCATTCCCTGGCTTCGCGCCGCTGCTCCTGCAGGACGATCGCGGCCGCCCGCATGAGCGGCGTGTCCGGCACGTCCGCCAGGGGCGGGTCGCGCCACAGCCGGCACGCCTGCGCCAGCAGCCTGGCCGCGCCCTCGGTGTTGCCGGCATCCAGCGCCGACCGGCCGCGGAGCAGAAGCGCCCGGAACGTGTCGGCGTCCAGTTCGCCCGGTCCGACGCCGATCTGGTAGCCCGACGGATGGGTGGTGATGCGGTCGTGCCCGGCCAGTGCTCGGCGCAGGTCGCGCATCCGCACCCGGAGCGCGGTGTCGGCGTCGCCGGGAGGGCTGTCACCCCACAGGGCTTCAATCAGGAGTGTCTTCGTGGCGGGCTGCCCGGTATAGAAGAGCAGCACCGCGAGCGTTGCGCGCTGCGACGGGCGTGTCAGCGAAATCGCGGACCCGTCGTCGGCTTCGGCTACTAATGGCCCGAGGATGCCGAATCGCATCGCCGCTCCCGAAACTACCCACAAGAGTCAAGTCATCGCACAGCGTGCAGTCACACTAACTCGGTGCGAGAAGCTTCATACAGGTAACGGGATACTTGGATGCTTGCAGCACGCACTTGCGGATCCGATCGTGCGTGCTCCACGCTGCCGGCCGGCTGTCCCGGTGAGGGCCAGGTCTGCCGACCGGCAGGTCGTTCCTACCTCTGCAGGAGCACCACTGCTCCTGCGCCGATCACTACGAGGATGGCGATTGCGATCAAGGCAAGCACCAGTCGGAGTATGACCCGCCAGAACGCGACGAGCGCGATGGCGACTATCACGATGATGGTCTTGGCTGACTCCACTCCTGGCGCAATTGCCTGTCCGATGATGTGCATCTCCGGCTCCTGACTGGCCGATGCCGTCCAGGAGGGCTGCGCGAGAATCTACAGCCGGGTGAACCAATGGTTGCAATCGGTCACCAGGCCGGTAACATGATCCTCATCGCTGACCCTCCTGTCCTGGGCTGGGTTTGGTGTATTGGCGCGGTCGATGCGGCGAACATCGGCCGCGCTGTATGTTCTGGGCCCGGTACCGCGGGCGCGGTGCAGCGCAGGTCAGCGCTGCGATTTAGCGCAGTTTCTTAGGTGGGAACCAGACGCGCCTCCCCTCCGTCCGCCGCGACCTTCGCGGCGACGATCTATCCGAGGCGGGCCCCTGCCGCCTCGCCGGCTCACTCAGCGAGCGAGTCTTTTGGGAAACTCTCTGGTGCTTCCATGGTGACTTTGGCACGTGCCATTGGCAAGTGCCATTTCTCGCAATAGAGTGCAGCATCGGACCGAAAATGAGTCCCGTGGTGTGCGGAACGCTCACAGGGAGGGGCGTGACGGACGTTGCCAGGATCCGGCAGTCCCACGGCGAGCCGCCTCGAACTTGGCACCCTGCTCCGGAACCTTCGAACCGGGCGAGGCTGGACGGTTCAGCAAGTAGCTGAACTGCTCGACTTCTCGCCCAGCAAGGTAAGCCGCCTGGAGACCGGGCATCGCGGAGCGAGCGCCCGCGACATCCGCGACCTGTGTGATCTGTATGAAGTCGAAGCCGTGCTGCGCCAGCGCCTGAACGACCTCGCCGCGGAAGGCAAACAGCGGACTTTGTGGCAGCCGCTCAAGCTGCCCTACTTGAGATACACCGACTTGGAATCGAGTGCCATTTCGATTCAGGATTACGCACTTACTTTGGTGCCTGGTCTGCTGCAGACAACCGACTACGCGCGGGAGGTCGTTCGAGCTGCCGTGCCTCACTGGCCGCCCGACGTTGTTGAGCAGCGGGTCGAGGGTCGCCTCATACGACAGCAAATGCTGCGGGCTGAGAACTCGCCGAAATTCGAAGCAGTAGTCGACGAGACGGTGCTTCGGCGCGTCGTCGGAGGCGCCCCGGTCATGCGAGCGCAGATGGAGCTGTTGCTGGAGGCTTCCCGGCTAGCCACCGTCGACTTGCGGGTGATCAGTCTTAGCGCCGGTCCGCTGCCTGCTGGCAACAACAAGTTCATCATTCTCAGGTTCGCAACGCCCGAGGTTCCGGCTGTGGTGTTCGTCGAGGGACTCACCGGCGACCTGTACCTGGACGACACCAAGGACGTCACGCTCTACAGCCAGGCCTTCACGACGGCCATGGACATGGCCATGACTGCCGACGCAACACGCGACCTTATCGGCGCAATGATCCGACGTTACGAGTCATAGGACGGCTCACGGCTGGGTAGGCCAGACCAGGAAGGGTCTGGACAAACTCGGCGGTGGCGTTTCATGGTTGATACTCGAGCAGCAACTCGACCGCAACGGGCGGTGGCAATGGTGTGGCGCAGGGCGAGCGTGTGCGCTAGCGGCGAGTGCGTCGAGGTCGCGCAGTCAGGCGACGAGGTCCTGGTGCGCAACTCCCGCGAGGTCGATCTGATTCTGCGGTTCGGCGCCAAGGAATGGCGGACGTTCGTCGCGGGCGTCAGGTCTGGCGAATTCGACGATCTGCTGTAGCCAGCCAATCCGTCCGGATCGAGGAGCTATATCGGCAGGTCAACCCCTTGTGGCCGGTGCTGACTTCGGCGGCCCGACAAGCGGCGAAACCCTCATTGCGCTCGCCCTCAACTCGGCCGGCGCTGCAATCTGAGGTTCCATTTCTCCTACGCTTATTCCTGCATGTTCCTGAGCGATAAAGCTTGGGAGCAACCGCGAGACGACCGCACGTCCGATCGTGTACGGTCACCCTTCAGGTCGGGGATCGTATGGCTCGCGTTGTGTCAGCAGGCATACACCTGAACGCACGATCTGTGGCTCAAGACGGAACGCGGTGGCTAGTTACTCAACCTGACGTCGCACCGGTTTGGCGAGGACCGGACGGTCGCTGTATGGCCTTATATAGCGCGGAAGGGCTGACGGGCGTGGGAGACAGTAGCGTGCGCCGTCTCATGCAAGATGCCGCTGTGGCGCTTGCCGCAGGTCTGGTCTGCGGTCTCATTGCGGCGCTGGCCAGTGCTCACGTGGTGCTTGCATCCTGCATTGGCATTGCGGCTTGCATCGCTGGCGTCTTCGGCCTGCAGTTTGTCAGCCGTCGCGGACGTCGCGCTCTGATGGCCGGCCTGATCAGCCATCGCTGGCTGGTCTGGCGGGGCCATCTGCTCCTGACGGCCAAGGTCCAGGTCAGGAACAGGTCCAAGGGTGACGTTCAGATAGACACATCGTTCACGTATACGCCGAGCGGAAGAGCTGAGACGCTGCAGCTCAGTTCTGACGATGAGCTTGCCTTCAAGGAACTGGTGGAATCTGAGCTGTACTTCCCGCCGCTGAGCGGATTCAGATCAGTGCCCGCACGCAGTCCGATCTCGGGCTGGCACCTGGCGCTCGTCCCTCGCGATCCGGCTGGTGGCACACCGCCGTGCAAGATCATCATTCAGGACGTCATTGGAAATCGGTATGAAATCTGCGTAGAGCAGCAAAAGCCTCATACGTTTGCCTAACGACTTGCGGCCAAGAATTTACCCTTGCAGCGCGAGTGGCGAGTCCGAGACTGGTCAAGATCGCTGGGTGTAGCGTAAACGGGTTCAGTCCGTTGGTTGGAAGTGAACAATCCGCTTATTTGATGATTTACCTGACTCCTAATGCCCGGAAGGCCGGAAATGACATCTGCCGGAGCGCAGCCGCTGGCGCAGACCGCGGCATGGCGCAAAGCTAGCTTCTGCCAGTCAGGAGAGTGCGCTGAGGTTGCGCACGAAGACGGGGAAATCCTGCTCAGGAGCTCGCGTGAACCCGGCGTAGTCATCCGGCTGACCGCCGCCGAGTGGAAGGCTTTCTTCCTCGGCGTGCAAGCCCACGAGTTCGATCACCTGGGCTGACCGGTAATAACTCACCTCCATGATCACCTGATGTGATCGTGGATTGGACTAGTCACGGTCCCGTCTCGGGTGGGGCGCGCGTCTGGGCGGAGCCTCGTCGGGCAGGGTGGGTATGAATGACCAACCCGCGTCCATCATGAAGGAGCCTGCTGTGTCCGCAATACCCGAGATCATGCTGAACGACGGCCGGATGATCCCGCAGTTCGGCTTCGGGGTCTTCCTGGTCAAGCCCGTTGACACGGCTCAGGCCGTCACCGCCGCGCTGGACGCCGGGTACCGGCACATTGACACGGCGCAGATGTATGCGAACGAGAAGGAAGTCGGCGAGGCCGTCGCGAAGTCCGGGCTGGACCGGGCCGACATCTACCTCACCACCAAGCTGAACAACGGCGCTCACGAGCCGGACGACGCGCGCCGGGCGTTCGACGGCTCGCTGGCCGCCCTCGGCACCGACTACGTTGACCTGTTCCTGATCCACTGGCCGCTGCCGACGCGTTACGGCGGTGACTTCGTCTCGACCTGGCGGACGCTCGAGGAGTTCTACCGGGACGGGCGAGCGCGCTCGATCGGGGTGTCGAACTTCCAGGCCCACCACCTGCGGCGGCTGCACACCGAGACCGAGATACCGCCCGCTGTCGATCAGATTGAGGTCAACCCGTACCTGACCCAGGAGGACCTGCGGGCGTTCTGCGGCGAGCATGGAATCGCTGTCGAGGCCTGGTCACCGATCAGCCGCGGCCGGGCGCTCGATGACCCGACGATCACTGAGATCGCCCACCGGGTGGGCAAGACGACCGCCCAGGTGATCCTGCGCTGGCACATCGAGCGCGGCGACATCGTGTTCCCGAAGTCAGTTCGTCCGGAGCGGATCAGGGAGAACATCGACATCTTCGACTTCGAGCTGTCCGGCGAGGACGTCGAGGCGATCACCGCGCTGAACCGCAACGAGCGGACCGGGCCCGACCCGGACAAGTTCGCTGGCTAGCCGCGATACGTGACGCGGGGCGCGGCGACGATTGTCGCCGCGCCCCGCGCGCAACCGGCCTCAGATCACCGGTTTAGAAGTAAGGCGTGGTCCCGTTCTCAGGGTCGATGCCGTGCCAGGCGGGCACGCGCACCGTGCGGTGAGTCTTGGTGCCGCCGAGGATGACCTTGCGGAGCGAGATGTCGTTCGCGCTGGTCGTCTCGTGCAGCAGGTGCTCAGGGTTGGCGATGATCTCGATGTAGTAGGTGCCGTTCGGAATCTTGCTGATGTCGAACGACTGGTACGGCACAGACTGGAAGTACGTGTCACCCCAGCCCAGGGGCATGAGCTCGGAGACCCAGATGGCCGACGGATCGCCGCAGTTGCCCTGGATGCCGGTGTAAGAAGGAACCCAGGTCGCGTGCGGCAGCAGCATGTCGACGCTGTCGCTCGGCGCGATGCAGAAGCCGATCTTGTTGCTGCGCACCACCACCTTCTTATGCCGGTTCAGCAGCACGTACTGCGCGAACTGCTTGAAGTGCCACGCGTTGTACGACGCGAAGCCCATGGTGCCGACGTGCATCCGCCCGATCACCTTGCCGTGCAGCCAGAAGTACTGGTAGGCCTGCATGACCGATCGCCCGGCGGTGCGGAAGCCCTCCACGTCGAGCGGGGCGTTCCCGCCGATCCACACCGTCGCGCCGAAGTCGAGGAACGAGGTGTACTTCGGCGTCTTCTTCTTGCCGACGACCCCCTTCGAGTTCGCGACCGAGATGCCCCACGAGGGCAGCGGGATCAGGTCGGGCAGCGCGGCCGCCGGCACCGACTTGAGCACCTTGACGTCCGGCTGCCGCGCCAGGCTGCTGGCCGAGTGAGACTGCCTGGGCGCGCTCGGCCGGGGCGAGACCCGTACGAAGTGCGCCGGCGCCGGGACCGCTGCGTGCTTGCCCTCACTCAGCGGGCAGCAGCCTGTCGGCCCGCAGCAGTTCTTGTACGAAACGACCTTGACCGTCACGGTCGCCTTGCTGTCGCGGCTGCTGATGTGGAACAGCTTGACGTAGCGCAGCGCGATGCTCTCGGTCAGCCGGTAGGTGCCGGCGGGCAGCTTGTAGCCCGTGCCGCCAGGATCGACGGCCCACCCGCTCGCTATGCCCCAGACCTCGCCGAGCGGGAACGGGTCAAAGGAGTTGCACTGCTCCGGGTAGCCCGACGTGATCGCCGCGTTCGGCGTCGCCTTGGCCACCTCATAGCTGCTGTCCGGGCAGAACGTCTGGACGCTTCGCGACACGACCTTGCCGTCCGGCTTGGTGATCGTGACGTTGAAGAAGTGGCGCAGCCCGTTCCAGTCCTGCGGTACCCACCACGGCAGTCGCCGGCTGATGGTTCCGTGTGCGGTCCGGACGATCTCGGCCGCCCTGATCTTGGACGTGTAACTGGCCCGGGACACGTCGATCTGGAACGGCGAGCCCAGCGAGGCCACCCAGAAGCCCGGGTCAATGTAGACCTCGGACTTGGGGAACAGGGCTACTTCGATGGTGCGCTGCGAGGTCAGCAGCCGGATCGTGGGACCCGTTGCGGCTGGTCGCGACGCCGACCCGAGCGCGGCCGACGCGGCTCCCGTCACTCCGATCGTGGCGGCGCCTAGTAAAACCGCCGCGGCAAGCCCGGTCCGCCTGAAGACCGCCGATGACGGCCAGCTCTTTCTCATGAATGCCTCCCGTTTTGCCCAGCTCGCCAGAGATTGGCCAAAGGCTTATGGGCTAAGACGAGATTGAACGGCTTACGGTTGCTTTGTCAGCCATATTCGGGAACGACGCTCGCGCTGGCCGGTGCGGCCCGTCCGCCGGCGTGGTCCAGCCAGAGGACACCCGACGCCGCCCGACCGGCGGCATACTGTGGAATGGAACGCGGCATACCGGGCAGAGATGCGATCCGGCGAGGGGGCAGTCCTGGCCCAGGGCGACCCCTAGCGCCCTCGCATGACGAATATCAAGGCAGGACGTGATGGGGCTACGGTCGGGCGTAGCGATCGACCTCGGCACGGTGAACACGCTCGTTTATGTCACCGGCCGCGGGATCGTGATCGATGAGCCGACGGCGATAGGCATTGACCGCCGGACGGGCACGGTGGCGGCGGCGGGACTGGCCGCGGACGCGCTGACCGGCAAGGAGACCCTGGACGTCGAGGTCCTGCATCCGCTTCGGGACGGCGTGATCGCCGACCTCGAGGCGACGGTGGCGATGCTCCAGGCGTTCCTAGTCAGGGCGAGGGTCCGCCGCGGCGTTGGCCGCGTTCCCTGCGTTATCTGCCTGCCGGGTGAGGCAACCGAGGTGGAGCGCCAGTCGGTCGCTGCCGCTGGCGAGGCGCTGCGGCCCCGCTTCAGCATCCAGCTGGTCGATGAGCCGGTCGCCGCGGCGGCGGGTGCGGGCTTCGACCTTGAGGCCGGCACTGGCTCGTTCATCGTCGACATCGGCGGCGGCACGACCGAGACCGCGGTGCTGGCCGGCAGCCACGTCGTGCGGGCCCGCTCGCTGCGCGTCGGCGGGAACGCGATGGATGAGGCCATCGCGCGCGCGGTCAGGCAGGAGCACGAGCTGCTGCTCGGCCGGGATGCCGCACGCGGCCTGAAGACGACGCTCGGGATCGGCGAGAGCGCCGCGATTTCGCACATGGAGATCGTCGGCATTGACGCCCGCCGCCGGACGCCGCGCGTCGCGAGGGTCTCGACGGAACTCGTCGCCGCGGCCGTCGAGCCCATGGTCCGGGCGATCATCGGCTCGGTAACCGAGCTGCTGGCGGACATCCCGCCGAACCTGGCTGAGGACGTCTTCCGCGGGAAGATCCGGCTGGCCGGCGGCGGCGCGATGCTGCCAGGGCTGGCATACCAGATCGAGGCCGCCGCGGATATCGCCGCGGTCGTCGTCGAGGATCCGCTGCGCTGCGTGATCAGGGGCGCGGCCCAGATCCTCGAGCACGGCACGCTGCTGCCGGGCAGTGGACTGTCGGGGCTCGGCACCGCGTAACTTCGGCCCGCTCCGCGCAATCTCAGGCGCGCTCCGTATTGAGTCGTTCACTCAATATTGCGAACTACCGCCGGTGGCCTTTAGGCCGATGTTAGTCTGCTCGCGTCTTCCATGCTGAAATTACAGGTATGGGAGCAATTGGCAAAATGCACGTTGCATGACTGGAACGGCTTCACGGCCGTTACAGTGCGCGAACCTGCGGGCGGCTGGCTGGGAGACCAACGTGACCGACAGGGATGGGATTGCAGCAGGGCCGAGACTCTCCCATGCGCTCGATAGGCCGAATCCCGTTCGGGTCTGTCCTAAGAATCTGATCCTCGCGAAAGCGCTGCCGTCAGAGGTCTTCCTCGCTCTGTTCGGGCTGCCGTTAGCGGACCGCGGACCGGGAGCCAGCGACCGGCCCGAGAAACCCTCCGGGCTTGTCGGCATCGACAGCCTGCCGCTGGTCTTCCCGCCGGGGGGCGGTATGGCGAAGGGGAGCGCCACAACCGGGAGCTCAGCTAGAGGGATCGTCGCGGCGAGCCAGGCCGGGACGGAAGGAGAGTTATGCCTGCCCAGTTGCGTCGGCGGCGCCAGCGGTCAATCCGGGTTCTGCTCACGCTCATCTTCATAGTCCCGCTGGTATCCCTGCTTGGCCTGTGGGGGTTCGCTGCCAGCGTCACCGTGTCCAACGCGGTGCAGGAGCACAACTTCCAGAGTGAGGACAGCCGCTACGGCGGGTGGGCGCAGGCCCTCTTCGGGGCGCTTGCGACCGAGCGCGAGCAGGCGTTCATCTACCTGACCAGCGGCCGCCACGTTCCGATTGCGCCGTACCTGGCTGCCCAGCAGGCGACAAACAAGGCTGCCCAGGCACTCGAGCAGGGACTGAACACCGGTCTGTCGAGCTTCGTGCCCGCGGCGCGGACGGCGCTGGTGAGCTTCAAGAAGGAGATCGCGTGGCTGGCCAGCCAGCCCGGCCTCCCTGGCATCCGTCCGGGGGTGGCCGCCGGGTCGATATCAGCGCTGACGGCGTTCCAGGACTACAACGCGATCATCGATTCTGAGTTCCAGCTGTATTCCGAGCTGGTCGTGGTGAACAACACGTCGCTGTACATGCAGGCGGCGGCGAGCGTGCAGGCCGGTCAGTCGATCGAGATGGCCAGCCGCGAGGCCACGCTGCTCTCCGCGATCGTCTACGCGCACGGGCAGATGACCAAGGACGAGCGCGTGCTGTTCGCGCAGACCGTGGCGACCAGGCAGGTGCTCCTGAACAACGCGCTGCGGCAGCTCGATCCGAGCATCGGCTCGGGTTACCAGCGGGTTCTAGGGTCGGCAGCCTACAAGAGCTTCACCGGGCTGGAGAGCATCGTCGTCAACAGCGTCGGCAACAGCCGACCGCTGGCGATCAGCCCGCTGCAGATCGCGGCGGCGACGCTGCCGATGTTCAACGGCTTCCAGTCGGCGGAGAAGCAGAACCGGCTCGCGCTCAGCGCCCTGGGTACGAGCGTCGGCAACCAGCTGCTGGAGGAGGTCGGCCTGGCGGGCGGTGCCGGACTGCTCGCTGTCGCGCTGTCGATATTCCTCATGGTGCGGTTCGGGCGGCGAATCAGCCGGGAGCTCACCGGCCTGCAGCGCGCGGCCCTGAACCTGGCCGAGGACCGGCTGCCCCGCGTGGTCTCGAGACTGAGCGAGGGCGAGGAGATCGACATAGCCGCCGAGGCGGCGCCGCTGACACCCGGCCGCATCGCGGAGACCGCCAGGGTCGCCGAGGCGTTCTCGTCGGTGCAGCGGACCGCGGTCGAGGCGGCAGTGGGCCAGGCCAGGCTCCGCCGCGGCGTCAGCCAGGTGTTCCGCAACCTCGCCTGGCGGAGCCAGTCGCTGCTGCACCGGCAGCTCTCGCTGCTCGACGCCATGGAGCGCAGGCAGACCGAGCCGGAAACGCTGGATGAGCTGTTCCAGCTTGACCACCTCACCACCCGCATGCGGCGCCACGCCGAGGGCCTGATCATCCTGTCCGGTGCGGCGCCCGGTCGCGGGTGGCGCGAGCCCGTTCCCATCGTGGACGTCCTGCGCGGCGCGATCGCCGAGGTCGAGGACTACAAGCGGGTCACCGTGCTCTGCGAGTCGCAGGACGCGATCGTCGGTTCGGCGGTCGCGGACGTTATTCACCTGCTGGCTGAGCTGGTCGAGAACGCCACGACGTTCTCCCCGGCGAGCACCGAGGTCACGATCAGGGCCGAGCGCGTCGCGAACGGCTTCGTGGCCGAGATCGAGGACCGCGGCATCGGCATCGGGCCTGAGGACCTGGCGACCTTCAACGAGCGGCTCGCCAACCCGCCCGAGTTCGACCTGGCCGACAGCAACCAGCTCGGCCTGTTCGTCGTGGCCAGGCTCGCGGGCAAGCACCGCATCATGGTCACGCTCCGTCGCTCGCCCTTCGGCGGGACGACGGCGATCGTGCTCATGCCCAACGCGATCGTGTCGATCAGGGACCGGGGCGATGCCGAGGCGCTCGAGGGTTTCCGCCGCGAGCTGTCCGCCAGCGGCCGGGTTCTGGCCGGCAACGGCCAGCCCGGCGGGGGATCGCCGGACAACGGGCTGGCGATCCCCGCGGAGCAGTCGCCGGCGCTGGCAGTGGGGCGCCTCGCGCCGTACCTGCCCGAAATCGACGATTCGGCGCCGGACCGGCCCGCTGACAGCGGCCTGATCTTGGGGAGTGTCGCCTACAGCGGTGCGCTGACCGACGATGCCGCCACCGCCGCGTCAGCGACGAACGGGGCCTTCTCCGAGCCGGCCTCGACCGCGGGAGGTGAGGCCGCCAGGGCAGCCAGCCCGGCACCCGCATTCGACTGGAACGTCGTTGGCACGTCCGACTCCAACCTGGGCGGGGCGGTTACCGAGGCCGGCAGCGTCACCGCGGCCGCGGAGGGCAACGAAACCGCCGCGGAACCAGCCGGCAACGGCAGTGCGGGAGCGCCCCCTGGTCTGCCGCCGCTTCCGCGGCGGACCGCTGGCTCGAGCTGGGACGCCAGCGTCGCGCCGTGGGAGGGCACGGCCCCGCTGGACCGGCAGCCGGGCGCCTCGAGCTGGGACCGCGGCTCTCGCCCGACCGCGCGGGACCGCTCGCCGAGCTCGTCGGCGTGGGACCGCAATTCGCGAACCTCAGCCTGGGACCGCAGTTCGGCTGCATCCGGCTGGGAGGGCAGCTCAAGCACGACCGCCAGTGTCCGGCCCGCGGCCCCGTCGGCCTGGGACCTCAGCGGTGCGGCCGCGCGCCCTGAGGGCGCCGGAAACGGAGCCGGTGCCGTCGCCGACGGGAACGGCACCGCGGACGGGAACGGCTCGGCCGACGGGAACGGCACCACCGACGGCACTGCTCCGCCGTGGCTGCCGCGCCGTCAGCGGCAGGCCAGCCTGGCACCGCAGCTAAAGAACGACGCGGCCGATTCGGTGAGCGATCGTCAGGCCGACGACGGCTTCGACAGCCCCAGCCCGGCGGGCAGCCGGGCGCTGGTTGAGTCCCTCCAGTTTGCGCTGGACCGAGCGGCCGCGACACCGACGGATGAGTCCTGGCCGGTGGCCGAGAGCACCGAGCCGGCGGCCGCGCCGGAGGACGCCGAGGAGCTGTGATGCCTCAGGCTGGACTGACCGCGACGATGAGCTGGGTGCTCGATGACCTGGTCCGGCGCGTCGACGGGATCAGCCAGGCAGTGGTGCTGTCGCGTGACGGCCTGACGCTCGGTGCGTCGCAGGGGCTCAGCCGCGAGGACGCCGAGCACCTGGCCGCCGTGGCCGCCGGAATGCAGAGTCTTGCCCGCGGCGCCGCCCTCCGCTTCGACGGCGGGCAGGCTCGCCAGTCGATCATTCACATGGACAGGGCGCTGCTGTTTGTCATGGCGGCCGCGCAGGGCAGTTGCCTTGCTGTCCTGTCCCCGGCCGACGCGGACCATGGACTGATCGCCTACGAGATGGCGATGCTGGTCAAGCGCCTCGGCCAGTACTTGTCCGCGAACCCGCGGGTCGCGGTTGTCGGTCTGACACCGGAACGGCTATCGGAATGACTACCGGCAGTGATAGATGGCTTGACCGGGAGGCCGGTCCGGTCGTTCGCCCTTACGCCCTGACTAAGGGCCGCACCCGGCCGCAGGGCACTGCGCTCGGCTTGATCGACATGGTGAAGGTCGCTGGACCTATGGTCCGCGAGGAACGCGGCCTCGGGCCCGAGCACCGGCGGCTGCTCGGCCTGTGCCAGTCGGCGATCGCGGTCGCGGATCTCGCGTCCGAGACGGACCTGCCGCTCGGTGTGGTCCGGGTGCTGCTGGCTGACCTGCGGGAACGAGGACTGGTCGCGGTCGATGGCCCCGCCGGGCGGGCCAATTCGGAGGAGAACGTGCTGAGGAGCGTGCTTGATGGACTTCGGGCGCTATGAGCCGGCGGCCGTGCCCGCGGCCCCGATCGTCACCAAGCTCCTCATCGCGGGTGGCTTCGGAGTAGGCAAGACCACGCTGGTGGGCGCCATCAGCGAGGTCCGTCCGCTCCGCACCGAGGAAGACCTCAGTGAGGTCGGCATCGCGGTCGACGACACGACCTCGGTCCAGCACAAGCGCACTACGACGGTGGCCATGGACTTCGGCCGGATCACCTTTCCCAGCGGCGTCGTGCTGTACCTGTTCGGCACGCCCGGCCAGGAGCGGTTCTGGTTCATGTGGGACGAGCTTGCCTACGGTGCACTCGGCGCGGTCGTGCTGGCCGACACCAGGCGGCTGGCCGACTGCTTCTCGTCGGTCGACTATTTCGAGCGCCGGGAGACGCCGTTCGTTGTCGCCGCGAACCACTTCGAGGGCGCGCCCAGGTACAACTCCGAGCAGATCCGCGATGCGCTCGATCTCGACCGGGACGTCCCGGTGCTGATGTGCGACGCCCGCCGGCGAGAGTCGGTCAAGGAAATCCTCATCGTCTCGGTGACGCACGCGCTGACCCGGCACCGGACCCGCGCGGGAGCGCGGTAGCTGCGGTCTGGACGCGCCCGGGCCCGCGTCGTAGTCCGGAGTGCGCACTTTGCGACCTCCAACTACTACGTTGGCTGATGCATCGCGTCACATACCCGGGGTTTCCGTCGTTGGTATGCGAGCTTTGTACGAGTTTGAGCCGACGGAAACCCCGGGTATGTGGCGGCCACGCCGCAGCGACCGGCACATCGTGACACTTTGGGTTGCGCGGAGCTAGGGCAAACTACGCATAACTGCAACCCAAACTGTCACGATGTCACCGGGAGGGCGGAGCTCAGGCGTTTCGGCTCAGGGCTGGCAGTGGCGCGCGGCGGCAGCCGGAAGTGTCGCGAGCGTGAACGAGCCGATGGCCCAGTGACCGCCGACTGGCACCATGTGCCAGGTCTCGTAGAGGTACTGGTGGTCGGCCGGGGTGGCGAATGCCTGGTTGACCGTGCCAGTCTTCGGGTTCACCTCGGCAAAGCGGCTCCCGTCGTCGCAGGTGGTGATCGTCGCGGCAGTGGGCGCCACCGAGGTCACGCTGGTCATGAACATGCGGTCCGCGCCCGCCGGCACGGCGTCGTTCTGCTTGCCGTAGCTGATCGCCCCGAGCAGGTGAGTACGGGCGACCCCGGTGACATAGCCGGTGACGCCGGGCACCAGACGCCAGGCGATCAGCGACTTACTCCACAGGATCTGGGCCTCGCGCCATCCCTCGATGATCTTTGCCTGGGCCTGATCGGCCGGAAGAGGGGTCGCGAACTCCTGGGTGAACCGGCCGATGCGCACCGAGGTCACCGGCGCGGCCGGACTAGTGGTGCCCGCCGAGGCGGCGGGCGCGGAAGTCGTGACGGCCGCCGGAGGATGCGTGCCGGAACTGCAGGCCGGCAGCGCGAGCAGCCCGGCCGCCCCGAGGGCACCAAACACGCGCGAGCGACTCATGCGGTATGACATACCACGGTTTGCCGAACTGTGTCGTGATCAGGAAGCGCTGACGGCGCCGAGCGTGGCCAGAAGGAACGTGGCGATCGCCAGGATGCCGTGCGCGAGCGGCACGAGCGCTCGGGGATCCAGGCTCGGCCGCCGCGGCGCCTTCGCTGCACCGACCGCGAGGTTGACCGCCAGCAGGTCCTCCACGAGCTGGCGGGCAAGGGTCTCGTCGTCCAGCGACCGGGCGATGACCTGGTCCTGGATGGCCCGGTGCCGCGCCTCCTCCTCGGCGGCGCGGAGCTCAGCGTCCGGACGGGCGACGGGATACGGCGTCCACACGCTCACCGTCGAGACTCCCAGCCCGATGGCCGGGACCATGAAGCAGATCGCCAGCCAGGCGGCCAGAACCGACCCGGTCAGGACAAAGACGATCCAGCAGCACAGACCGGTCAGGTTCAGGCCCGCGTGCCCGACGAGCACAGGCAGTGACATCCCGTCGGGGCTCTCCCGCCGGCGGCGGGCGGCGCCGCTGGTGACCCAGTTCCGCGCCATGTAGGCGCCGAGCGCCTCGGTCAGCAGCCAGCTCACCAGCGCGCCGACGGCTAGCGAGTGGTGGCTCACGTCAGCCGCCGGGCAGCGCGCGAATGATCGCCATGCGCCCAGCGTCCCGCCCGGGCCCGGCCTCGGTCAAGGGGCGCCCTAGCAGGCCGACGGCACGCGTCATAGGCCCTGATCAGCCGATACTCCGAGCCGCGGACTGGTACCGTGCCAATCGTCAGGCGCCTGTGTCGCGTCCGGGCGCACCCGCGTCAGGAAGGCGAATGTGAACGAAAGCATCAGTCGCCGTGCCCCTGTCCGTCTCACGACTCAGCTGCGCGGCGTGATGCTCGCCGCGCTTGCGGCCGCTCTCCTCGCCGTCACCGCTCTTGCCTTCAGCCCGCCCACTGCTCTGGCCAGCACCACGCGGGCCAGCACCACGCCGGCCAGCGCCACACCGGCCAGCACCGCATCGGCCCAGTCGGCCGCGGCCGCGGCTCGCTTACGCCAAACCGCCTGGACCTTCGCCACCCGCCAGATCGGCAAGCCCTATGTCTGGGGCGGCACCGGCCCGTTCGGCTTCGATTGCTCGGGCCTCGTCTACGCCGCCTACGGGGCCGCCGGGCTGACCCTGCCCCGCACGACTACGGAGATGATTGCGAGCCCGCTGCTGATCCGGATCCCCAAGTCGCAGGCGCGGCGCGGTGACCTGGCCTTCTTCGGCACCGGCCACGTGGAGCTCTTCGACTACGGGTCCTGGACGCTCGGCGCCCAGCACACCGGCACCCTGGTCGGCTACCACCTCATGAACGTGTGGTGGCACCCCACGATGTACTTCCGGGTCCGGTAAGCGCCGGGTTTCACCGCGCGCAGGCCGTGATAGCGGCGACGCTCCGGTCGATGTCGTCGTCGGTCGTGCACCACGAGCTGACGCTCACGCGCATGGCCCGCTGTCCGTGCCAGGTGGTCGGCCCGCACCAGCAGGTGCCGTCCGCCTGCACGGCGGCGATCACGGCGTCGGTGCGCGCAGCGTCGCCGAACGACACGAGCACCTGGTTGAGGACGACGTCGTTGAGCACGGCGAAGCCCGCTGCGCGCATGCCGTCCGCGAACCGCCGCGCCAGGCGGCAGCAGCGCTCGACCAGGTCGCCGACGCCGTCGCGGCCGATCGAGGCCAGGGTCGCCCAGACCTCGACGCCGCGCGCCCGCTGCGAGGACTGCGGGGTGAGGTGCATGCTCTCGGCGCCGCTGCCGGGCAGGTAGGACGCCGATGCCTCCATGGCGAGGCGGAGCGTCTCCGGATCGAAGACGAGCGCAAGCCCGCAGTCATAGGTGGTGTTCAGCCACTTGTGGCAGTCCGTCGCCCAGGACTCGGCCCCGGCCACGCCCGCTACCTGACTCGCGGTGGCGGGCGAGGCCGCCGCCCAGAGCCCGAACGCGCCGTCCACATGGACCCACGCCCCGTGATCATGAGCCCACTCGATCAGCGGCGGGAACGGGTCGCTGGCCCCGGTGTTCACGTTCCCGGCCTGAAGGCACACGATCGCCGGGCCGTCCAGGGCCGGGAGGTCGCGCGCGACGATCCGGCCCTGGCCGTCGGCGGGGAGCACGACGGCGCGGTCGCGGCCGAGGCCGATGATGCCGAGCGCCTTGCGCACCGTCGCGTGCACCTCGGCCCCCACGACCACCGTCACTGGCGGCGCGCCGACCAGGCCGTCGCGGCCCGCGTCCCAGCCATGCCGGGTGAGGACGGCGTCCCTGGCCGCGGCCAGGCAGGTGGCGTTCGCCATCGTGGCGCCGGTGACGAAGCCGCCCGGGATTCCGCTGGGCAGTCCGAGCAGGTCCGCGATCCAGCCGACCGCGACCTCGCCCAGCCGCGCGGCGACCGGCGACATCACGGTGAGCGCCGCGTTCTGGTCCCAGGCCGTGCTCAGCCACGATGCCGCCTGCGCCGCCGGGAACGCCGCGCCGGTGACGAAGCCGAAGTACCGCGGCCCGTTGCTCGCGACCGTAGCGGGGGAGCCGACTTCGTCGAGCACGTGCAGCACATGCGTCGCGCCGAGGCCCTGCCGGGGGAGCGGGAAGCCGAGTTCGAGCAGGCCGGCGACGGCCTCCTCGCTGGGAGCCACCGGCCGGCTCGCGACGCCATCCAGGTAGGCGACCGCGCGCTCGCAGGCATCGCGGAGCAGTGCGGGGCGTCCGGCCAGCATGGCTGGAACGCCAGGCTCCGGTGGTGGCATGTCGTTCTACTCGCCGATGTCGGAGATGAACTGGTCGAGTAGCGCGGCGAACTGCTCGGGTGTCTCCTGATGCGGCGCGTGGCCGGCGCCAGGGATCAGCTGGATCTCGCCGCGCCACAGGCTCGGGATCTTCAGCTGGCGAAGGTAGTCGATGCTCACCAGCTGCTCGCCGGCGCCTTGCAGGATCGCCAGGGGCTGGCGCAGCGCGCCGGCGATCGCGACCTCGTCGGCGAACTTCCCCTCGCCGATGCTGGCCAGCAGGCTGGAGCGGGCGGCCCCGTCCGTCGCCAGGATGTCCGCGACGAAGTCGTCGAGCGGCAGTGCCGATCCGGGCGCGGTGAAGCTGAACGCATAGGCATGGGCGTCGGCGGGCGCGACGGCAGCGGTGAAGCCGACGTTCATCGCCGGGTTGGGCAGGAACGCCTGCGCCATCTGGTCGGCCGACGCGACGGGCGGGGTGCCGAAGATGACAATCCCCTGGACCGCCGGCATGGCGGGCGCCGCCTCGATCGCGATGTGCCCGCCGAGGCTCCAGCCGACCACCACCGCGCCGGGCGCGTCGAGCGCCTCGGCGAAGCCGGTCAGGACCGCGGCGTACCCGGGCAGTGAGTAGGCGGCGTGCTCCCTGGCGGGCGCGGACCGGCCGTGGCCGGGCAGGTCGAAGGCGAGGCAGCGATGACGCCGCCCGAACGGGCCGGCCAGCAGGGGCTGCCAGGTGCGCGCCGACGAGGAGTTGCCGTGCACGAAGATCACATTGCGTCCCGCACCCTGGCTTTCACCGAATGCGATGTCATGTCCGCCGATGCTGACCGTCTGCTCGTCCACGCGCATCAGCCTGGCCCGGTGATCGTCGCCGGGTCAAGGCCCGCCGCGGGGACACCACCCGTCGCGGGTGGTGTCCGGTCAGGTCCTGTGGATAACACTCTGCGATAGCGGGCCAGCGCCGCGACACGGATGGGCAATCGGGGGCGTTCCATGAGCGAGCCGTTCAAGGGCACGGTAAATGTCGACATCCGGGACTCGGTGCCCGACTGGACGCCGTTCGAGCCGCCGAAGGCACCGTCCGGCGCGCCGAACGTTGTCTACATCGTGCTGGACGACGTGGGCTTCTCCGCGATGCGGTGCTACGGCGGGCCGATCGACACCCCGAACATCGACCGGATCGCCAACGCCGGCGTCCGCTACACGCAGTGGCACACGACGGCGCTGTGCTCGCCCACCCGGTCCTGCCTGCTGACCGGGCGCAATCACACCCGCAACAGCATGGCCTGCATCACCGAGGCCGCGATCGGGTTCCCGAACGCGAGCGGCACGATCCCGCCCGAGAACGGCATGATCTCCGAGATCCTGGCCGAGCGCGGCTGGAACACCTACGGTCTCGGCAAGTGGCACCTGTGCCCGGAGGCGGAGTGCAATGTCGCCTCGCCGCGGCGCAACTGGCCCACCGGGCGCGGGTTCGAGCGCTTCTACGGCTTCCTCGGCGCCGAGACCAACCAGTGGTATCCCGACCTGGTCTACGACAATCACCCGGTCGATCAGCCAAAGCAGCCCGAAGACGGCTACCACCTGACCGAGGACATCACCGACAAGGCGCTGGAGTTCATCAAGGACTCCAAGACCATCGCGCCGGACAAGCCGTTCTTCGTCTACTACGCGCCCGGCGCGTGCCACGCTCCGCACCACGCCCCGAAGGACTGGATCGCCAAGTTCAAAGGCCAGTTCGACATGGGCTACGAGGCGATGAGGGAGCAGACCCTCGCCCGGCAGAGGCAGATGGGCCTCGTGCCGGACAACACCGAGCTGCCGCCCGTCAACCCGATCGGCACGCCGGAGAGCCACACCGACAAGGCCAAGCCCATGCCCGAGCTGGACACCACCCGGCCCTGGGAGTCGCTCTCGGCCGACGAGAAGCGCCTCTTCTGCCACATGGCGGAGGTGTACGCGGGCTTCCTGGCCCACGCCGACCATCACATCGGCCGGCTGCTCGACTACCTGGAGGAGTCACACCAGTTCGACAACACGCTGGTCATCCTCGTCTCCGACAACGGCGCCTCGGGCGAGGGCGGCCCGAACGGCTCGGTGAACGAGAACAAGATGGCCAACGGCATCCCCGATGACATCGCCGCGAATATGGCTCAGTACGACGACCTCGGCGGCCCGGAGACGTACAACCATTACCCCACCGGGTGGGCGATGGCGTTCAACACGCCGTTCAAGATGTGGAAGCGGTATGAGTTCAACGGCGGGACCGCGGACCCGTGCATCATCTCCTGGCCCAAGGGGATCCGGGCGCGCGGCCAGGTGCGCCACCACTACCACCACGCGATTGACATCGTGCCGACGATCATGGACGTCCTCGGCGTGGACGCGCCGGCGACGATCAAGGGGCACACCCAGACGCCGTTCGACGGCGTGACCATGCGCTATACGTTCGACGACGAGTCCGGGCTGTCGACGCGGCGGACGCAGTTCTACTCGATGCTCGGCTCGCGATCGATCTGGCATGACGGCTGGAAGGCGGTCACCAACCACGTCGTGTGCGCCGGATGGAGCAACTTCGGCGACGACACCTGGGAGCTGTATCACACCGACATCGACCGGTCGGAGTGCCACGACCTGGCGGCCAGGGAGCCAGGGCGGCTGCGCGACCTGGTCAACCTCTGGTACGCCGAGGCCGGCGCCAACGGCGCGTTCCCGCTGGATGACCGCGGGCCGATCGAGATCCTCACCACCCCGCGGCCGGTGCTGGCCCGGTCGCAGAAGCGCTACGTCTATTTCCCGGACGTGGCCGAGGTGCCCGAAGCGCAGGCGGTCAACATCCGCAACCGCTCGTATTCGATCGGGGCGCTGGTCGACATCCCGGCTCCGGGCGCGCAGGGAGTGATCTTCGCGCACGGCTCCCGGTTCGGCGGTCATGCGCTGTACGTGAAGGACAATCGCCTGCACTACGTGTACAACTTCGTCGGCATCAGCGAGGAGCGGATCAGCGCCCGCGAGGACCTGCCGACCGGGCAGAACCTGATCCTGTCCGCGTCCTTCGACAAGGACGGCGAGGACCCGCCCGGCGTGGCGACCGGGATCCTGTCGCTGTACTACGGCGACAAGAAGGTCGGCGAAGGCCGGATCAAGACCCAGCCGGGAAAGTTCTCCATCGCCGGCGAAGGCCTGTGCGTCGGCCGCGACAGCGGCGAGCCGGTCACCGATGACTATCCCGGCAAGTCGCCGTGGTCGTTCACCGGCGGCAGGATCCAGCGGCTCGCCGTCGACGTTGGCGGCCAGCCGTACCTGGACCTCGAGCGCGAGGCCGCGGCGATGCTCGCCAGGGAGTAGGCAGTGCTGGCCCGGGGGACGACCCCCGGAGCCCCCGCGGGCAGCTAGAGGCAGTCCGTGTACCTGGTCTCCAGCAGGCGGAGGAGCGCCTCGACGTCGGCCAGGTTCGACACGAGGCCGACGGAGGCGCGGATCGCGCCGCCGCCCACGCCCGCGGCATCGCGGAAGCCGGCCGCGCTCCGCGTGAGGCCGGACAGCTTCTCCAGATCCGCGCGCCCGAGGCCGAACGCTGCCTCGGCGGCGCCCGGATTGCAGAAGCAGCCGGTACGGATTGAGATCCGCGCCGCGGCGGCGTCGCGGGCGACGGTCCGGGCGTCGAGCATCTGACCGTTCCGGTCGAGGACGTTGAACGCCACCGTGCCGCCCCTGGCCCTGGTATCCGCCGGCCCGTACAGCCGTATCAGCGGCCGGCCGTTGCCGTGCCGCATGCCCGTCAGCCTGTTGAGCATCCACCCGGTCAGGCAGGTGACCCGCTGGCGGATCACGTCGAGGCCGATGTTGTTGATCCACGACAGGCCGAATGCCACATCCGGGACATGCAGGAAGTTCAGCGTGCCGTCCTCGAACCTGGTCTCGTCGCCAGTGAAGGCGTGCCAGTCGGCGAGCACGCTGACGGCGGCGATTGTCCCGCCGGCAAACCACGGCCGCTCCAGCTCCTCCAGCGCCTCCCGCCGGGCGATGAGGCAGCCGACCCCGGTCGGGTAGCCGAACACCTTGTACCAGCTCACCGGCACGAAGTCCGGCCGTACTCGAGCCAGGTCGAGCTTGCGGCACGGCAGGTAGGCGGCCGCATCGAGCAGGACCCGGTAGCCGTGCTCGCGCGCCATCGCGATCCAGCTCAGGTCGTGCTGCACCCCGGTGAAGTTGCTCTGCGCCGGGAAGGCGAACAGGCCGCCGCGCTCGTGCGGGTTCCGCACCAGCGCGGCGTCCACCGCGTCGCCCGGCACCCGCAGGTCAGGGGACGGGAACGGGATGTACTCGACGCCGGCGTTGCTCGCACGCGCGAACTCGCGTATGCCATTGACCGAGTTGTGGTTATCGCTGGTCAGGACCAGGCCGCGGCCCGGGCCGAACGGGTAGGCCTCGCCCACCAGCCGGCACGCCGCGCTGGCGTTCGGGGTGAAGATGACCGCGTACTCATCCGGCGAGGCGTTGAAGTGCTCGAGCACGAGCGTCCGGGCGTGCTCGATGAGCTCCGTGGAGGCCACGGAAGCCGGGTTCTCCGAGTGCGGGTTGCCGAAGCACCCCCCGGTCAGCCGGGCTGCGTGCGCGGCCAGCTGGGCCTGCGCCGGCAGCCCGGCGCCGGTGTAGTCCAGGTAGACGTGGTCGTTCGCGTCAAGGTACCCGTACTGCGAACGACGCAGCTCGTCGAGAGCAGCAGTATCGGCTAATTCGGGCGCGATCGCGCGCCCGGCGGTCATGACTGGCGTCATTGCCATCCCCCCACGTGCAGCCCGCCAGGGACGGCCACCCGGCGGGATGCCTAACTGACGATTCAGTCAGTCTTGACTGAATGTACAGTGAGCAGATTGCCCTGGCAAGACCCCTGGTATCTCATGCCGGTTGCTTGCGAAGATGTGCTGAAGGCCATCACCCCTGATGCCCGCACGCCGGGTGCTCAGACGGCCCGGCAATGATGCCGCAGTCCCTGAAAAACGCCCCGTGACCGCGACGGCGGCTTCGTTACCGTCGAAGTCACACGCAGTCCGCTGCCGGCGAGCCGGCAGCAGACGCGGCCTGGGAGGTTCGCCGGTGGATGACATCGCAGACAGGTTCCTGGAGCTGGTCCACGACCTGGAAGAAGTAGCCTGCAGCATGTCGGCTCAGCGAGCACTCGCCGAGTTCGACGAGACGACACTCCAGGTGTTCTGGAAGAAATGGCCGCACGTATCGTCGTGGGCCGGGTCGCTGTGGTCGATGCTGTCGGCTGAGCTTGCCGTTCCATCCGCGCGGCACGATCCCGAGCTGGACGAGATTGGCGAGAGCGGCTAGATATGGCGACGCTGCGGGACTTGATGAACCCCTCCGTCGTGGCCGCGACGCCGGACTGTGCCGTCGCCGAGGCCGCCGCCCAGATGATCGCGGCGGGCGTCGGGTCGGCGGTCATCATGCAGGGCTCGTTCCTGGCCGGGATCCTCACCGAGCGGGACGTGCTGCGCGCGGCCGCGTCGGGCGAGGACCTGCGCAAGTCCAGGGCCTCGGAGTGGATGACCCCCGATCCGCAGGCGGCCAGCCCCGACGACACGCCAGAAGCGGCGGCGCAGATCATGCTGCTGAGCGGCTTCCGGCACCTGCCCGTAGTCGAGGGCAGGGAGGTGCGCGGCGTCGTCAGCCTGCGCGACCTGTTCGCCGCCCGGATCCGCCGCTAGCAGTGTTCGCCTGCTGGTATTCCCGGGAACCAGTTACCGGAGGTCAGATACACCTGGCCCGCGTAGGTGTAGTAAACGTTCTCGTCCGTCGCTAAAGCCAGCCGGTTTGCCGCGGTGACGGTAAACAGCACCTGCACCGTCGCGTGAGGTGGCACGACCATCCCTGCCAGCCGGTGCCGAAGGGGTGCCCGAGGGTAGCCGTGCAAGTCACCCACCGCGCCCTGACCAGGCTGGATCAGGTCCGCGTAGACGGCGTACTTCCTGATGCCACGGACTCCGGTAAGCATCGCCCCAATGAGCGTCAGCGGGGAGGAGGTGTTGTTCTGGCCGATATAAAGCCCGGCTGTCAGCACCTGGCCCGGCGGCGGCTGCCAGCACAGGCCGGCACCGGACCCCGCTGCCAGCGGCCCTGTAGCCGAGGGGGCGGAGGACGCAGCCCAGCCGCCGTACACTGCGGCCACGACCAGCGATAGGACGACGGCGCCCGCCGCGATGACGGGGGCAGACGGTCTCACCTTCATGCCTTGTACATTGTGCCGCTTTTTCGCCGCAACGACTTTCAGAAACGACGACCAAATCTCGCCGCATCGCAGGACCGTCAGTTGGCAGCCTGATGGTCGGCGAGGATCTCGCCGATGACGTGCTTGGTCTCGTCGGCGCCGGCGGGGTCGTTCGCAAGCTGGCCGACCAGGACGATCATGGCCTTCCAGATCGCCCAGCCGCGCCCGCGCGCCCACGTGGCCGCGTCGAACGGGAGGCGCTCGGTGAAGATTCGCCGGCTCTCCCCGGCCAGGAATGTCCACGCGATCGTGGTATCGCACGCCGGATCGCCGATGCCGGCGGTGCCGAAGTCGATGACGGCGCTGAGCCGTCCGCGCTCGTCGAGCAGCAGGTTGCCCGGCTGGGCGTCGCCGTGAAACCACACCGGCGGGCCTGCCCAGGCGGAGCCCAGCGCCGTCTCCCAGACCTCGGCGGCGAGGCCGGTGTCGATGTGGCCGCGCAGCGCGCAGAGTGCCTCGCGGGTCGCGGGGTCGTAGAAGCCCGGGGACGCGCCGCGCATGAAGTTGTGCGTACCCGGCAGCGGGCCGCCGGCCGGGTCGATCCGGTACAGCGCGCAGAGGAAGTCCGCCAGGTCGGCGGCGAACTGCGGCATGTCCGCGACGCCCGCTGCCAGCACCGGGACGCCGTCGATCCACCGATACACCGACCACGGACGGGTGAAGCCGAGCCCAGGCGAGCCCATGGCCAGCGGCTCCGGGATCGGCAGCGGGAGCTGGCGGGCTAGCACCGGCAACCAGCGGTGCTCCTTCTCGACCTGCTCGACGTACATCTGGGAGCTGGGGACCCGGACGGACATGTCGTCGCCGAGGCGGAACGTGGCGTTGTCCCACCCGTCGGTCTCGACCGGACGCAGCGGCAGGTCCGCCCACTGCGGGAACTGGGCGGCGACCAGCCGCGATATCAGCTCGACCGTGATGTCCGCTTTATGCACGCCGGAGATTGTTACACGGGCCCGTGGTAACAGTCACGGCAATTACCGGCGGCCGGGCTCGGTGAGAGCGGCGATGACCGAGGGAAAGACAGCGTCGGCCAGGGCCGCCAGCTCAGCCTCGGTCAGCAGCTGGACCGGGTGCGGAATGTACAGCATGCGGCATCCGGGCATGCCCAGCAGCCGGGCCTGCTCGACGGCTTCGTCGGCAAACGGCGTGGTCGCGATGCCAACCGCGGGCACGCCCCGGCGCTCCAGGTGAACGAGGTCGCACACACTGCACGACGTGCACGAGCCTCAATCAGCGAGCGCTTCGACGACCGCGTCGGCGACGGCCGTCGTCTGGTCGATCAGGCTCAGGGCGGCGGGCTTGGAGAAGATCTCCTTGCCGGTGCGCGCCGTCGTGGCGCCCGCGGCCTGCAGCAGCGTCTCGATGCGATCCAGGAACTCGGCGCCGCGGTTCTTCCGGATGTCCAGCAGCGTGACCCGCAGTCCGGCGAGGCTGACCGGGCGGGGAGCGAGCGATTCGGCCTGCCGGACCCGCTCGTCGAACGGACTCACGTAGTCGCCGGCCATCGTGACTCCACCTCCCGGGACACGATCTGGAACCCCATGCCGGTACACGGGCCGAGGACAGCAGAGTAACGCCCGGCCTCGCCGCCCGCCACGAGCAGCACGATCGACTCGGGGCTAGCCCACTTCGGGACCTCGTCCCCTGGGTCGGCGGCGTGCACCTGCGGCGTGGTCTCGCCGCGCCGCAGCTCGCCCGCCGGCTTGTGCACGGACTCGAACATGAACTCCCGCAGTCGCTGCTTGGTCCAGCCATGTTCGCGGAACATCGCCGCATGCTCCGGGCAGATGACGAACACCGAGGGCTCGCGTAGCGGCCACCAGTTCGTGCTCCACTGGCTGGCCGCGGCCCAGGCGAGCGTCCAGGCGAGGTCCTCCGGCGTGCGGCTGCGGTGGTCGGAGATCGACAGCGGCGCGTCGCAGCCGATGAGCGTGACGACCGACTGGTCCGCGCCGAAGCCGCGCTCGACGTGCAGCGGCTCCCACGGGCTGACCTCTTCGTCCTCGGCCACGCAGAAGCCCACCTTGCCCATGTGGCCGAGAGTCGAGCGGTCCAGCGCCCCTGGCATGCCGCCGCCGGTCAGCTCTACCAGCAGCCGCAGCGCCCGGCCGATCGTGAGGTTCGCGCGATTGCCGGGCCCGAGCGCGCCCATGCCGCTGTTCAGGCCGATCGCGTGCCGGACCGGGCCGCTGACGACGATGAGCTGGCCGGCCGGCTGGGTCGTGACCGCCTGGCCGTGCAGGTTGAACGCGGGGTCGAGCGCCGCCCTCGCCGCTGCGACGACAACGGGGAAGTACTCCGGACGGCAGCCCGCCAGGACGGCGCACACGGCCACACGGCCGAGCGTGGCCTCGCCCATCGCCGGCGGCACCTCGCCGAGTGAGGCGTCACCGTCGAAGCCGCGGCCCAGCATGGCCTCGACTCGCTCGGTCGTGGGCGGGATCACCGGCAGGCCGTCGGTCCAGCCCCGCTCGAACATCTCTTCGAGCTCGTCGGTATCCGAGGCGGCCGCCATCGCCGCCGCGATCTCCGGGTCGAGGGCGGCCTTGGACTGGCAGCCCGGCTTGCGGAGCGGGTGCCTGGCTTCCGGTCTGGCGAGGTCGGCCGCGCCCCTGCCCGCGGCCGTCTCGATGAGCTCGGCCATCGCCGGCTGATCCCAGCCGGTAACCCGGCGCAGTATCCGCCCGGCGCTGTCGACGAGGAACGCCGTTGGCACGGACTGCAGGCCGTAGTCCTGCGAGGCCTGGTACGGGGCTGGCTGAGACACCACCGTCCCGGTCCAGCCGGATACGCGGGCCACCCGGAGCGCGATCTCGAGCGGGTCCTCGAATACGGCCGTGCAGCTGAGGCCGGCCGCCTGCCAGCCCGCACAGAGCGGGCCCAGGTTGCGCAGGGCCAGCGCCGAGGTCGGGCACTCCTGCGACACGAACAGCAGCAGCGCGCAGCCGCCCCTGGTGAGACCGGCGATCGTGACCGGCTCGGGGGCGATCCCGGCGACATCCAGCTCAGGGGCGGCCAGCTCGTCCGCTGTCATGTGTCTGGGTTATCACAGCTAGCATCGAATGCGAACGTGTCGAAGCCTCTGGCCGGGGAAGCAAATCCGACATGGTGGGATCGCGAGAGTCCGGGCAGTGGGACCCGAGCGGCTGGTCGTACGAGCCGCCGCGCCGGGCCCGGCGCGGCGGGTGCGGCCGGATGCTCTTCGGGCTGGTCGCGGCCGTCGCGATCCTCGTCATTCTCGGGCTGCACGGCGTGACCATCCCCACCGGGAACGCCCCGGCCCCGGCGCCGCCCGGGCCTGCGCCGCGCGGCCTGGCGGCGAAGGTCGATCCCGGCCTGGTCGACGTCGTGTGCCAGCTGGGCTACGACCACGCCGTGGCCGAGGGCACCGGGCAGGTGCTGACCCCCGACGGCGAGGTCCTGACCAACAACCACGTGATCGATGGGGCGACATCCATTCAGGTCACCGATATCGGTACCGGCCGGACCTATGCGGCCTCGGTGGTCGGCTACGACATCTCCGCCGATATCGCCGTCCTGCAGATGCACCAGGCGTCCGGGCTGCGCACCGTTCGGCTGGGCGACTCGACCTCGATCGTGGTCGGCGACCGGGTCACCGCGCTCGGGAACGCGGGCGGCAAGGGCGGCACGCCCGCAGTGGCGTCCGGATCGGTCACGGCGCTGAACCAGCAGATCATCGCGTCGGAGGAGGCCGAAGGCAGTTCCGAGCAGCTGTCTGGCCTCATCCAGACCGACGCCGCGCTGCAGCCGGGCGACTCGGGCGGACCGCTGGTCGACGACGACAGTGGCAAGGTAGTCGGCGTGGACACCGCGGCGTCCTCGACATTCCAGTTCCAGGGCGTCAACGCCGAAGGCTTCGCGATTCCCATCAATACCGCCATGTCCGTCGTGCGGCTAGTCGAGGCCGGCCGCGCCTCGGACGTCGTCCACCTCGGGCCGACCGCGTTCCTCGGCGTGCAGCTGCAGTGGCAGAACCGGCCGACCGGGCAGCGGGCAGAGGTCCTCACGGCGCTGCCGGGCACGCCGGCGGCACGCGCTGGCATCACGGGGGGCGACGTGATCCTCTCGGTCGACGGTCACGCCGCCACGTCGCAGGCGGTCCTGCAGGGTGCGCTCGCGCTGCTGCATCCGGGCGACAAGGCGACCGTCACCTGGCAGGACCAGGCCGGTGCTCGGCACTCGGCGACGGTGGTGCTGGCGGGCGGCCCCGCCGCCTGACGCTCAGCGAAGCTGGGCAAGGCCCTTCTGCAGGTCCTCGCCGTTCATTACCGGGACGACCTGGACGTCGGCATCGAGAGCCGCGAAGAACGGCTCGGCGAACGACGGCAGGCCCGAGGAATCCGGCATGTCGAAGATGATGTACGCGGTCCGCTGGCCGTCGGGCGCGGCGAAGTACATAGCTTCGGGATTCCACCGCTCCTGCGTCTGCTGCATGAGCTTGCCGATGGTGCCGTCCTTGACCGCGCGGCTTCCGGCGGCGGCCGGCATGCTGATCATGGCCATCATTCGCATTTCTACCCCCCGTAGTGTGCGTCCCCTGACCAGAGATCTTAGGCCCGAACCGTGCCCTGGCTCTCGAACGACATCGCGCGTTGCAGCGCCGCGGCGCGCATGTCCGCCGGGATCTCGACCGGGCCGCCGAGGCCAGCCGTATTGACGCCGGCCTGGGCGGCCTCCTCGACGACGCTGCCGACCAGGATTGCCAGCTCGGGGGTGCGGTGGAAGACCAGCACGCCGTGGTTGGCCAGCAGCACCGCGGGAGTGCCGGCGGCCGCGGCGGCGCGGATGTTCGCAACCGCCTGGCCGGACCCGCGCGGCCCGTAGCCGGCTACCGGTACGCCGTCGGGCAGCCCGAACATTGCCAGTGCCTCGACCCAGCAGCCGATCGGCCGGTGCGCGACCGCGTACGCCGTGGCATACGGCGAGTGGGTGTGCAGTACGCACCCGACCTCGGCGTGATCGGCGTACATGGCCGTGTGCATGGCCACCACGGCGCCCTGGATCGGCGGGAGCTCGCCCTCCAGCAGGATCCCGTCGAGCCCGACGCGGACGACGGCCGACGCCGGATGGTCGCGCAGGGACGGGCCGCCGGTGAAGTACATCTCCTCGGCACCAGGCACGCGCACGCTTACGTTGCCGTGCCCGTTGGCGGAAATCGCGCCGCTGGCCACGACGCGCCGGGCGACGTCGACCACCTGGTCGGCCAGGTCCTTATCCATGGCTAGAGGCTAGCCAGGGAGCGGCGCGCTCGTCAGCCGTCGCCGCCGAACGCGTAGTCCGTCAGGCAATAGGTCTTACCGGCCGGATCATCCTGGAAGGTCGTGAGCCCCGGGCTGCACTCATCGTTCGAGCTGCCCTGGACCGACACCACCTTCTGCACGACCAGCGACGAACCGGGATTGGAGTTGCAGGCGACCTTCTTGATGTCCCAGCCAGTCAGGACATTCGGGTTGGTCACGACGCAGTCGCCCACGCTGATGGAACTGCCGTTGGCGAGCGCGTGGCCGATGATCGCGGCCACCGCTAATAACGCGGCGACGATGACGGTCGCGATGAGCCGGCGCCGCGGGATCTTGGTACTCGTCGTCCTTCGCGTCGCGACGGGCGTAGTGGTCATGGTTGGTCCCCCCCAACTCGTCATCACCAGAGAATGAAGAACAGCAGCCTGCGGGCCTGCCAGGTCCAGATCCGGTAGTCGTAGCGGCCGGCCAGGGCGGCGAGCACGAGCGCGAAGAGCCCGCCGACGATCTGCCCGCTGAAGAGGCCAATGAATGCGGCGACGGTCAGCAGGGCGGTCCACCCTGCCCACAGGAGCCCGTAGGTGATGCGCTTGGCGTCGCTGTATCGCGCCCGTCGCACCGGCTGGCCGGTTAAGTTCGGCGTCTGCATCTGGTCAGACATGAGGTCCCTCCTCGATCTGGCGGCGCGACAAAGTCGCGCGGTGACTTCCTGACGAGAGGGAACGATGATCCGCAAGCGCGGGCGTGAGGGGACGCCGACCATGTGCGCGGACAAGCGAAGTGCCGGATAAGACTGCTGCGAGTACGGTGAGCCGCCTGGCCAAGACCCCTCCCGAGTTGACCCTTCTCGGCTTTGGCGGCTCACCGTTGCCCGGCGCGGCGTCAGCGTTGCAAGCGACGCTTTTTGCCGCTTGCCGCGCTCCCTCCCTAGAGCCGTACGCCGATCATCGCCGACCATGCTGTTCGGCGCATCCAGGACGCTTCACTCATCGGGAGACAACCGAGTCCCCTCACCGCGTAAAGTGCAACCCGACATGAGTTTGCGGGCGCCATCCCGGCACGATGCCACGGCGCGGCGGTTCCTCCAGGCCGCGCTGCAACTCATGGATGCTTACTTGCAGGAACGGCCAGACGCCGACCGGCCCGCCCGGCTACGGGCGATCCGGTTCCCCGCGGCGCTGGACTGGCTCCGGACCGAGGACGTGATCCGGCTGGCCAGTGCCGTCGACGGGGCGTCCGGGACGAGTCGCAAGGCGTTCTTCAACCGGTGGCCGACGCGGGAGGCGTTCCTGTCCGACGCGCTGGTCTTCGCGCTGGTCGAAGAGGAAGCGCCGGGGGATCCGAAGGGGGCAGCGCGGGAGATGCCGGCGGATGCGTCCGCGTCAGCGGTGTCGTCGTTCGCCGAGGCCGTGCTGAGGATCTCTGATGACCTGATCGACTCGCTGCGTCGTCACCCGCGCAGCTACCTGACCCTGCATATCGGGCCGCTGTTGCCGCAGCATCCGCAGCTCTGGGAGGCCATCCTGCCGTCGATGCGCGAGGGCTCGCAGGTATGGGCTGACGGATACGCGGCGCTGGTCGGCGACCTCGGGCTGGTGCTCAGGCCGGAGTGGACCGCGGAGCGCCTCGCCCTGACGCTGCAGGCCATGCTCGACGGATTCATCCTGCGATTCCGCATCCAGCCCGAGGACTACGGGTCATCGAGCTGGGAGGGCGCGAGCATCTTCGCCGACTCGGTGCTGGCGATGGTCCTCGGCGTGCTCGACGCCGAGCGGACGGGCGACAGCGGCCGGGCCGTGCTCGACAAGATCGTCGCGCAGATCACGGGCTAGCCGGGGCGGTTGGCGGCGGCGCGGAGCGAGCGGTAGAGCAGCTGCTGATCGCCGAGCCGGCGGCGCAGCTCCCGCTCGAGCCCGCCGATCGGAACGAGGTTCTGCGGGGCGCGCGGGTCCTTATGCGGCGAGCTCGCCAGGGGCGGGAGCAGCACGGCGCTGAGATCAGCGAGCCGGATGACCTCGGGTACGGGAAGGTCGGCCGAGCACTCGAGGCGGACGACGCCGGACCAGGGCGCGCCGGACGAGCCGGGCAGGCGCAGGTACCAGGAACTCCGCCGCCAGGACGTGCCCATCGTGAACGCGGGCGTGCGCTGGCCGGCCTCGAGCGCGCCGACGACTGCGGCCTGCTCGGGCGGCAGGTACGTCGTGTGATGGGTCTTGATGAAGCCGATCGTGCGGTCCAGGTGCGTGCGCCCGCGGAGCGGGCCATCGACGAACAGCAGATCGTCGGCGTCCGGATGCTCCTTGCGGAACAGCATCGCGAGCTGGACCTCGGTGTCGCTCAGCCGCTGCTGCAGCGCTAGCGACAGCTTGTCCATGCCGGGCCCGGCGGCGCGCCGGGCCGGATAGGTGCCGTGGCGGCTGTCCAGGTCGGAGGCGTCGGGTGCCGCGGTGAACAGGCCGCGCTCGACCGCGACGCTGCTGATTGTCGCGGCGCCGTTGCAGCGGACCAGGCCGGCCGCGTAGGAGGCGGCAATGCCCTGGGCCGGCTGCGGGTCGCGGCCGTGGACCCAGACGCGCGCGTCGATGCGGCGCACGCCGTCGAGGAACAGGATCGTGTCCGGCACGGGGATCGCGGGATCAGCGGTGAGCGGCCGCCATTCTCCGGGCGGCAGCTCCAGGTCGAGCTGGAGCTCGGCCGACGACTCCTGCATCCCGTCGGCGGTCATCTCCTCGCCGTAGGCCATCCCGTAACCGGGGTCCCACGGGTCGACGGAGAACGAGACTGGTGTCGGCGGCGCGGCGTCGGCCACGCTCGTCATGAGCGCTCCCTGACGATCGTGGAGGTCGTGCCGGTGCGGTTGACGACGAACCTGACCGGCACGCGCTCGGCCAGTTCGCTGACGTGAGTGATAACGCCCACCATGCGATCTGAGTCTGCCGCGAGTCGTTCCAGAGTGCTCGCAACTGTCTCCAGCGTGTCGCTGTCGAGCGTGCCGAAGCCTTCGTCCAGGAATATCGAGTTCAGCTCGCGCAGGCCGGCGGACAGGCCGATGACCTGGCGGGACAGGGCCAGAGCGAGGGCCAGCGACGCCTGGAACGTCTCGCCGCCCGACAGCGTATGCACCGGACGGCGCGCGCCCGCGTCCTCGTAGTCGATCACGACGAGGTCGTTGCGCTCGTCCCGGTCGAGCTCGTACTGGCCGCCGGACAGCTCCATCAGCGTCGCCGAGGCCTCGGTGACGAGCGCATCGAGGGCCTCGCTGCACAGCCAGTTCTCGAACTTGTTCGCCCGCAGGAGGTTGCCGAGCATGGCGGCGACGTGGCCTTCCTCCTTGCGCGCGGCGATCTCCTTGTCCAGCCGCGCGGCCTGCTTGCGCTCCTCGCGGATCCTGGCCAGCCTGGCCTCGGCGCGGGCTCGCTGGTCGGCCACCGCGGCCCCGATCCTCGAGATCGGCTCCACGTCCTCGATGCCGTGCTCGGCGAGCAGGCCGGCGAGCGCGGCGACGCCGTCGGCGACGTGCTGCTGCAGCTTGGCGGCGGTCTCGTTCAGCTCGGGGAGCCGCTCGGCGCGCTTGGCCCTCTCGGCATCAGCCCAGGACACCAGCAGCGTCCAGGCGGCCGCGAGATCCTGGTCGGTCCCGATGGGCGGCGCCCCGAGGGGGACGAGCTTGTCCCTGGCGGCGCTGAGGCTGGCCCGCGCCTCCTGCTCGGCGGCCACGAGCGCCTTGCGTGATGCATCGGCCGCGGACAGCTCGTTCCGCCGGGCGGTGGCCTCGGCCTGCGTGGATGCGACCGCATCGTCCGCGGTCGCGATTGCCGCCAGTCGCTGAGTCAGGTCCTCTTCGGCCGGAACGCCGGCCATGACCTGGCCGGCCTTTTCCAGCCGGGCCTGCGTCCCGTCGAGCTCGGACGCGGCGGCCGCCGCCGCCTTCGCCCCTTCCTGCTGAGCAATCCTGGCCTTGCGCTGCGCGGCTGTCGCGGCTTCCAGCGCGGCTCCGGTCCGCGCCAGGTCGGCAGGCACCGCGCGGGGTCGCACGGTCTCGATCTTCTGCTGACAGACCGGGCACGTGTCGCCCGAGTGCAGGTGCTGGGCCAGATCGGCGGCAGCGTGCGCGCGCCGGGTGGTGCTCAGCGCCTCCTGGGCGGCGGCGAGCGCGGCGTCCGCCTCGTCCAGCCGCGACGCGAGCCGGTCCTCCTGGGTTCGGGCCGCCCCGAGCGCGGCCTGCTGGCGCTGCGCGTCCTGCATAAGCTCGCGGCGAAGGGCGTAATAGCCGAGCTGCTGCTGCGTGATCGCCTTGTCGGGCAGTCCCGTGCGGAGCTGACTGGCCTGGGCGCCAGCCCGTTCCGCTTCGTCAAGACGGATCTTCGCCTGGGCGATCAGCCCGTCGGCGGCCGCGATCTGCCTGGCCAGGTCCGGAACCGCGGCCGGCGTGCGGACGGCCGAGAGCAGCGCAGCCTCGTTCCCGGCATCGGAAGCTGTCTGCCGGGCGGCCACGGCCTGGCGGTCGAGCTCGGCCAGATCGGCGAGGCTGGTCTCGACGGTGGCGCCGAGTGTGGTGAGCGCTTCCAGGCGGGCCTTGGCCGCGGACTCGGCCTCGGCGGTCGCGTCGGGGAGCTGGGCGCGGCTCTGCTCGGCGATCTTGCGCAGGTCCTCGGCGCGGTCGGCGCGGATCCGGGCGCGCTGGCCGATGTCCTTGTAGACGCCGAACGCGAGCAGCTCGACGAGGAGGCGCTGGCGGTTGGCCGGGGTCGCGCGCAGGAACTCGGAGAACCCGCCCTGGGGCAGCAGCACGGACTGGGTGAAGTGCTCGTAGCTGAGCCCGAGCAGCTCCGCCACCCTGCTCTTGACGTCGTCGGGCCGGTCGGCGAGCGACTCCACGCTGGCCTCGAGGATCTGGGCCAGCGGCGCGTCGGCGGGAATGCCCCCATCCAGGCGCTCGAGCCGCGCCGCCTTCGTGCTGACCTGGCCGCGCTTGTCGCGCTGGAGGGAGCGGGCGGCGACGTACCGCTGGCCGGCCTGCTCGAAGATCAGCGTGACGTTGCAGGTGTTGGCCGACGGGGCGAGCGCGTTGCGGACCTCTCGCTCGTTGTCCCAGCGGGGGACCGTGCCGTACAGGGCGAAGCAGAGCGCGTCGATGACCGTGCTCTTGCCCGATCCGGTCGGCCCGACGAGCACGAAGAAATCGACGTCGTTGAAGTCGATCTCGGTCTCGTGCCGGTAGGTGCCGAATCCGTCGAGGATCAGCCGGAGCGGGCGCATGCGCTCGGGGCCCCCTTCCTTCCGCTGCCTGCCCTGCGGGCGACTGCACCAGTCTGGCGGAAGGTGCCGTCACTTGCTCGATTCCGGCAGCAACTGTCCATCCGGGCCGGTCGCGACCGTCGTCCTGAGCGAGGCTGGATCACGCACGCGGTTGGAGGACCGGGATGGATCACGCTGTCTGGCTGGTGCTCGGCGGCGCGGTGATGATCGCGCTGGCCACGCTCGCGGGCGCCTGGCTGGGCCGGCGGAACGCCCGCCGGGAGCTGTGCTTCGCCGCGGCGGCGGGTGCCCTGCTGGTCATCGCCGGGGTGCACCTGCTGCCGGACGCGTGGTCGGCGGCGGAGGCGGTCGGGCTCACGTGGGTGGTGCCGGTGGCGGCGGCCGCGTCGTTCGCGCTGACGGGGCTGGCGGTCCGCCGGGGCTGCACCTGCCACGTGTCCAGGGAGGAGACCGGCGGGTTCGGCTCGGTGGCGGCCCTGGCCGTGCACCGCCTGCTGGAGGGCGTGGCGCTGGCGATCGGCGGCTCGGTCGTGGTGGCGTTCGCGCTGTTCGTGCACGCGTTTGCCGAGGGGCTGGCCGCGGGCGCGCTGCTGGGCTCGGTCCGCCGGAGCCGGGCGGCCCTCGCGCTCGGGGTCATGTGCGTCGCGCCGCTGGCAGGGGCCGGCGTGGCGGTTCTCGGCGCGTTCCCGGCGCGAGCCGAGCCGGTGCTGCTGGCGGCGGCCGCCGG
>Ga0209380_10000182_pt1 | contig 41897 bp, 38 predicted proteins | sample HubBroMetageWFT6_FD_188347 | JGI IMG/M metagenome (GOLD analysis project Ga0209380, IMG submission 188347) | Warmed and freeze-thawed soil microbial communities from the Hubbard Brook experimental Forest, New Hampshire - Hubbard Brook CCASE Soil... | ecosystem: Environmental > Terrestrial >...
GAAGTCCTGCTCTTCGGCGTTGCCACCATCGTCGTCGGCACCGTCTGGCTCGCGCTCGCAGTAAATGGCCTCGCCGCATTCATAGCGCTCGCCACCAGCGTCTCCTATCTCGGCGCCTACACCCCGCTGAAGACGCGCACCACCCTCGCCACCGCCGTAGGCGCCGTTCCTGGCGCGCTACCACCTTTGATCGGCTGGGCCGCCGCCCACGGTTCACTCTCCGCCGGCGCCTGGATCCTCTTCGCAATTCTATTTTTCTGGCAGTTCCCGCACTTCATGGCGATCGCCTGGATGTACCGCGAAGATTATGGCCGCGCCGGCATCCTCATGCTCCCGGTGGTTGATCGCTCCGGCGACCGCACTTTCCGCCTGATCATCGCCACCGCCGCGATCCTGATTCCAGTCAGCCTGCTGCCCGCGGTGCTCGGCATGGCGGGTATCAATTATTTCTACGGCGCTCTGATCCTCGGCTTGCTTCTGTTGCTGGTCTCTTACTGGGCGAGTCGCATCCGCACCAACGTTCGCGCCAAGTGGCTCATGCACGCCACCGTCGCGCATATTCCGCTGCTGCTCGGCTGGATGATTCTGGATAAAGTCTCCCGATGACCACAGCCGCAACAGCAGGAGGCGTGGACAGGATGTCCAAAGCGCACCGCATCGAAATCGGTGCACTCTGTACCGCGGCAATCCTGATTTGTCTCTGGGGAATCGTCTGGGACATCACCAGCGGCCTCCTTACCAGCGGCATTGACGGCATCATGCTGCTCCTCATCGCTCTGATGATCGCCGGAATTTTCAGCCTGATGCTAGCGCACATGCTCTGGCAGGCCGGCCTGATTCCGTTCTTGAAGCCCGCGCCCGCGGTGGCCGCTCCAGCGAAAGCAGCAGCCGCGCCCGCCAAGCCCGCAGCAGCAGCCACTCCTGCCGCAACGGCGGCACCGCCGAAAGCTCCAGCCGCTACCGCAAACGCTCCAGCCGCGGCGCCAGCAGCACCGACACCGACACCGGCACCGAAGCCAGCGCCAGCCACGCCACCCGCAACACCGCCCGAGCCCAGCACAAAGTGAATTCCAGCGCAGCCCTGCTCGATGGCAGCAGCAGATGAATTCATCAGCTCCAACTTCCGCTCACCTTGATGCCGCCAAGTCACCGAAATCTTTCGGTGGACGCTGGGCGCTAGGCATCGTAGTCCTCACGCTCTGCTTTGTAGTCATGCCGTTCTTGTTCTGGAACGCCACCTGGTTCGGCCGCCCCATCACCGACGCGCAAATCTCCAAAGCCCTCGCCGACCGCTCCCACCCGCGGGAAATCCAGCACGTCCTCTCGCAATTCGAAACCCGCATCGAACGCGGCGACACTTCCGTCCGCAAGTGGTATCCGCAAATGGTCGCGCTCTCGAAAGATCCCATTGACGAAATCCGCGTCACGGATGCCTGGGTCATGGGGCAAGACAACACCGCACCCGAATTCCACCAAGCCCTGCTGCCGATGCTGAACGATCCCAACCCCATGGTCCAACGCAACGCCGCGCTCTCGCTGGTCCGCTTTCAAGACGATTCCGGGCACGCTCAAATCGTCTCCATGCTGCAACCCTACCTGATGAATGCGCCGCGAACAGGCCTGCTAATCACGCGCCTAAGGCCCGGAGACGTCGTGAATCCCGGCACGCTGGTAGCTCACATCGACACGACAGGCAATGGCAGCGCAGCAGGAAACAGTAGCGAAGCAGGGAAGAGCAACGAAGTCCGCGCCAAAGTCCCCGGCACGGTAGATCACTGGCTGGTGCAAACCGGCGTCACTGTTTCGACAGGCCAGCCGATCCTAGCGCTAGCCCCCAACGAAAGCATGGCCTGGGAAGCCCTACGCGCGTTATTCCTCACAGGCCGCCAAGAAGATTTACCCTACGTAAACACGTTCATCCGCGGCGCAGACGGCATGTCTCCCCAAGTCGGAGCCCAAGCCCAAGCCACAGCCCGCGCTATCCACGACCGCCAGACTCCGCGGCCGTGAACGTCAATCTCGGCAACGCTAACCCCGGAACGCCACCCCCGGAGAACGCCCATCTCCCGATTGGCGTTTTGAACCCCGTCGCGCCAGCGCTGTCGATTTTGAACTGGATTTTGGCGTTGTAGCGGCCGCCTGCTTTTTAGCGGGCGTTTTGACGTTGGATCCGGAATCCGCAAACTCCGGGGTCACTGCTTGTACTGAATCACCGCCTTCCCATCGACAATCTTGATATCACTAATATCCGCCGGCAAACGCAACTTGTCCCGATTCTCCGGCGAAGCCATCATCTTCTCCACCGCCGCATTCAAAGTAGACTGCGGCAAAGGCAACGATCCCAACTTCCCACTAACCGGCTCAAATTTCATCATTCCATTCTCCGAGCTCAAGTGCCCATCCAGCTCCAAAGAAATATCCTTCCCATGAAAATCGAAAATCACATAAGCCTTTACCAGATCGCCCACCAGATCCACCTTCACATCCTTCACCGACGACTGCACATCCTCCAGCGATCGCGGATCGCCCGCAGCCAAAGCCGCACTCGGATCATTCGCCGCATTGCCACCGCCATCCGCCGCCGGAACCACAGGCGCAGCGCCCGAACCACTGCCAGAAACCGCGGTCGAACTCCCTCCCGGAGCCTCCGTCTGCAAACTCTGCGCCAGATAAGAATTCAATTCGCTGCGATCTAAAGCCACCGATCCCGGCTGTCCCGCAGCCTTAGCCTGATCCGCCGCCGCAAATTTCTGCTCCGCCCGCGCCGCCGCACCAGGATCAAACGGAATCACTGGCGCCGGCGACTTGTGCAACACCAGCACAATCGTCAAAATCAAAGCCGCCAAACTGCTCCACGAAAGTACCTTGTAAATTATCCCCACCAGCTTCGCATCAGCCATAAGCCATGCTCCTATGCCGCAATAGCGCGCGAATGAATGCAGAAATGCCAGCATAGCAGCCAGGAAGGGAAGCAGAGGATTACAGGCAAGCAGCAGTGCTCAATCACCCATTGAACCAAAGTACAGCCCAGGCCCGGCAACGCCAATCTCCCGATCGGGGGACGTGGCACTCGCCAAAAAACAACATGTCATCCCGAACGTAGTCCTGCGCTTTTTCCTTCCCGCCGTAGTTTGGCGGGCGCGCGACGGACAGAGGGATCTGCTTTTCGCGCCACGGCCACGCCGCTCACCTTTTCTGTGCAAAATATTTCGCGTAATACAAAATCCCCGCCACCGTCTTCCCGTCCCGTATCTTCCCCCGCCGCATCCACTGCTCTACCTCATGCAACGAAAAAATCCGCTGCTCGATCCTCTCGTCCGGCTCCGGATTCGCCGCCCCCTTCTTCAACCCAGTAGCCAAAAAAATCGCCATGTTCTCACGTAAAAACCCTGGACTAGGAAACAAATCCACCAGCAGGCGCATCGACCGCGCCGTATACCCAGTCTCCTCCTGCAATTCCCGCCGCGCCCCCGAAACAAAGCTCTCGTCGCCATCCCGCCGCCCCGCCACCAATTCCCACAAATACTGCTGCACGCTATGCCGATACTGCCGGATCATCACAATGCGCCCGTCAGGCAGCACAGGCAGCACGACCACCGACCCCGGATGCACAATAATGTCCCGCGTAGCCTCCAGGCCGCTTGGCTCAATCACTTTCTCCCGCTGCACATCAAACACCCGCGTATGCAAAACCAACTCGCTGCTCAAAACTTTCGCCGTAGAAGTTTTCTTCGCCACAATCGCTCCCGTAACTCCCAACTCGACAAACATACTAACCCACCTGACGATGCGAAAAGCATCGTCATCCTGAGGGCGGCGCCTTTGCCTCAAGCCGGCCGAAGGAGCTCTCGGGCTTTCTCTGTGTCGTCCGCTTTTCCTCTTGGCTCTCTGTGTTGAATCTTTTGACTTCCGCACAACCAATCGAACAAACGCTTCCCTGATTTGTTGCCGCCCCCACCCCCGTTGCATATACTGACTACGGCAAACCCATGCCCATCAATACAGTCATAGTCGACGACGAGCGCCCAGCCCGCGACGAACTCCTCTATCTCCTAAAAGGTTTTCCCGAAGTAAACGTAGTAGCCCTGGGAAAGAACGGCCTGGAAGCCGTCACGCTGATCAAAGAACACGAACCCGACCTGGTCTTCCTGGACGTGCAAATGCCCGGCCTGGACGGCTTCGGCGTAATCAAAAAACTCCTGGAGCGCAAACTCCGCGTCCCACAGATCGTTTTCGCCACCGCCTTCGACAACTACGCCATCCAAGCCTTCGACGTAAACGCGGTTGACTACGTCCTGAAGCCCTTCGACAAAGCCCGCATAGCGAAAGCCCTGCAACGCGCCAAAAAAATGGTCGACGCGCACACCTCCCCAGTCGAACGCCTCGAAACGCTAATGGGCCAGCTCACCGCGCCCACCACCGCCGCGAAATCCGCGCAACCAGTCAAGCTTCTCGTGAAATCGCAAGAACGCATGTTCCTCGTCGACGCCGACGACATGATCTATGCTTCGATCCAGGACGGCACCATCACAATTTTCACGCGCGACTTCGAAGGCGTCTCCAATTACCGCACCATCGAGGAGCTTTCCGCCTCTCTCGACGCCGATCGCTTCTGGCGCGCGCACCGCTCTTACCTCGTCAACATCAATCACATCAAGGAAGTCGTGCCCTGGTTCAAGTCCAGCTACATTCTGAAAATGAACGACAAGCGCGCCAGCGAAATTCCCGTCTCGCGCGCCCAAACCAGACGCCTGCGCGAGCTTTTGAAGCTTTAGTGGCCTTTGCGTGAATGGCGGAAACGGAAGGGCTGCGCTTCAGCCCCGCCGTAAAGCCGCGCAATCGAAAGGGGCTTTAGCCCCTGAAGCCCGGGGTTCTCATCGCGGCTGACTGTTTATGAGACGGGTTCCAACAGCCTCGAAGCAAGCCCGGCGGCTCGGCCGCCGCATCATAATTTTTCAGGGGGCAGCATGCCACGCACGAATCACATTCCATATCTCACAGCAGCAGCCTGCGTCGTCTCGATCTCAATCTTGCTCCTCACACGGGCCATGCCAATCCAAGCAAGCGCTCAGGCTTCCGCCAAAGCACCGGCCCCAGCCCACGCCCCAGCGAGCACCGGCTCCATCTCCGGCAACGTCTCCGATCATCAAGGCTCCCCCCTAGCCGGCGCACAAGTCACCCTGACCAATCTCACCACCAAAGAATCCAGCAACGGTTCGACGGACGGCACCGGCGCCTACAGCTTCGAAGCCCTGAAACCCGGCCACTATACATTGGTCTTCGAATCCAAAGGCCTAGTAGCAAAAACGCAATCCGTCGAAGTAAAAGCCGGCAAGAAATCAAAAGTAAGCGAGCGCCTAAAGCCCCCCGAACTCCAAAAGAAAACCAACGTCGAATAACACGAGCGGCGGAAGCTTTTGACGTTGTAGCGGCCGCCTGCTTTTGCTTTTTAGGCGGACGTCCTTGACGTTGGTTTTCTCTGTGCCCTCTGCGCTGTGCCCTCTGCGTTCATCAGTGGTGCCTTTGGCCTCCGCACTGTGCTAGCATCGCTCCTACACCTCGCGATGGATTTTTCACTCAGCAGCGACCAAATCCTAATCCGCGACACCGTCCGCCAATTCATGGAGACGGAAATGCGCCCCATTCTCCGCGAATACGAGCGCCAGGAGAAATTCCCTGCGGAACAGCTAAAGAAACTAGGCGAACTAGGCTGCTGCGGCATGCTGGTCCCCGAAGCATGGGGCGGCGCTGGCACAGACACGGTCAGCTACGCCCTAATGCTGGAAGAAGTCGCTCGCGTCGACGCCTCTACCGCCGTAGCCCTAAGCGTCACCAATTCCGTGGTAACCGTCCCGCTCTGGAAATCCGGCAGCGAGCAGCAAAAGAAAAAATATCTCTCCCGGCTCTCGCGCGGAGAAATTCTCGGCGCCTTCTGCCTCACCGAACCGCAAGCCGGCTCCGACGCCGCCGGCATCCAAACCCGCGCCGTCCGCGATGGCAACCACTACATCCTAAACGGCACCAAAGCCTGGGTCACCAACGGCGGAGTCTCCGGCCTCTACATCATCTTCGCGAAAACCGATCCCGCAGCCGGCAGCCGCGGCTTCACCGCCTTCCTCGTCGAACCCGATTTTCCCGGCTTCCGCATCAGCCGCTACGAAGATAAAATGGGTCTGCGCCTGTCGCGCTCCGCCGAAATTTCGCTGCAGGATTGCCGCGTGCCGGCAGAAAATCGTCTGGGCGCAGAAGGTCAAGGTCTCCGCATTGCCCTGGAATCGCTCGACGGCGGCCGCATAGGCATCGCCGCGCAATCCGTAGGCGTCGGTCAGGGCGCGCTAGAAGCCGCCACGCGCTACGCCAAACAAAGAAAAACGTTCGGCCACCCGATCGCCGAATATCAAGCCATTCAATGGATGCTGGCCGACATGGAAACCGAAGTCTCCGCCGCCCGCGCCCTGACGCACTACGCAGCATGGCAACGTGATAAGGACCTGCGAGATCAGGAAGCACGCGGAAGGGAACTGGGCGCCACACAAGCGGGCCCCAGCGACGCAGCTGACGCGCAAGCGAGCCTGCCCGAAGCGCGCGATGCCGCATCGCGCCGAGCGCGCGGCTCGAGCGCCTCTCGTGCCAAGCTATACGCCAGCGAAATGGCCAACCGCGTAGCCTACAAAGCCGTTCAAGTCCACGGCAGCAGCGGCTATTCGCGCGAAACGGATGTCGAGCGCTACTATCGCGACGCCCGCGTCCTAACAATTTACGAAGGCACCAGCGAAATGCAGCGCCTGGTAATCGCCCGCGACCTTCTGCGGCACTGACAGCCGTGCTCCGCAGTTGATTTTGTAGCAGCCGCCTTCAGGCGGGCGTCTTTGACCTTGCTGTTGGTGTTGCTTTTGTAGCGGCCGGTTCCGTTTCATCGAACCGGGCAGCGGTTGCCGTTGGTGCTGCGTCTGTAGCGTCGGCCTGTTAGCCCGCAGGGTAGGCGGGCGGATGAGAGCTAAATTCGCCGAGGCCGAAACGCGAGCACCAAGCCCGAACCTAGGAGATCGATCTAATCTTGTCTAAACAGAAGCGAGTCCTCAGCGGCATGCGCCCCACCGGCCGCCTCCACCTAGGCCATTTTTTCGGCGCCCTTGCCAACTGGCTAAAACTCCAGCAAGAATACGACTGCTACTTCTTCGTAGCCGACTGGCACGCGCTAACCACGCATTACGAAGACACTTCCTCGATCGCCGAAAACACCCTGCAAGTAGCCATGGACTGGCTAGCCGTAGGCCTCGACCCCCAAAAATCCACGCTCTTCGTGCAGTCCCAGGTCCTGGAACACGCCGAGCTCCACGTTCTCCTCTCCATGATCACCCCGCTAAGCTGGCTAGAACGCGTCCCCACCTACAAAGAACAAATCGAAAATCTAAAAGGACGCGACCTAGGCACCTACGGCTTCCTAGGCTACCCCCTCCTCCAATCCGCCGACATCGTAATGTACGGCGAACCGATGCAAGACCTGCTCGTGCCGGTTGGCGAAGACCAAGCCCCTCACGTCGAACTTACCCGCGAAATCGTGCGCGCCTTCAATTTTACATTTGGTTTCACGGTGAAGATTCCAAGCGATAGCGAGACTCGAAACCGGATTCGCGAACAACTCCCTGAAACAGACGTTACATTACCCAAAACGCCGCCGTTCGCGCAGCAGGCATTCGACGATCATTCGCGCCGTGACTTTCGCGAGGCTGCGCGAAAAGCTATGACCGAATGGGGCTACGATAACTTTCGCGAGAAGATGGGCGCGAACGCCAAGTTCTTCACGCTGACCTCTGTTCTGCAGGAACCCGCATACATCGCAACCGAAACCCCCCGCCTCCCAGGCCTAGACGGCCGCCGCATGGCCAAGTCCTACGGCAACGCCATCTGGCTAACCGATCCCCCCGACGAAATCCGCACCAAAACACGCAACATGCTCACCGACCCGCAGCGCGTCCGCCGCACCGACCCCGGTCGCCCCGAAATCTGCCCAGTCTTCGCGTATCACAAATTATTCTCCCCACCCGAGACTGTCGCGCGCATTGACCACGACTGCCGCTCCGCCGCCATCGGCTGCGTAGACTGCAAGAAAGAAATGGCCGAAAACCTGGTGAAGTGGATCGAGCCCATCCAGGCACGCCGCAAACAATTTGAGGCCAATCCACAGCAAGTTTGGGATATCCTCGACACCGGCTCGAAGCAAGCCCAGAAGGTCGCGCGCAAAACCATGAAGCGTGTGCGCAACGCGATCTTCCAATGGGACGAAGCGCGCCAGCAGAAGGCCTAAGGCTTCACCGATGGATGGCTTTGCATCCCTGCAAGGTGTGGAGAAAGTGGACGGAAATCTCGTCCTGCGAATTCCGCTCGCTGCCGGCGGTGAAGAATTTGTTGAATGTTCTCGCGGAGTTTCGGAAATAAAGGATGGTTACCTGGTTATCGAGATCAAACAGTGGCTTGCAGGCGTGTTGCGGATCGAACAGGGTGATCTCGTCTCAGTGAACAACGCCGACGGCAAACTCAACATCACACCCGTCAATCCGCGGCCAGTTCAATGAGATGGGGACAGGGCAAACACTGTCATCCCGAACGGAGCCGCGCGCTTTTTCTTTTCCCGCCGCAGTTTGGCGGGCGCGCGACGCAGAGAGGGATCTGCTTTTCGCTTTTGCAGTTCGCTTTTGTGCATCGCGAATGTCCATCCCTGAAGCACTAGCAGGAGGCTGACGCACAGAATGGCATCACCCTATCGCATCAATCTACCATCGTACGAAGGCCCGCTCGATCTCTTGCTCGATCTAATCCGCAAGCAGGAGATGGACATCCACAACATCCCCATCGCTAAAATCACCGAGCAATATCTCGATTATCTCCACCAACTCGAAAAACTAGACATCGACGTCTCCGCCGACTTCATCTACATGGCCGCCACCCTGATCCACATCAAATCCAAAATGCTCCTGCCGGTAGACCCGCTCCTAGCCGCCGAAGAGCAAGACCCGCGCGACGAACTGGTCCACCGCCTGCTCGAACACGAAAAATTCAAGAATGCTGCCCAGCTCCTCTACCAAAAACAACAAGTCGAAGCGAACGTCTGGTCGCATCCCGATAAATCCCTATACGGCGGCGACGAAGTCCAGGGCGAGCTAGTCGTCTCGTTGGTAGATCTGGTCAAAACATTCCAGCAAGTCTTAGAACGCCGCAAAGAAGTCCCGCAATTCGGCCTGCGCCACGACACCGTCTCCATCGCGCAAATGATGGACCGTCTCCGCCAGCGCCTGGTAGTCACAGACGATCCCGTCTCCCTAATCGAATTCTTCGAAACCTGCGAAACCCGGAACGCGATGATAGTCGCCCTGCTAGCCGTCCTCGAAATGGTCCGTATGCAAGCGGTCCTGCTAGTGCAATCCGATCTGTTCGAAGACATCCGCCTCCGCAAACACAAGATGTTCGACGCAGTCTTCGCCGGCCCCGACGCCATGTCCCAAATCGAGGAGCAATACCTGTGACGGCATCCCTAGCAAGGTTCGATACCCTGACATACGACTGTCATCCCGAACGGAGTCCCGCGCCTTTTCCGTCCCGCCGCAATCCGGCGGGCGCGGGACGCAGAGAAGGATCTGCTTTTGCCGTAGCCGCCGCACCACCAGCTCCAAGGGGAAACGCATGACGCCACAAGAAATCCAAGCCTCGCTAGAAGCCATCATCTACGCCGCCGACGAGCCCGCCACGCTCGACCAAATCTCCAAAGCCCTCGGCATCGAAAAACCCGAAGCCCGCGCCGCCCTCGAACAGCTCACCGCCGCCTACCAAACCGAAGACCGCGGGATCGAAGTCCGCAAAGTCGCCGGCGGCTGGAAGTTCTACACCAAGGCCCAGCATCACGACGTAGTCCGCAAATTCATCAAGAGCCTGCAACCGCCGCTTCGCCTCACGATGCCCGCGCTGGAAACCCTAGCCGTGATCGCCTACAAACAACCAGTCACAGTCCCCGAAATCAACGAAATCCGCGGCGTCCACGTAGGCGGCGTAATCAAAACGCTCTTGGAAAAGCGCCTAATCACGACCGCAGGACGCAAAGAAGTCATCGGCCGCCCTATCCTCTATCGCACCTCCAAACAGTTCATGATGCGCTTTGGCCTCTCCGACCTAGACGAACTCCCCAGCCTGAAAGAATTCGAAGCTCTAGCCCAAGCCGCCCTAGGCTCCGACGAAGGCATAGCCGAACCCGACCCCGAAGAATCCGCAGCCATCGCCGAAGAAGTTGTCGATGCAGAAATCGTCAACGTAGAAGTAGTCGCCGAAGCCGGAGCCGGACCCGCACTCAGCGATGACCTGTCGGTGGGCGACGCTGTCTCGGAAGTCCAAACCGTGACCGAGAGCGCCAAAGACTCCATCTCCAACGCGCCGCCAGAACCGGAAGCGCCCGCGACCAGCACCACCGATGACGCCGACAAGTCCCGCGCCGCCGCGGCTTCAGCAGTCTCCGGCAACCGCTCACCTGAATCCGAGCGCTAGTCGCCCTTCAAGCTCGCTCTCCGCCGGCGTATTGCAGTTGACGTTGTCAAGGCCAGCTTCAGCTGGGCGCCTTTGATTTCGTTTTTGCCCTGGGATTTGCCTCTGCTCTTGACGCGGTCCTTGACTTGGCCTTTGTAGCGGCCGCCTGTTTTTTAGGCGGGCGTCGTTGCCGTTGGTTTCTCTGCGTTCCCTGCGCCTCGGCGGTAATCCAGAGATCTGCTTTCCGCGAATTCGACAGGCACAAATGTCGTGGTCGTCGATTTTGTTCGTGCTTCCGATTCGCTCCAAACCCATTTTTCCGTTAAGCTATATGCGCACCACGGAGCCACTCAGCTTACCCATGCTCGAACGATTACAGAAAATCATTGCGCGCGCCGGGATCGCTTCCCGCCGCCACGCCGAAGAACTAATCAAGTCCGGCCTGGTCACCGTAAACGGCCAAACGATCACCGAACTAGGCAGCAAAGCCGACGAATCCAAAGACCACATCAAAGTCCAAGGCAAACTCCTGCGCCCCGAAACCGAGCGCGTCTATCTGCTCCTGAACAAACCGCCCGAAGTCGTCTCCACCATGATCGATCCCGAAGGCCGCCGCTCGCTCACCGACCTGCTCCACGGCGTCTCGCAGCGAGTCTTTCCCGTAGGCCGCCTCGAATATCATTCCCTTGGCCTCGTCTTTCTCACCAACGACGGCGAGCTAGCGAACCTGATACTGAAAGCCCATCACCTGCCGCAAACCTACAACCTGAAATTGAAAACTCTCCTCACCTTCGAAGAAATCGACAGCCTCGCGCAATCGACAGGCGCTCGCATCACGCGCATCAAAGGCAAAGACGCTCCCTGGTACGAAGTGACGCTCTCTGAAGCTCGCCGCGACCAGCTGCGCAACCGCCTGTTCCAGACCGGCCATCCCGTGGAAAAAATCAAGCGCGTCAAAATCGGCAACCTTGCCCTCGAGGATCTCTCGGCAGGCCACTACCGTCCGCTGTCAGACGCCGAAGTCAGCACGCTGCGCCATATGGTTCAGCCAGGTAGCGCGCCATCGAGCCCAACAACGCATCTAGCCATCCTCCGGAGCGCCCAGCCAACTCTGTCGGCAACGCCAACAGCACCAGATACGCCCAAGCCGCATTTTCCCGTCGCGGTGGCGCGCCGTCCCTTCGTCAAGCGCCGCCCCTATCAACCCAAGCCAAAACCAGGCGAAGCAAAGCGCCCGCCTCAACCGTTCATCCCGCCTGACAGCAGCACCTCGCGCCCGCCTCAAAATTTCAAGAACCCGCCGCACGATCGCTCCGTGCCGCCAGGGCCACCGCCAGCCGCAGCAATTCCATTCTCCGCGCCGCCACGAAAAAGCTTTCAGAATTCGCGCCAAGGCCATCCCGCGCGCCCGGATTTCAAATCGCGCCACGCAGCCGCAGGCGGACGTCCCTCAAAACCGCCGTTCGCAAAATCATACGGCGCAAAGTCTCACGGCCCGAAATCGCACGACGAAAAACCGCGCGGCCCCTGGAAGTCCCGCCCACCCTTCAGAAGGGAAGGCCGCGGCGGATCAAAACCACATCACGGCGGAAAACCATTCCAGAAATTCCGCCCGGATTCCGTCCCGCACCAAGACCAAGACTCAGACTACGATCGCCCAATCAAACCAAAATCCGAAGCCCCCTGGCGCCGCAGCGAATCCTCGCAACCAAGTGGACGCCCGCATGCAGCCGTAGACGGAAAATTCCGCAGCGGTCCACCCACCGGCGGCAGCCGCAGACCCGGCGCCCCCTGGAAATCGCGCAAGCCCTCCGAACCCGGCGCCTTCGGCCGCGCCAAAAGCAAATTCACCAAGCCCGGTGGACGCCCCGCCGGAATGAAGCCACGCACAGGCGGACCAAAACGCAGCGGAAACGGCCCAGGCCATCACAAACCAAGACCAGGAAATTTCACAGGCCCCAAGGGAAGGCGCTGAGCCAACCCACTGAATGACCAAACGGATTCATGATCTCGTCCCTCCTCACATTCGCGCGCTCGCTCCCTACGTGCCCGGAAAACCAATCCAAGAGGTCGAACGCGAACTGAAAATGCACCCTATCAAACTCGCATCGAACGAAAATCCCCTAGGCCCGTCGCCGCTCGCCCTGGCCGCCGCACAAAAAGCTCTCGCCGATTCCAATCGCTATCCCGACGGCAGCGGCTTCTACGTCCGCGAAGCCCTCGCCCAAAAACACGCCGTCCCCGCCGAAAATATAATTCTCGGCGCAGGCTCAACCGAACTGATTGACCTCGCCGCCCGCATCATGCTCACCAGGTCCGATTGCGGCGTCGCCTCCCACGGCTCTTTCCCGCTCTACTACATCGCCATTCGCGCCGCCGGTGCCCGCCTGCTCGAAATCCCGCTGCGCAATTACGCCTTCGATCTGGATTCGATCGCCCGCAATCTCCCGCCCGATGCGAAAATCGTCTACCTCGCGAATCCCAACAATCCCACCGGCACCATGTTCACCGCCGACGAGCTCGACTCCTTCCTAGCCCGCGTTCCCGAAACCGTACTGGTAGTAGTAGACGAAGCCTACTTCGAATACGTCGAGCGCCCCGACTACTCGCGCTCCATAGCAGTCGCGCAACGCCGTCGCAACGTAATCGTGCTCCGCACATTTTCGAAAGTCTACGGCCTCGCCGGTCTGCGCATCGGCTACGGTATCGGCCCTGCCGACCTGCTCAACGAAATGAACAAGCTGCGCGGCCCCTTCAACACTTCCGGCGTAGCGCAATCCGCAGCTCTGGCAGCGCTCGAGGACGCAGAACACGTGCGCAGGTCCGTCGAATCCAATCGCGCTGGCCTAGCCCAACTCTGCGCAGGCTTGAAATCTCTAGCCGTCCAATTCGTCCCGTCCTTCGCGAATTTTCTGCTCGTAGAATTCGGACGCGACGCCGAACCCGTCAGCGAAGAACTCCTCACCCGCGGAGTAATCGTACGCCCCATGCGCTGGATGGGCCTGCCCAGCGCCATCCGCGTCTCGGTCGGCACCCCCGAAGAAAACAAAAAATTTCTGGACTCGCTCGCCCTGGTAAGAGACACTACGCCGCGCGAATCGCAACCATCCATTCGCCAATTTCTGGAAGGAGATTCCCGGGACATTTAATGACTGAATCCACCGACGACCTTAACTTGTCCACAAACCTGCCCGTGCGCGGAAGCACTCCGGCCGCGCCCCACGATCCGGTCACAGAAATCCTGAAGACCAGTCGCACCATCGCCGTAGTGGGCCTCTCCAATCGCAAATTTCGACCCAGCTACGGCGTAGCCGATTACCTGAAATCCGTCGGCTACCGCATCATCCCCGTAAACCCGCTGGAAACGGAAGTCCTAGGTGAGAAGTGCTACGCGCGCCTGGAAGACATTCCCGAAAAAGTAGACATCGTGAATATTTTCCGCCGCTCCGAGTTCGTGCCAGACATCGTCGACTCCGCCATCCGCAGCAACGCCCGCGCCATCTGGATGCAAGAAGGTGTAATCCATCACGAAGCCGCCGAGCGCGCCCGCCGCGCCGGCCTCTTCGTCACAATGAACGCCTGCATCCTGAAAGAACACGTCCGCCGCCTCCGCCTAACAAAAGATCCCGCCAGCATCTGAGCCTGACTTTCACGCGTCAGGGTTAGCAGGCAATCGACCGCACCACGGGTTTCTCATCCTATTGCCGTCAGCATTGCCTGTATCAGTGTTCTCCTGCGTTCATCATTGGTGCCGTTGAATTGCCTCAGACCCACACTAAAACCGATACATCACTAAAGCCCGTTTCCCCGGCTCCGTCACCCCGACCGTCTCCCCATCCGGCGCAATCGCAAAACTATGAAACTCCAACCCATGAAAAAACGGCTCGAACGTTCCACTATAAACTCCCACCCAAACTAGATTGTTCGATTGCTGCGGCTGCCCGCGCTTCAACAAAATATGCTGCTCGTCCCGCGCCCACTGAAATTCCCCAATCGCCACGCGCACCACCACCGGCCGTGCAGAACCGACCACGTCGCGCACCTCAAGCGTATCTCCATCCTTGAAATAAGCGATTTTCTTAGCCGAAGGAGCCACCGTCAAAAATCCTGCGTACTCATCGACGGATCCAAGCTCCGTCACCCGCTCCGCCGCCAAATCCAGCTGCATGATCTTCGGCGCTCCGACCAACCGCGTATTTTCTTCAATCGCAAATGCCTGATTCCGCTTCGTATCCCACGCCACCGCCGCGAACGTGAACCCATCAAACAACACGCGCTTCTTCCCGTCCGCCGGACGCAACGCATTAATCTGGCTCAAACCACCGGTAGTTTTCGACAAATACACCAAAGTCTGCCCATCCGCCAACCACGCCGCGTTAAACGCATCCGAAAGCGTCGCAGTCTTCGATCCAGAAATCGAAATTTCCCGGCCGTCCGCATCCATCAAATACAAAATCGTGTTCGGCCGCACCGTCTGCTGCTCATCGAGCTGCTGCACGATGCTCCCTCGCGGCTGTGCCAGCTCAGAAGTATCCATCTTCACCACAATCCGCTTGTTGTCCGGCGACCAAGTCAGCGTGTCCACCTGGTAGCTATGCTGATGCGGCAAAGGCGGGTGCTTGGAATCCCCCGGATCGCTAGGCTCCTCATCCGGAGAGAAGGGCACTGGCGTGAACTTGTCTCCATCAATAATCTTCCGCTTTTTTCCGTCAACGTCGCCCACCCAGAAATCGTCATGCTCCACAATCAATTTCTTGATCCGTTTCATCCGCTCCACGGCATACACCACATGATTGTCCTGCGAAATCGCAAACGCCTGCACGTCCTGGTCAAACACCGCCACCTGCTTCACTTCCGCAAGCCCTAACACAGGCAGCACAAGCACCATAACCACGACGAGCCATAAAAAATAATTAGAAGCCATGCCAGGAACGGCTGAGCCGGAAGAATCGGAAGGCCGGGAAGAGCAGGGAGGGTGGGGAGACCGAGAAGGGCGGGGCTTCAGCCCGGCCATGCAGCCGTTCCCAAAAGGGGCTTTAGCCCCTGAAGCCAGGCTTTTCCGTCGCATCACTTTTCTTTCGTCTCCGCCGGCTTTTTCTGAATCCGCCGTATTTCCTCCAACCTCTGCCGAATACGCGCCTCGAATCCCTGATCCGTCGGCTGATAATAAGTCCGCCCCGCCAAACTTTCCGGCAAACAACTCATGTCCGTAACCTTATCCTCGTAATCGTGTGCGTACTGGTAGTCCTTCCCATATCCAATATTTTTCATCAACCCGGTCACCGCGTTCCGAATCTGCAGCGGGACCGGCTCAGCCATGGTGCTCTGCAAATCGTCCTGCACGCGACCGTAAGCCTTGTACACAGCATTCGATTTCGGCGCGAGCGACAAATACACCGCCGCCTGCGCCAAAGCCAGATGCCCCTCCGGTGGTCCCAACAATTCAAACGCCTGCATCGCCGCGATCGTCACTTCCACAGCGTGCGGTTCCGCCAATCCAATATCCTCACTCGCCATGCGCACCAGCCGCCGCGCAATGTACAGCGGATCCTCGCCGGATTCGATCATGCGCGCCAGCCAATACAGCGCCGCGTCCGCATCCGAATTGCGCACCGACTTGTGCAGGGCCGAAATCAAGTTGAAATGTTCTTCGCCCGACTTGTCATAGGGCAGCAACTTCCGCTGCAGCACATCCTCCAGCCGCTCCTGCGTCAAAACCCGCCGCCCCTCAGGCCCGGGCTCCGTCCCCATCACCAAAGCTTCCAAAGTGTTGTAAGCCGCCCGCGCGTCTCCATTCGCCAAGATCGCAATTCGATGCAATATCTCCAGATTTGCCGCGACGTTCAACTTCCCAAGCCCGCGCACGTCGTCCGCCAGCGCCCGCCCGAGCAGCGCAACGACCTGCTCCGCCGTGTGCGCTTTCAACACATACACTTTCATCCGCGAAAGCAACGGCGCAATCACTTCGAACGAAGGATTTTCCGTAGTGGCGCCAATCAATAGAATATTCCCAGCCTCCACATGCGGCAAAAACGCATCCTGCTGCGCGCGATTGAAGCGGTGCACCTCATCCACAAACACAATCGTGCGCCGCCCGTAGCGTCGCGTGGTCTCCGCCTTGGCCATCACCTCCTTAATCTCTTTGATTCCGGAAAGCACCGCACTGAAAGGAACGAACTCCGACTTCGTAGTCCGCGCAATAATTCGCGCCAGAGTCGTCTTGCCGCAACCAGGAGGTCCCCACAACAGCAGCGAAGTCAAATCATCGCGCTCAATCTGCACGCGCAAAGGTTTACCAGGCCCAAGCAATTCTTCCTGCCCGATGAATTCATCCAGGCTCTGCGGACGCATCCGGTCCGCCAGCGGGCGCCCCGCCGACGATTCTTCCTCAGGTTGAATAGCTTGAAAGAGCCCCATGGTTTTAAATCAGTTCCAAGGCACCAGTGATGAACGCAGATAAACACAATTCAATTGGACCCACCGCAGCGCAACACATCGTATCGACTGCAAATCTAGACGCGCCGAACTCAAAATTAGTTGTAATTCGATCGGTAGTTCGAGTTCTCGTTCTTTTCGTAGTCCTCGTTTTGGTCGCCGTTTCAATTTCTGTCCTGGCTTGAGGCCTCGTCCTGGTTTCGGCGTAATCGTTCCTCTGCGTTCATCAGCTTCTATTAGTGTTCATCTGTGGTAAAGCCCTTCCTCTGCCGTGCCGCCTCGTACAAAGCCACCGAAGCCGCAACCCCCGCATTCAAACTCTCCACCCCCGCGCTCATCGGAATCGAAATCCGCGCATCCGCCACATGTTCAATCTCGGCTGGCAAGCCAGCACCCTCATTCCCAATAAATATCGCCACCGCCTCGCGCAAATCCGCCGCGGCACCTGCCCCGGCGCCGGCCACAGCAACAGAATGTGAACTGGCGGCCACAATCTTAACCCCAGCCACTCTCAGCTGCGCCAGCAACACCGGAATCGCCATCCCCCGCAAAACAGGGAAGCGCAAACCAGATCCCGCCGAAGCACGCAACGCCTTCGGCGACCAAGGATCAGCACACCCGCGCGTCGTCACCACCCCGGTCGCACCAAACGCCTCCGCCGACCGCACAATCGTCCCCACATTCCCCGGATCCTGCAGCGCAGCCATCACGACCACCAGCGGCGCGTCGCCACGCAAAGCCCCGTCAGCCGCAGCCGCCCCGTGTACCACAGCATCAAATTGCCACGAAGGCTGCACGAAAAGCGCGGCCACTCCCTGCGGCGCTTCCGTCCCCGCCACCGACGCAAACAATTTATCCGTAGTCCGCATCACCCGCGAACGCGGAATCCCCGCCTCACTCTCGCCAGCCGCGCGCAAAATCCGTTCCAGGTCCGACGCCTCGCCGGCCTCGCTCACCAGCAATGCCTCCGCCTGCAACCCCGAACGCAGCGCATCCTCCACCAACTTCGGCCCTTCGACACCAATCGGATCGCCCTCCGTCGGCCCCGTCCCGCGCAAAGCCGCCCGAAATATCTTCAGCCACTTATTCTCGCGGCTAGTAATCAGCTCTTCACTCAAGTGTGACGCCACGCCCCCAGCCTAACAAACGCCTCAAGCCCCGTCGAGTTCTCCTGCCCACGGAATCGCATCGCAAGCTGCAACTTGCTTCTATTGCGGAGCATATGATAGCGTGCGAAGCGAACTTGAGGCGTAACCCGCAGAGAGTGATCACTTGCCCGTCGAAGTCCTGAAAATTTCAGCCGCAACTCCGGAACAACGTGTGGTGGACTACGCCGCCGGCTTCATCAAACGCGGCCAGGTGGTCGGCGTTCCCACCGACACCTTCTACGGCCTCTCCGTCGATCCATTCAATCTCGCCGCTATCGAAGCTGTCTTTCGCGTGAAGGGGCGTCCCGAAACCAAAGCGCTCCCGATCCTGGTGAGTTCGATCGAACAAGCCGTCACACTCATCCGTGATGTCCCCGACGCCTTTCTAACGCTAGCTCACAAATTCTGGCCCGGCGCCCTAACGCTTGTCGTCGAAGCCACGCACCGCCTACCCCTGAAAGTAACAGGCAACACCGGCCGAGTAGCACTCCGCTGGGCAAACATGGCGGTTCCCACTGCAATCATCGAAGCCGTAGGCGGCCCCATCACCGGCACCAGCGCCAATCTTTCCGGCTTTCCCAGCTGCACCGCTGCCACCCAAATCGTAAAGCAACTCGGCGACCGCCTCCCCCTAGTCCTGGACGCAGGCGACACCGGCGGCATCCTGGCAAGCACCATCGTCCGTCTTGACGGCCACCACTGGAACGTAGTCCGCGAAGGCGCCATCCCCGAATCCGAAATCAAATCAGCATTGCACGCCTGATGATCTTGCCTCAGGTTTTCTCTGCGCCTCTGCGGTAAATGCCTCTATCTTTTTCAGATTTTTCTCTGCCCTCCCCCTGTGCCCTCCGTGTTGAATCCTTTGACTTGCGCGCCTACTTCAAAAACGCCGAAACCAAAAAATCATAATCCCCACCAGGAGACATCGTGATCCCCTCAAGCCTGTCGCGATGCAGGCAAACATTATCCACATACCACAAATCAATATAAGGCTCATCGGCAGCCACAATCTCCTGCACCCGCGCCAATATCTCCTTGCGCTTCGCCTGATCCATCTCCACCCGCGCCTGATCCAACAAACCATCCAACTCCGCATTCCGGTAATGCCCGCGATTAGCCCCCACCGGCGGCATCCTCTTCGACCCAAACACATACTCAAAAACATCCGGATCCGTATTCGCCCCCACCCATCGCAACGTATACATCTGAAAACTCCCCCGCGTAATATCCGTATAAAAAGTCGCGAACTCCAATGGTCGCAGCTCCAAGACCACCCCCACGCGCTTCCACTGATCCGCAATCGCCGCGCTAGTCAGGCGCGTAAACTCATCCGTCGAGGTTTTCAACGTCAATCGCAACCGCACCCCATCCCCCCTGCGCGGATATCCCGCCGCATCCAGCATCTTCTCGGCCCGCGCCGGATCGAAATCATACTGCTGCACGTCTGCATCAAACGCCCAGTGATTCGGCGGCAGCAAACTCTGCGCCTGTCGCGCCTGTCCGCGCAGCAAATATTTAATAATCGTCGCGCGATCGGTGGCGTAAGCGAGCGCCTGCCGCACCTCGCGCTTCGCCAGAATCGGATCGTCGAAATTGAACGAAAGATATGCCACCGAAGTTCCGGGCTCCTCCACCGCCGCAAGCCCGCGTTCCTTCGCCAGCGTCACCACCGTGTCCGGCGTCAGGGAATTGATCGTCGCATCCGCCGAGCCCTTGCGCAGCTCCAGCGCGCGGACGATCGGGTCCGGCACGATGCGCATCCGCAGCCGCTCGATCTTCGGCGCGCCAGCAAAATAATGGTCGTTCCTCTCCAGCACGATTTCTTCATCCGTAGTCGCGCTCGCAAACCGAAATGGCCCGGTGCCAATCGGATGTTGCGCTATCTCCGCACCCGACCCGCGCGGGACGATCCCGATCGCCGGCGAAACTATGGTAGAAAGCAGCGACGCGTACGGTTCGCTCAGATGAAAAATCACCGTTGCCCCGTCCGGCGCCTCCACAGACGTAACCATCTTGAATCCGCCGCGTTTCGGCGTCTTCAGCGCGCCAAATAGGATCGTATCAAACGTGTACTTCACGTCCGCCGACGTAAGCGGCCGCCCATCGTGAAATTTCACGCCAGGACGTAAATGGAAAACGTAGGTCAGCGGGTTGGGAATGTCCCAGCGCTGCGCTAGGTCAGGAATCACATTAAAGTGTGCGTCGCGTGCCACCAGACTGGAGAAAATCAGCCCATCCACGTGCTCCGAATAAGCGTCCGCGCCAATGCGTGGATCGAGATTGGTCGGCGCAGAATCCATCAAAAAATTGACGGTAGCGGAATCAGCGGAAGCTTTCGACGAGCCGCAGCCACTCAGAAGAAACGCACCACACAGCAGAGCAGCAAAAACCGCACCCGAGCCCAGCGGCGAAACTCCCGAGCGTGAAATCCTAACGCGCGTGGCCGTGCACCAATTTCCCCAGAATCGCGGGACGTTTCGCGCCTGTCGCAGAAGGCAAATTATTCGCCCGCCCGTGAAACGCCTCATAAGCCAGCACCGCAAATGCCAGCGCTTCCTTCGCCTCCGCCGGCACCCCAAATCTCGACGACGGCACAATCTCAATCCCCGGTAAAGCCGCTCGCAGCTGTGCCATCAGCAGCGGATTCTTCGTCCCGCCGCCCGCTACCATCAGCTCATTCACCCGCACGCGCGAAAAAATAAATCGACGAAACGCATCCGCAATCGAAAGCGCCGTAAAAATCGTCGCGGTCCGCACCAGATCTTCCGTCCGCGCACGCCGCTTTCGAGCCCATGAAATCAGCTCGTCCGCATACTCGAGTCCAAACTGCTCCCGCCCCGCCGTCTTCGGCGGCGGCAAACGCAAATAAGCGCTGCGCAGCATCGTCTCCAGCAACGGTCGAATCACCTGCCCGCGCAAAGCAATCCGCGCATCGCGATCGTAAGCCAAACGCCGCCCGGTGCTGCGTTCCACCAGCGCGTCAATAATCATGTTCCCCGGCCCGGTATCGAACGCAAATACATCCTCAGGCCGCGCCGCCCGCGGAATCACAGTAACGTTCGCGATCCCCCCAATATTCAAAGCCACGCGCCCCAGCTTCGCATCCCGGTAAAGCAAACAATCCACAAACGGCACTAGCGGTGCCCCTTGCCCACCCGCAGCCATGTCTGCAGGACGAAAATCCGCGATGGTCGCAACGCCCGTCCGCGCCGCAATAATGCTAGACTCGCCGATCTGCAAAGTGGAAGCCACGCGACGTCCGCCAAGAAATCGCGCCGCCACTCCCTGATGAAAAATCGTCTGCCCGTGCGACCCAATTAATCCAATTTGACGCAAGGGAACACGCCACCGTTTGCAAGCGGCCACAGCCGCCGCCGCAAACTCCTCGCCCAGCAAAAAATTTAGTTGGCTGATTTCGGCGGTAGTAGTCGCCCCGCCATTGGCAAGCCGCAATATCGCCCCGCGCACCCGCGCAGGAAACCGCACATGATGATGCCCTTCGAATTTCACCGAAAGGGAAGGGGGCGCGCCCGAAATACGCACCAGCGCGACGTCAATCCCGTCGGCCGATGTCCCAGACATCATTCCCAGTACGCGCATCGCTCTGCTGAGTCTAGAAGCCCCGAAGTGCAGTTTACAACCGCCATTTCGCAGAAGGTTTACACATTGCCACACGCTCTCGGCGCTCGGCCCACCTCACATGCCTAGCCCTATATGGAGTGGGGCGGCTCGCCACCGGTTTCGTCGAAACGAAACCTCCGGCGACAGAACGATCCAGGCGAGGCTTGCCTCGCCCGTCTCGACTTTCCTCCGTGCCCTCTGTGTTAAATCTTTTGCACGAGCGTTACGAAAGCTGCTTCTGCAAAGCCGCTAAAAGCACCATAGCCTCAATCGGCGTCAACTTATTCAAATCCGCCGCCCGCAAAGCCTCCACCACCGACGCATCAATTGCCGCAAAAGCAGTCTGCTCCGCGATCATCGCACCGCCAGCTCCCGGCGAAAGCTCCTGCGTCAATTTCTCCTCACTCTGTTCATGCCTCCGCAAAATCTCCCGAGCCCGCGCAATCACATCATTCGGCAAGCCTGCGAGCCGCGCCACCTCAATCCCATAACTCTTGTTCGCGCTCCCCGGCTCGACCCTCCGCAAAAAAATAATCTCGTTGCCAGCCTCCTGCACCGAAACATGCACATTCCGCACTCCCGGCAAAAGCTGCTCCAACTCCGTCAGCTCATGATAGTGGGTAGCAAAAAGCGTCCGCGGCCGCGCCCCCGAATGCAAAGCCTCTACCACAGCCCAAGCAATCGAAAGTCCGTCAAAGGTAGCCGTCCCGCGCCCCACCTCATCCAAAAGCACCAAACTAGCCGCCGTAGCCGTATTCAAAATCGCCGCCACCTCGCTCATCTCCACCAGAAACGTAGACCTGCCGCGCGCCAAATTGTCTGAGGCCCCAATCCGAGTGAACACCCGGTCCAAAAGCGGCAATTTCGCCGACGCAGCCGGAACAAACGACCCCATCTGCGCCAAAATCGCAATCAAAGCCGCCTGCCGCAAATAAGTGGACTTCCCGCCCATGTTCGGCCCAGTAATCAAAAGCAAAAATTGCGCCTCATCATCCAAATACAAATCGTTCGGCACAAACCGCTCGCCGCGCTCCTGCAGCAACTTCTCGATCACCGGATGCCGCCCGCCCGCAATCAGCAGCACCCCGCGCTTTCCTTTATTCGCAAGCAACGTCTCCGTAAACACCGGCCGCGCATAATTTCGCGAAGCCGCAATGCGCGCGAAATTCACCAGCACGTCTAATTGCGCAATCCCCGCCGCCACACGCCGCAGTCGCCCCGCCTCCCGCGCAATCGCTTCGCGAATTTCCCCATAGAGCCGCCGCTCGATTTCCAGCACGCGCTCTTCCGCGGACAGCACCTTCCGCTCATGCTCCCTCAATTCCGTGGAAGTAAACCGCTCCGCATTCACCAAAGTTTGCTTGCGCTCGTAATCCGCCGGCGCCAAATGTAAATTCGGCTTCGAAATCTCGATATAAAAACCAAACACCTGGTTGTAACGAATCTTCAGCGACGCAATCCCACTCCGCTTGCGCTCCCGCTCTTCCATCGACGCAATAATCTGCCGCCCCTGCCGCGTAATGTCGTGCAGCTCATCCAGCTCAGCATTGAATCCGCGCCGAATCACCCCCGGATCGCTAGCCACCGCCGGAGGATCATCGGCAATCCCGCGCGCAATCATCTCCCGCACGTCGGTCATTTCATCGAGCTGCTCGCGAAGCAAGCCCAGCCGGCGACCAGGCGCAGCTGCAGCCGTCAGCAGCGGTTCGAGCAACCCGCGCAATGGCGGAATCTTCTCCAGCGATTGCCGCAACGCCAGCAAATCCCGCGGCGTCGCCACACCCAACGTAATCCGGCTAGTCAATCGCTCCAGATCCAGTATCCCCTCAAGCGTCCGGTGAATTTCCTCGCGCTCCACAGTCCGCGATTTCAGTTCGCCCACCGCGTTCAAACGATCCTCAATTTCCTCAAGGCGAATCTCCGGACGCAAAATCCACCCGCGCAGCAACCGCGCACCCATCCCGGTAGCCGTCTCATCAATCGCCTTCAACAAAGTCGCCGACGCATCATCCCCCAGCGAAGGCTCGACCAATTCCAAATTTCGCGCAGTCACGGCATCCAAAATCATCGAATCCTGCTGCTCGTAATAAGCAATGCGATCCAGATGCTCCAGCCCCGCGCCCGCGGGACGCAACGAAGGATTCGTCACCGAATCCTCCGCAGTCCGCGCCGCAATCGCCGAAGTCTCCCGCAAGTAATGCACCAGCGCCCCGGCCGCAGCCGTCGCCTGCGCATGACCGTTCAATCCAAATCCTTCCAAAGTCGCCACGCGAAAATGCTGTTCCAGCATCCGCGTCGCATAATTCGCCTCGAACACCCATTCGTCCAAACGCGTTTCCACCGCGCCCAGCCCATCCATCTCCGTCGGCAACGTCGCCGGAAATAAAGTCACCGCCCGCGCCAGCAAAACCTCGCGCGGACGCAACATCCCCAATTCATCCCGCAGCCGTGCCTCCGCCTTGTCCCCAGAAAATTCCGTAGCGCGAAATTCGCCAGTCGAAAGATCCACGAACGCCAACCCAACCATCGGCTCCGTCCCGCGTCCACCGCCCGCGCCGCCTCCGCGTGTCCCCGCCGCAGCTCCGGCGGCGACCCCCGCAGCTGCACTCCGCGCCACCGCCGCCAAATAATTATTTTCCTTAGCGCCCACGAGCCCCGCGCCGCTAGCCGTCCCCGGCGTCAACACCCGTATCACTTCCCGCCGCACAATTTTCTTCCCCGGCCCCGGCACTTCCATCTGCTCGCAGATCGCCACCTTGTGCCCCGCCCGTATCAATCGCGCAATATAATTTTCCGCCGCATGATAAGGGACGCCGCACATAGGCACCGCGTGCCCCTTCTCCTTATTCCGCGCCGTCAAAGTAATCTGCAACAAGCGCGAAGCCACCACCGCATCGTCATAAAAAAGCTCGTAGAAATCCCCCAAACGAAACAGCAATAAAGCAGACGGATGCTGCTTCTTGACCGAATGATATTGCTGCATTAAGGGAGTAGTCGGTTCGTTCATGGAAACAAACAGATTATGCTGGCACCCCAGCAGCATTGCCACCGGTTTTCTCTGCGCACTCTGCGGTTCTGCGGGAATCCTTTCTTTCTCAGATTTGCCTCCGCCTTTCCTCCGTGCCCTCTGTACTAAATCTTTTGACTTCCTCCGACAACCGCACCGACACTATCCCCATGCCCCAATCCAAAAAAACAAACCCGGAAATCGAAATCAAACTCCGCATCATGGACACTCGCGCGATCCCGTACAAGATCAAATCCCTAGGCGCCACACCCCAGCCCCGCGTCCGAGAACAAAACGCCCTCTACGACACCCCCCAATGCCACCTCCGCCGCCGCGACATGCTCCTACGCCTGCGCATCGAAACCCCAGCCGCCCGCAAGGCGCAAAGCAGCCGCAGCGAGCGAGTAATCCTCACATCCAAAGCTCCCCCGCACCGGCCACCCACGAAGAAACCGCCCCGCTACAAAGAACGTGCCGAACGCGAACACGTCGTAGCCAAATCCTCTCGCCAAACCGCCGCAGCGCTAACCTCCCTCGGTTTCCGCCCCACCTTCCGCTACGACAAATTCCGCACCACTTTCCGCCTCCCGAACCTGCACCTGGACCTCGATGAAACACCCGCCGGCACGTTCCTCGAACTAGAAGGCTCACCCAAAGCAATCGACCGCGCAGCCCGAGCATTAGGATTCACAAAAAAGGCCTACCTCCGCGCCACCTACTGGGACCTCTACGTCGCCGATTGCCGCCGTCGCGGCACCAATCCGAAAAATATGCTCTTCCCCGCAAAATAATTCGCGGAAATCGCACTCTTCGCTTGACAAACTTTCCGTCTGCATTTACTAGTCAATTGGGACTAAAGCACAACAGCACAACGCAATGGAGCTGCCGTCCAATTCGGAACCGGGAAGTCACCGCCTCGCCGCGCAATTCGGGAACGCTCGGCTGGGGCAGGGAACTTCCCCGCAAGTGTCGGTTCGCTGGACCTGCGAATTATGCGGGGACAGGGAGGCGAGGCCCGGCCTGTAGCGACGTAGGGCGATTTCTGCGCGCCCGTGGCCGGTTCCATTCTCCGGCCCGGGCTTTTTTTTTGCTCAGACACGCAGCCCAAGGAGCACCCATGTTGCACGCCACAGAGATCATTGGCGCTGAGACCTACGACTCCCTCGGCAACTACGTCGGCCGCGTAAAAGAAATGTTCGTCGAGCCCGCCGACCAACCCAACCGCGTCGCGCACCTTCTGCTGGGCCGCGGCCAGTATCGCCCGCTCGTCGCCCGTTACGACCAGATCGCCTCGGTCGCCCCCGGCCGCATCAGCCTCACAACCGACGAATCCGCCCTGGCGCTCTATCATCCCAACGAAGCCTGGCTTGCAGTAGGCAAAGACCTCCTGGACCAGCAAATCATAGACACCAACGGCCGCAAGGTCGTTCGCGTAAATGACATCGATCTCTCCGACCAGCGCACCAACGGCAACACCGAACTCCGCATCACGCAAGTAGACGTCGGCCTCCCCGGCGCCGTCCGCCGCCTGCTGCAGGGAATCGTCCCACCGATGGCCATCCGCCAAATCCAGCTGAAACTTCCGCCGCGCAAGATTCTCTGGGAATTCGTTAATCTCGTCGAACCTGATCCCCTCCGCCGCGTGAAGCTGCGCCTCTCCAGCCAAAAACTCGAAGCCCTGCATCCCGCCGACCTCGCCGACATCATGGAAGAGCTATCCCCCGACGAGCGCCAAGGCATCATCAGCTCCCTCGACGAAGAAACCGCGGCCGAGACCATCGCCGAGCTCGACAAGCGCCTGCAAACGCAAGTGGTCGAAAAACTGGACACCGAACGCGCCGCTGACATCATCGAAGAAATGAGCCCCGACGCTGCCGCGGACCTCCTCGCCAACCTCGAGCCTGAAACCAAGAACGAAGTCCTCGAGGAAATGGAAAATCGCGAAGCCCAAGACGTCGAGACCCTGCTGAAATTCGAACAGAATACCGCCGGCGGCATGATGACCACGGAAATCGTAGTCGTCGGCGAAGAAGCCACCCGCGGCGAGGTCGTGGACTACATCCGTTTCCACGAGCTTTCCCCCGACCAGCTCGACAACGTAATCCTCATCAACAAAGAGTCCGCCCTAGTCGGCACCGTTCCCATCGCGCGCCTCCTGCTTTCCGATTCCGATCAACGCATGTCCGAGCTGGCCTTCGAGCCGCTCCTATCCGTAATGGCCGACGCACACGATAAAGAAGTCTTCGAACTATTCGACAAATACAATTTGCGCGGCCTCACGGTAGTGAACGCCGCGCAGCATCCCATCGGCAACATCACAGTAGACGACGTAGTAAGCCGCATGCGAGGAAAAATCTAGCATCACGCAGTCGTTTTCGTAGCGGCGGTCTTCAGACCGCCAGCAGTTGCCGTTGAATTGGTAGCGGCCGGTTCAGTTTCATCGAACCGGGCAGCCGTTGTCCTTGGTGTTGGGTTTATCGCGCCACGGCACATCGTGCCCGGCTTTGCTGCAAAATTACGGACTCACTTTCGAAATTAAATGAACGACCAACTCGCCAACGCGGAACCCACTGCCGCCAGCACCTGGAAATCCCGCGGCGCCAACATCCTCCGGCGCACCCGCATGACGCGTCGCCGCCTAGCCCTCTTCCTAGCCGTAGTCGGCCCCGGCCTGATCACCTCCAACGTGGACAACGACGCCGGCGGCATCACCACCTACACCACCGTAGGCGCGCACTTCGGTTACACCATGCTCTGGTCGCTAATCCCCATGACCATCGCCCTTTATGTCTCCGAAGAAATGTGCGCCCGCATGGGCGTCGTCACCGGCAAAGGCCTCTCCGATCTAATCCGCGAAGAATTCGGCTTCCGCTCCACCTTTTTCGTGATGCTCGCGGCCCTGGCGGTGGATCTGGGCAACACAGTCGCGGAATTTGCCGGTATCGCCGCCTCCATGCAGATCTTCGGTGTCAGTAAATTTATTTCGGTTCCTCTCGCGGGCATCGCCGTGTGGTTGCTGGTAGTGAAGGGAAGCTATAGCCAAGTCGAGAAAATATTCCTGATTGCCTGCGGGTTTTATCTCTCCTACGTAGCCTCCGCGCTGCTCGCAAAACCGGACTGGCTGCTCGCAGCCAAAGAAACCGTAGCCCCCACGATGCATTTCACCACCGACTACCTGCTAATGCTCACAGCCCTGGTCGGCACCACCATCGCCCCCTGGCAATTCTTCTATCTGCAAGCAGGCTTCGTCGAAAAACGGGTCGGTCCCAAACAATACAAGCACGCCCGCCTCGACGTCCTGGTCGGCAGCATCAGCTGCATGGTAATCGTCTTCTTCATCATCGTCTGCTGCGCCGCCACCCTGAACAAGAACGGCATGGTTGACATCGTCGACGCCGCGCAGGCCGCCGCAGCCCTCGTCCCGCTTGCCGGTCGGTGGGCGGGCTATCTCTTCGCCTTCGGCCTGCTCAACGCCTCGCTCTTCGCTGCCTCCATTCTCCCGCTCTCCACCGCCCACGTAATCTGCGAAGGCCTAGGCTTCGAAGCAGGCATCGATCACAAATTAAAAGAAGCCCCCGCGTTCTACGGTCTCTATACGGGTTTAATCATAGTAGGCGGCGGCTTCATCCTCCTCCCCAACGCCCCCCTCTTCAAAATCCTGGTCCTCTCCCAAGTAGCCAACGGCGTCTGGCTCCCGGTCGTGCTGATCTTCATCCTCCTCCTGATCAACCGCCGCGACCTGATGGGCGAACATACCAACACCTGGGGCTTCAACCTGGTAGCCTGGGCCATGAGCATAATAATGATCATCCTCACGCTGGTGTTGGTCTATGCCGCGATCACGCAGCCATCGAGCGCAGGCCTCGTCGGCACCCTAATCCATTCCCCGTGACGCCGCGACACGCAGCTCTCCTCGCCGTTACTTTTGCGCATCCTCATCCTGAGCGCAGCGAAGGATCGCTCCCGCCTTTCTCTGCGCATTCTGCGTTTCTGCGGTAAGAGTTGCTTCTCGCCGTTCGTTTTTTACTGTTAACTGTCGACTCCGCCTTTCTCCGTGCCCTCAGTCCCAAATCTTTTGCTCTCGCCCCCACCTTGCACCCACCACCACCCTGTGCTAGCTTTTCACTCCGCGCATCCCCGAGTGAATCCGAGTGATAGCATCCGATCTCCTAAAACCCGCCAACCGCGAAGAAGCCGACCTTCTCGATAAAATCGCTCTAAACCAATTACCCCAGCACCTCGCCATAATCATGGACGGCAACGGCCGCTGGGCCCAACGCCGCCATCTCCCTCGCATCGCCGGACACCGCGCCGGAGTAAAAGCCGCCCGCGTAATCATCGAAACCTGCGCGCGCCTAAAACTCCCCTGCCTAACCCTCTATGCCTTCTCACTGGAAAACTGGCGTCGCCCCCAAGCCGAGGTTGATTTCCTGATGCGCCTACTCCGCGAATATCTAAAACGCGAACTCCCCTCCATCCATAAAAACAACATCCGCCTTCTAATCATCGGCCGCTCCGAGCAACTCCCCGACCCCGTCCGCAAAGACATCGAAGCCGGCATGCGCCTGACCGCCAAAAACACCGGCATGAAACTAGTCGTCGCGCTCAACTACGGCGGCCGTGCCGAACTAGTCGACGCCTTCAACGCCATCCTCGACCAAGTCCGCGCCAACGGCATGTCCGCCTTCCGCGCCGACGAACAAACCATCTCCGAGCATCTCTACACCGCCGGCCTCCCCGACCCCGACCTGCTCATCCGCACCAGCGGCGAAATGCGCGTCAGCAATTTTCTTCTCTGGCAAATCGCCTACGCCGAACTGTACGTCACCGAAACTCTCTGGCCCGATTTCTCCCGCGCGCGTCTCCTCGAAGCCCTAGCCGATTTCCAAAAACGCGAACGCCGTTACGGCGGCCTCGGCGCAGCCCGCGGACGGGGCAGGGCAGCGGTCGCAAGCGCCGCAGCACACAAATCCAACGACACCTCAGGCCGAGGCTAGCGCCGAATGTTCCTGCGTCTAGCCACAGCCGCCGTCCTGATTCCGATCGTTGTCGTGTTGGTGTGGTGGGCGCCGCCCATCGTGCTAGCAGGCATAGCAGCCGTCGTCACGATCCTGGCGCTGGTGGAGTTCCTGAATCTAGGCGAACGCATCGGCCTGCGCGGGTTTAAACTCTGGACCTACTTCTGCACAGTCCTGATGTTCTACGCACAATTTTCGCTCGGCCGCATCGAGACGCATACCCTGGCAGGCGGCATCTCCATGGTCCGGGACGCGGCAGGCGGCACGCTTTCTGTCGAAGCCTCGCTCCTGATTTTTCTCTTCGGCTGCGTGCTCCTGGGCCTGATAACGAAGCGCCCCCTGCACGAAGTCCTTCCCGCAATCGCCATCGGCTCCGCCGCTCTGCTCTTCGTCGTCTTGCCGTTCAGCTACATCGTGCGCCTGGACGAAATCGAACCCGTAGGTCGCCAATTGGTCCTGTTCACGCTAGTTCTAGTCTGGGCCGGAGACATGCTGGCCTACTTCGTAGGAAAATCCCTAGGCCGCGTCGCCATGGCTCCCGCGCTCAGCCCCCAAAAAACCTGGGAAGGCGCGATGGGCAACGTCCTGGCCTCCATGATCGTAGCCGTCCTGTTTGCCCGCTGGATGCAAACCGATGTCCTCACGCTGTTAGTAATCGCCGGCGTAGCAAACATCGCAGGCCAAGCCGGCGATCTAATCGAATCCGCCTACAAACGCGGCGCCGCCGTAAAAGATTCCGGCGGCCTGCTCCCAGGCCATGGCGGCATGCTAGACCGCATCGACAGCCTAATCCTGGCCACCCCAGCAGTCTGGATCCTCTACCAATGGCTAGCCCGCTCCCAATAATGATCTCGGTGTCGCATGGAGGGCGCTGCTTGCTGCGCCCCAGCTTGCCACGGTGTTAGCCACGACGCCGACTCGCGGTCGCCGTTGCAGCCGTGGCGCCGGCGTCTCGCCGCCTCTTCTGTCGTTGTTCTTGAATTTGCCTTTGAATTTTCTCGTGAATTTGTGGCGGCCGGTTCCGTTTCATCGAGCCGGGCAGCAGTCGCCTCAGATTTTCTCTGCGCCGCTGCGGTAAACGCCTCTTCTCGCCGCGTGGTTTACTTTTAACTCTTACCTATCAACTCTTAACTCGGTCTCGCTCGGATTTTCCTCGCCCTTTCCTCCGTACCCCCTGTGTTAAGTCTTTTGACTTCCGTAGCACAACGCAAAACCGAAATTCGCATTCCGCGCCAAACCCCTATAAAATAATCCGCGCAAACAAATGAAACGAATCTCCATCCTAGGCTCCACAGGCTCGATAGGCCGCCAATGCCTGGACGTAGTAGCCACCAACCCCGGCAAATTCCAAATCGTAGCCATCGCCGCAGGCCAAAACGTAAAACTAGCAGCCACCCAAGTCCAACAATGCCACCCGCAAATAGTCTCAGTAGCCACAGAAGAAGCCGCGAAAGAACTATGCGAGGCTCTAAAAAGCCCCAGAGAAAAGCTCACGCCCCAACCAGAAATCCTCTTCGGTCCAGAAGGCATGGAACGAGTAGCCACTCACCCAGAAGCAGAAGTCGTAGTCTCAGCAGCAGTAGGCGTAGTAGGCCTGCCCGCCACCTACAAAGCAATCGAACAGGGCAAACACATAGCCCTAGCCAATAAAGAAGTTCTGGTAGCCGCCGGTGAAGTAGTAATGGCCGCCGTCCACCGTGCCAAAATCGCCCTGCTCCCAGTCGACTCCGAACACAACGCCATCCATCAATGCCTGCGCGCCGGAGAACCCAAAGAGGTAAAACGCCTGATCCTCACTGCCTCCGGTGGCCCGTTCCGCAAGACGCCGCTATCCCAATTCGCAAAGATCACGCCAAAGCAGGCCCTGGCGCATCCAAACTGGAAGATGGGCCAACGAATTACAATTGATTCCGCCACGCTAATGAACAAAGGCTTCGAAGTCATCGAAGCCAAGTGGCTCTTCGGCACAGACCTCGACAGAATCCAGATCGTCATCCATCCGCAGTCCACAATCCACTCCATGGTCGAATTTGTGGATGGTTCAATCCTGGCACAACTTGGCCCAACCGACATGCGCATGCCCATTCAATATGCGCTAACCTATCCCGAGCGGGTCCCGTCCAATACTTGTGCTCTGGACTGGTCCACTCTGCGCAAACTCGAATTTGCCGCAGTACCCGCGAAGAAGTTCCCGTGCCTCGCTCTGGCAAGAGAAGCCTCTCGCCAGGGCGGCCCGCTGCCTTGCGCGCTAAACGCAGCGGATGAAATAGCAGTCGCGGCATTTTTGGAGAAGCGCTTGCCTTTCTTGGGAATCGCAGCAGTGATCGAAAAAGTGCTCGAAAAAATGCCGCGCACCACGCTGCACAGCATTGCCGACGTGCTCGAAGCCGACGCCGAAGCCCGCCGCCTCGCGCGTCTAGAAATCCAACTCGTACTCCGGCGCGGAAAGAATTAAAATACTCTTTGAGGTCTTATGCATAATTTGCAGTCATTCTTGGTCGATCTCGTCACCGTCAGCATCGTCCTGGGCATCATGATCTTCGTCCATGAGTGGGGCCATTTCGCGGCCGCCAAACTCTGCGGCGTGCGCGTGGACGTTTTCTCCCTCGGATTCGGCCCACGCCTTTTCGGCGTCAAGCGCGGCGACACCGATTACCGCCTCAGCGCCCTCCCGTTCGGCGGCTACGTGCGTATGGCCGGCGACAACCCGCTTGAGGAACGGACAGGCGCAGGATACGAATTCCTCTCGCGCCCCCGCTGGCAGCGCGTAATCATCGCCATCGCCGGCCCTGCAATGAATTTCGTCCTCGCGCTGGTAATTCTCTGGGGACTTTTCTGGAGACTCGGCATTCCCTCGCCGGTGTACGAACATCAGCCCGCGGATATCGTCGCCGTGCCGCAAACCATGCCCGCTTCAGGTGTACAAGCAGGCGACCGCATCGTCGCCGTGAACGGCGTCCCCAGCCCGACGTGGAAAGGCGTCTACGCGGAATTCGAAAAGGCCAAACCCGGAAGTCTGATGACGATCGCCGTCTCGCGCAGTGGCGCGAACCAGATCATCACCGCCACTGTGCCGGAGCATCTCGCCTCGCCGGATACTCTGTTCGGATACCCTCCGCTGCCCGCCGTCATCGCCGACGTCGAGCCCGGCACGCCCGCGGATCGCACCGGGCTAAAACCCGGCGACACCATCGTCGCAATGAACGGCAAGCCGATCGTCACGTGGCCACAGCTGGTCGAAGGCGTTCATCAATCCGGCGGTCATCCAGTTCAATTCCAGGTCCTGCGCGACGGCCAGAATATCGAATTCGATATCACTCCCATGCAAGGCATGGACGTCGACGGCCAGCCCGTCTGGCAGGTCGGCGTGGCTTCGGACGCCAAAGAAGATTACGTGCGCCAGCCGTTTTTCTCCGCGGGCAAAGAAGCCGCCGCATCCACCGTTGCCGGCATTCACCAGATCGGCCAAGTTCTCGTCGGCCTCTTCAGCGGGAAAGTTTCCATCCGCCAGTTAGCAGGCCCGGTTGGCATCGCGCGCATTTCCGGCGAAGCCGCAAAGCGCGGTCCCGCAATCCTGCTCGGATTCATGGCCGTCATCAGCCTCAACCTCGGCCTGCTCAACCTTCTGCCCATCCCAATCCTCGACGGCGGCCACATCCTGATGCTGGCAATCGAAGGCATTCTGCGCCGCGATCTAAGCATTACCGTAAAAGAACGCTTCGTACAGGTCGGCCTGGTCTTCCTGCTGGGCATCTTTGCCTTCGTAATGTACAGCGACATCCTAAAAGCCGTTCAGAGCCACCGCTGACGATGTGACGGGCACCGTCATCCCGCCTTCCCCGAGTGATTTTTCAAGAGAAGGCCGACGCCCCTGCGCACGTCGGGCGCGTGAATCGCAGAGGTAGGGGCGCTGCTCTTGCTGCGCCCCAAATTGCCACGATGTCCGCCACGCCGCCTCTGACACCATGCGCCGTCATCCTGAGCGGACGAAGGATCCGTCTTCGCGGTAATGGTTGCATTTGGTTAGCTAACGTTAGCCGTTCAAGCGTTTCTGCGTTCAGAGGTAAGAATGACCAAGATCATCCTGGCGGTTTTTCTGCTCGCCCTCCCCGCGTTCGCGCAAGACTCGGGCTCAGCCGCTCTCGCCGCCGCAGGATGCGGCGCGCCGAATACCGAATTCAATGTGAAGGTTAACAAGAAGCACCACCCCATCCCTGAGCCTGAACCGGGCAAAGCCACGATCGTAATTCTCTCGGAGTTCGGCGGCCTTTGCATCGGTCCGTGCTTAACCATAAGGGCGGGAATCGATGGAACCTGGGCCGGCGCAGTTCTGGGCCCTTCCTATATGTTTTTCACGATCCCACCGGGCGATCATCGCGTCTGCGTCGCGTATCAATCGCGACTCAAAGGACGCTCCGAGACCGCCGCAGCCGCCACGGTAACCGCCCAAGCGGGCAATGTGTACTACTTCCGAGTTGGCTCTTTTCACGACAGCAGCACGTTAGCGCTGCAACTGGTCGATAGCGCCGAAGGACCCCTGCTTATCAAATCCGCGGCCCTCAGCACCTCCACGCCCAAGAAGCCATAGCGCCCCAGCTTGCCCACGATCTCAGCCACGTCGCGCGCTCGCCTTTGTCTTTCTCTCGTGCCCCTGCGTGTTAAATCCTTCGCCGTTGCGTTTCTCCGCGCACGCTGCGTCTCTGCGGTCGAGCCTCTTCTCACCGCCGCCGTTAACAATCAAGTCCTACCCTCGTCCCCTCGCCTCCTTTGGTATAATCTCTCCATACCATGTCCGCTACACCAGCACATCGCGTCTCCACCGGCGAACGCATCAATCACGAACTCCCCGGCCACCTCGAACGCGAGCTGGGCGCCCGCGGCATCCGCCTAACGCGCCAGCGCCGCGTGCTCCTCCAAGTAATGGACACCGCCCGCCGCCATCTAGACGCCGACGAAATCCTCCAACGCGCCCAAAAACTCGACCCGCGCGTAACCCGCGTAACCGTCTATCGCACTCTCGATCTCCTGAAACGCCACGGCCTGATCGACGAGCTTGACCTCCTGCATCTCCGCGGCGACCGCCATTTCTACGAAAGCCACGGCCCGCGCGACCACATCCACGTAGCCTGCATCCGCTGCGGCAAAGTCCGCGAATTCGAAAGCGAACTCTACGAACAGCTCAAGAGCCAGATCTCCCGCGACTGCGGCATAGAAATCACAGTAACCCGCACGGAAGTAGGCGGCCTCTGCGCCGACTGCCGCAAACCCCGCTAGCTCGGTAGCCTAGGCAATCTTGCCTGTGCTCCTTCTTTTGCATTTGAATTTGTCTTTGACTTTACGGGTGCCGCATCCTTCCCGCCTTTGCTTTATGGGAAGGGTGCGGGTTTACACGCAACTATCTTGCACACTTAAAACGGGGATCCAAAACGTAAAGAAGTTGTACATCCGATGACCCAACGAAGAATATCCAACTGAAGTTTTTCCCTGCAGAATCCCCAAGAAGCCCTCTGCGTTCTCTGCGGTTAACGCCTCTGTCTTTCGCAGATTTTTCTCCGCAGTTCCTCTGCGCCCTCTGTATTAAATCCTTAGCCTTACCCGACTAACACATAACCCTAAAACGGCATCACCCCATACTTCCCCTCAAACTCCGCCAAAGGCACCATATCAATCGCATCCCAAGGACACCCCTCCAGAAACGACCCATCCGGCCCCTTGCTAGTACAAAGTTTGCACCCAATGCACAAAAGCGGATCCACCAAAATCCTCCCAAACGGCGGATGCTCGCCATCCGGCACCCAGAACATGCAATCCGCCACCGGGCAATACTCCACGCAAGCGGGCGACCCCGCGCATCCCGTGCACATCTCGTTGATCACCGCCACAATGTGCGGCTTGCGTTTCCGCTTGGTAGTAGTCCCCTCGGAAATCGGCTCATACTTCTCAATCTCGCCATTCACATAACGCGCCACTGCCGGGGTATATTCAGTCACGCTCGCTCCATCGAACCACCGAACTCGCCAACATTCTCAACGCCCAGGGCAGGGAAGTCAACCGAATCGCGCTGCAGCGCGATTCGCCCTGAGAACCGGCGGTGCCGGGTCGAAGGATCCGCGCCCCCAGCACCAACCCGATTCGTCCTTGCTTTTCTCTGCTTCTCTGCGGTAAAAGCGGCATTCTTTCTCAGATTTCTCTCCACCTTTCCTCTGTGCCCTCTGTGTGAACTCTTTTGACTTCCGTCACGCAAACGCCGCGATCACCGCCGCAGTAAACTCAGCAGTCGAAGCCGTCCCCCCAACGTCCCGCGTAAGCACCTTGCCCTGCCGATAAACAAGATGCAAAGCTTCCTCAATCCTCGCCGCCGCCTCCCTCTCCCCCACATGCCGCAACATCAAAATCGCGCTCATGAGCAAGGCAGTGGGGTTCGCAACCCCCTTACCAGCAATATCCGGTGCAGTGCCATGCACCGCTTCGAATATCGCCACCGTCTCGCCCATGTTCCCACTGGGCACCACTCCCAATCCGCCCACCAATCCCGCTGCCAGATCACTCATAATGTCGCCATACAAATTCGTCAGCAAGAGCATGTCAAACTGGTGCGGATTAATCACCATCTGCATGCAAGCATTGTCCACAATCAATTCCTTGTACTCGATCTCTGGAAAATTCTCCGCCACCTTCCGCACCGAAGTCAGGAACAATCCATCCGACAACTTCATAATGTTCGCTTTATGAATCGCGTGAATCTTCTTCCTTCCATACTTCCGCGCATACTCAAACGCGAACTTGGCCACCCGCGTCGAAGCTTTCTCCGTAATAATTTTCAAACTCTCCACCACGCCGGGAACCACAGTATGCTCCAGCCCCGAATAAAGGTCCTCGGTGTTCTCGCGAACCAGCACAATATCCACACCCAAATACCGCGACTGCACACCCTCCAAATTCTTCACCGGCCGCAAATTCGCGTACAAATCCAGCGCCTTCCGCAACCCCACGTTAATGCTAGGCGGCCCACCGGCCACCGCCGTCGCCAAAGGTCCCTTCAACGCCACGCGGTTCTTGCGGATCGATTCCAGCACCCCCGAGTGCATGAAATCCTGCCCCCGCCGCTCGATCTCCGCCCGCGCCGGAATTTCCTCCCACAAAATGTCCACGCCCGCCGCCCCAATAATCTGCTGCACCGCGTGCGATACTTCCAAACCAATCCCGTCGCCAGGTATCAAAGTAATCGTATGTCTCATAGTCGCTTTTCATTTTAGGGGAATCCCCCCAGCTTGTACACGCCAGCCGCTGCATCCAATCCTCGATGGATAAGCGATCCGTGCGCGCAGGCTGGCGTTTAAATTCAAGTTTCGCTATTCTTCGACGCAGTCCCGACGGCGATCTCGAATCGAAGATGCGCGCCAAATTCAGTCTCGTCCGAGGGTTCGCGCTGGCCCTTTTATTCGCCGGCTGCGTGTTTGTCTTCTTCACGGAAAACACGCGATGGTGGACAGTGTTCAACTCTGCCGCCAGCCTCTGCATCTGTTTCAATTTGTACGTTTCTACCTCTCCGCCAAACCTCTCGCTGTTACATCCTGGCGACCACGCCAAGCCCAAACTTCGCCCGAACCTGCTTATGGGGAGTGTATTCGCGCTCCTGTTCACCGGATACGGATTCAGCTCTCGCATCCGGCTGTCAGCGCTGATGTTGCTGTCAGTGCTATGCCTCGCGGCCTTCGACCAATACCGGAGAACCAACGCCAATAGCGTCGCGCACAACTAAGCGGCCGCCTCATGCCGCAGTCGCGGCCGCCGCCGTTTCAACTTGCCGTTCTTCGATGCGCGCTTCTTGTCCCAACCGCCCAGCTCGAGCGCCACCTCCGTACAAGCAGCTCGCAACTCATCCGCGAGCCCACGATCGTCCAAAGTCCGCGCCACAACCATGCCTCCGATGCACAAAGCCGCAATACTCTCCGCCGTAACATGCCGCCGGCCATTCGGAATCAAGCTCCGCTCGAGCACGCTGACCATCGCCTTGAACACCGTTTCGAACGCAACCTTCGCGGACTTGCCGCTGCGCGCCACATCAGTCGGCAACGCCACCATCGGGCACGAATTCTCCACATCCTCGAAATGCTGCCGCGACAAATATGCGCGCACCACTTGCGGTCCTACATCTGTTGACGTCAAATCCACATGCACGCCCTCCCAGCAACTCTTCCACTCCGGGTCGGTAAAGAAGCACCCCAGCACCGCCGCATACAAATCGCTCTTGCTCCGGAAGTAGCTGTAAAATCCGCCGTGCGTCAGCCCCGCTCCCGCCATGATCTGCTGCAGCGACACACTTTCAAATCCATTCAAGTTAAAAAGCCGACGCGCGCTATCAATAATCCGTTTCTTCACTGCCGGGCGATGACCAGCGGGGTAGGGCATACGACCTCCTGACACACGGTCCGCCAAAGTATGCTCCGATCCGCGTCCATCCAACCATTAAAATATTATGTTGAACATATTTTCACCCAGTGTTGTCATACAGCCGCACCCAAACAAGCAAGCTCGGCAGAACTCAGGAGGATCTAGATGAGCAAGCGACCGAATCAAATAGCTCTACCCGACGACCCGGCACGCAGGCAAATCCTCGTCGGTGCCGCACTGGCCGTCAGTGCACTTGTCCTCGGCCAAACACAAGCTCACGCAAACGCCGATGAGCCCATCTCCCACACCGCCGAATCGATTCACCAGGAAGTCATCTTCACAGCCAGCCCCAAGCGCGTCTACGAAGCTCTCACCGACGCGAAACAATTCCAGCGCGTTGTCGAGCTCAGCAACGCCATGAAGACGCGCATCCCTGCCGGCGCCCCAGCCACGCAAATCAGCACCGAGCCCGGCGGCGCATTCTCCACCTTCGGCGGCCTCATCGTCGGCAGACAAATCGAGCTCGTGCCCAACGCACGCATCGTCCAAGCCTGGCGTCCCGCCTACTGGAATCCCGGCGTCTATTCCATCGTGAAATTCGCATTAGCCGACAGCAACTCCGGAACCAAACTCACCCTCGATCACAGGGGTTTTCCCGACGGCGACGCCTCAAGCCTCCTCGACGGCTGGAACAAGAACTACTGGGAGCCACTCGAGAGATTTATCGCGCAACCTTAGCGGGAAATGCGCTTGGCGCGCATGAATCGGCAGAGAACCAAGATTCCTGGGGCTGGCCACCTAGCGGGGAAGCCGCTCAAGGCGGAACCTCCCTCGATACAAGCAGTTGCAAAGTCACCAACCCCAAATCTTTCGCAACCGTTCCACGCCCCAAGAAATCTGATACAATGTACTTGGAATTGTGCACCGGGTCAGGCCCGGACATTTTGTGGAGGAACCGAGAATGGTCCAGTTAACGCCAGTAGCCATCACCAAAGTGAAGGAAATCCTGACGCAGCAAAATCCCTCTCCGACTGGCCTGCGCGTAGCCGTCGTGGGTGGCGGCTGCTCGGGTTTCAGCTATCACATGGCTTTCGAGAACCAGGTCAATCAGAACAGCGACAACGTCTATGAATTCGACGGCCTGAAAGTTCTCGTCGATCAGATGAGCGAAATGTATCTCGATGGTGTGCAGATTGATTACATCGAGACAGTCGAAGGTTCGGGCTTCAAGTTCAACAACCCGAACGTCAAGAGCACCTGCGGCTGCGGCAGCTCCTTCAGCGTTTAATCGCGCACGCTGCGCCGGCAAGAACGCTCCGCCTGACCTTGTTCAAGTCCGGCTGGGCATAGCTCCCGAAGGCACCTTCCTTCGGGAGTTTTTTTTGCCCGCAAGCCTCAGTTGCAGTTCGTAGCGCCGGCGTCCCGCCGGTTCAGTTGACATTGAACTTGAATTTGTAGCGGCCGCCTGCTTTTTCTTTTTTGGCGGGCGTCTTTGACTTTGCAGTCGATTTACCTTTTGCCATCGGCGACGTACCTTGAATTCGCAAACCGATCACCCGCTAACGCACCCGAGGACCAAACAAACGATGTCCACCGCGCACCCTAACCGCCTCTCATGAAAATCGCCCTAGCCCAGTTCAACCCCACCGTCGGCGACTTCGAAGGCAATTCCGAACGCATCCTCGAACTCGCCGCCGAAGCCAAGTCCCGCGGCGCCGAAATCGCCGTCTTTTCCGAACTCTGCGTCTGCGGCTACCCCCCGCAAGATCTCGTAGAACGCCCCTCCTTCGTAGAACGCAATCAACAAGAACTCGTGCGCCTCGCCAAAGCCATCTCACTGCCGTCGCTAGTCGGCTTCGTAGGCGACGCCATGGACAAAACCGGCAAACCCGTAGCTAATTCCGCAGCCCTAATCGCCAGCGGCAAGATCCTCTTCGAGCAGCGCAAAATGCTTCTCCCCACCTATGACGTCTTCGACGAATCGCGCTACTTCCAACCCGCCAGCAGCCAGCTGATTTTCCCGTTTAACGCCGAACAACTCGGTATCACTATCTGCGAGGATTGTTGGAACGACGAACGCTTCTGGCCCTACCGTCTCTACGACCGCGATCCCGTAGCAGAAATTGTCGGGAAGGGAAGTAGCCTGCTGCTGAATCTCTCCTCCTCGCCCTACACAATCGACAAGCGCTCGCTCCGCCACGACATGCTGCAAACCATCGCCCGCGAACATCGCGTCCCCGTCGTTTACGTCAACCAAGTCGGCGGCAACGACAGCCTGATCTTCGACGGCTCCAGCGTCGCCTTCATGCCCGACGGTCGCGTAGCAGCTCGTGCCAAATCTTTCGAAGAAGACCTGGTCCTGTTCGACAGCGTCACCGGCGAAGGCGACATCCGTCCGCTAATCGAAGACGAACACGAAGCTGCGTTCGGCGCCCTGGTAATCGGCACGCGCGATTACGTTCGCAAATGCGGCTTCCGCAAAGTCGTCGTCGGGCTCAGCGGCGGTATTGATTCGGCACTCGTCGCCGCCATCGCCGTCGAAGCCCTCGGCGCGCAGAACGTGACAGGCGTCGCCATGCCCGGACCGTACTCCTCGGAAGGCAGCTGCCGCGACGCCCGCCAATTAGCCGAAAATCTCTGCATCGAATTTCTCACGCTACCCATCACCGAAGCCTTCGCCACCTATCGCCAAACGCTAGTCGGAACTTTTGCCGGACTCCCCGAAGATGTCACCGAGGAAAACATCCAGGCCCGCATCCGCGGCAATTTCCTAATGGCGCTCTCCAATAAATTCGGCTCCCTGGTTCTGAGCACCGGAAACAAATCCGAAATGGCGGTAGGGTATTGCACTCTCTACGGCGACATGGCCGGCGGCCTAGCCGTAATTTCCGACGTCCCCAAAACCCTGGTCTATGAACTATCCAAATTCGTAAATCGGAAAAGGGAACTGATCCCCCGCGAAACGCTGCTCAAGCCCCCGTCCGCGGAGCTCCGCCCCAATCAAAAAGATCAAGACACCCTGCCGGACTACGCCATCCTCGACCGCATCCTGAAAGCCTACGTCGAAGACGTCCGCAGTCCCGAAGAAATCGCCGATCACTACAATCTTCCGCTTGACCTCGTCCGTTCGGTCGCGCTGCGCGTAGACCAAAACGAATACAAACGCAAACAAGCCCCCCCAGGCCTGAAAGTAACCTCCAAAGCCTTCAGCGTAGGCCGCCGCTTCCCTCTAGCCCAAAAATTCTCAGTCTAGCGCGGTAGCGCAGGCAATCTTGCCTGAGCTCCTTCTTTTGAATCTGCTTTTGAACCTGGTTTTGAACTTGCTTTTGACTTTTCTGACCTTGACTTTTCGGGTGCTCCATCCTTCCCGCCTTTGTATGACGCGAAGGGTGGGGGATTAGACGAAGCTATTCCGCACACGCAAAATAGGCAGCAAGACGAAAACGAAAAATACGCCTGACGAATGAAAGCGGAAAAGCAAAGCGAAGTTTTTCTCTGCATAATCGCTAACCTGAGGCCGGCGCGTTCGCTTCACGCCGTCCCCTCTCTGTTAGAGCCTTTGACTTTGCAGCACCGCACGCTCGGATTTCACTTCGCCGCCCGCCCACAAAGAATTACAATCCCAACGCTTTTGCTGTCCTAACACGTATCACTACGCGCAAACACGCGCACGCCGTTGCGCAAAAATACCGGGAGCCGAAAAGATGAATCGCTGGTCCATACTACTGACAGCCCTGATAGTATTCACCGCGCCAAACGTTA
>Ga0209380_10000183_pt1 | contig 41888 bp, 34 predicted proteins | sample HubBroMetageWFT6_FD_188347 | JGI IMG/M metagenome (GOLD analysis project Ga0209380, IMG submission 188347) | Warmed and freeze-thawed soil microbial communities from the Hubbard Brook experimental Forest, New Hampshire - Hubbard Brook CCASE Soil... | ecosystem: Environmental > Terrestrial >...
TCCAGCAGATGCCCGAGCAGGCCGAAACCGGTGACATCGGTGCAGGCGGTCGCGCCGTGCGCCGCGAGGCAGGCGGAGGCGTCGGCGGCGGATTGCAGCATCGTCGCGATCGCCGCCTCGACCGCTCGTGCCGGCGCCAGCCGGCGCATCTCTGCGGCGAGAATGACCCCGGTGCCGAGCGGCTTGGTCAGCAGCAGGCGGTCGCCCGGCCGCAGCCCGCCCTTGCGCATAAGCCGCCCCGGTCGGGTGCGGCCGGTCACGGCAAAACCGAGCGCGAGCTCGGCGCCCTCCGCGCTGTGGCCGCCGACCAGCACGGCGCCGGCGGCCTCAAGCACCTCGGTGCCGCCCTTCAGCATGTGAAAAAGGTCGTGCTCGACGATCGGCGGGCGCGCCGGCGGCAAGGTCGCGACGGCCAGCGCCGTCTCCGGCACCCCGCCCATCGCGTAGATGTCGCCGAGCGCGTGCGTCGCGGCGATGCGGCCGAACAGATACGGGTCGTCCACCAGGGCGCGGAAGAAATCGACCGTCTGCAGCAGCGGCGGCGCGCCGGGAAACTGCAGCAGCGCCGCGTCGTCCGGGCTGCCGAGGCCGATCGCGACGGCGTCGCTCGTCTTTGCATCGAGCCGCGCCATGACCCGGCCGAGCACATCCGCCGGCACCTTGGCGGCACAGCCGCCGCAGCGCATCGCCTCTGGATCGTCGTCCGCCGCCATCGCCGGCAATTCGGTGTAGCGCCGCATCCAGCGCCGGTCGATCCATTCCTTCAGCCACCACAACGGCGCGCCATAGGCCTCGTGCCGGCCGCGCGAGGCGACCGCGCGCCGGTCGCCGGTGCCGATCAGCGCCAGGGCCCGCCGTTGCGGCACCGCCCGCCGCAAATGCCGGCCGGCCAACACGCGGCGCAGATTGTCGGCGAGCGGCGGCCCGGCACGGACGGCATAGACGCCGGCCTTTTCGCGCGGATGCGCCGGCATCGTCGCGATGTCCCCGGCGGCAAACACCGCGGCGTCGGCCGGCGAGCGCAATGTCTCATCGACTAGCACAAAGCCGCGCTCGTCGAGCGGCAATCCGGTCTCGGCCAGCCATGGAGCGCCCGCCGCCTCGGTGACCCAGAGCGCCTCGTCGAACTCGATCGCGGTGCCATTGGCGGCGACCAGCCGGCCGGGCTCGACCCGCACAACCGCGTTTTGCGTGACGGCGCGGATGCCGCGCTCGGCGAAGAGGTGCTCGAAGCGGCGGCGCACCGCGTCGTTATGCGACGGCAACAGCTCCTCGCGAGTCACCAGCGTGACCTCGGGCGGCGCGGCGAGCAGGCCGGACAAGCGGTGATGCGCCGAGACCGCCAGCTCCACCCCGCCGGCGCCGCCGCCGACGATCGCGAGGCGCAAATGTTGAAGATCCCGGGCGCGGTCGAGCAGCGCTTCCCAGCGCTCGGCGAAATGGGCGATTGGCTTGACCGGGATCGTGTGCTCGGCGGCACCGGGGATGTCGTTGAGGCGCGGGGTCGAGCCGATGTCGAGCGAGACTATGTCGTAGCGGATCGGCGGATGGCCTCGGCACAGGATGCGGCGCTGGTCGCGATCGAGCCCGACCGCCTCGTCATGGATCAGCCGCGCCCCGGCAAAGCGCGCCAGCCGGCGCAGGTCGATGTGGCACTCGTCGAAGCGGTAATGCCCGGCGACATAGCCCGGCAGCATCCCGGAATAGGGCGTCTCGACATCGCGAGCGATCAGCGTCACCCGCGCGCCCGGCATCTGCCACATGCCAAAGCTCTTTAGCACATGCACATGCGCATGCCCGCCGCCGACAAGCACGAGGTCCTGGTCTATTGGGACGGAGGATCGCATCGGCCGGCACTATGCCCGAGCGCCCCGCCGCGCGCCAATTGACATCAAGACATCAACGCTCTTATGCCCTTGGTGCGTGCGAACGACGCTGACGATCGATGACGATGTCGCGGCCGAGCCGGAGCACTTGCGCCGGAGTCGGGACGTTGGGCTTCCTTCGGGTAGTTACGAACCCGCGCGTCGTCTTCGGGCCTTCGTCAACCGCCAACGCTTGGAATGCGGTTATGGCTTGGCTTGGATCCGGCCCTGTATGGAGACCACAACCGACCGAGCGTCACGCTGAGCTGCTCGGACGCCTCCTCGCCTCGCCCGGCATTCGCGCCAATCCCGTGCATGACGCGCATCTGGCGGCCCTGGCCATCGAGCACGGCCTCATGTTGTGCTCGGCCGACGGCGATTTCGCGAGGTTTTCTGGTCTGCGCTGGCAAAATCCCCTAGCCGAGTGACGGGTTACCCCGCGGCGACTTTGCCGACGCCTTCGATGCCCGTGTCACAATCATCTACCTCGCGGTCCTGCGGGTGCACCATGATGTGCTGCTACCATGCCAGCGATTTCAGAGAGTTATTGGTCGATCCTGCTTTTGTCTTGCCTTTAATCCTGCCCTCCCCAGAGCCCGGCTGTGGATTTCGTCAAGGTCGAGTGCGCACGCGATGAACGAAATAGCTTATCAACCGTTTTCGGGAAGCGACACGTCAGGTGCCTTCGGTTCCCCAAAGGGCTTTTGGAGCGTGTTGCGCATCTAGGGAGGTCTAAAGATGAAGTATCTTCTGGGCGGGACTGCGCTTGCTGCGCTTACCGCCCTCGCGATTGCCGCGCCAGTTTGGGCACAGGCACCGGCGCCTCAATATCCTCCTGGCACACCATCGCAGCCGCCGCCGGCAACCTACGGACAGCAGCCGGCGCCACCGCCCTATGCGCAGCAGCCGAAACCATCAGCGCCTTACGCGGAGCAGCCTGCAGAGCCGCCCAAGCGCTATACCGGCTATAAGCGACACATGCATCATCCACGCTATGGCTATGGCTATGGTCACGCTCGCGGACGCGGGCCAACCGATAACGTCGCTAATCAGTTGAACCGCGCGGAGCTGAGCCAGTCATACGGAGGTGGCATGCCGCCCGCCGGATATCGGCCTGCGCCAGGTTACCCGCCCCGGGGTTATATGCCCCAGGGTTACCCGCCCCCGGGCTATCCCCCGGAAGTAGGACCGCGGCCCAGCGGTCACTGATACGCGGCTTTAGGCTGGACAGCGACTACCTGCGTCAACGCGCGTCGTCCGAACTCACCCGGGTCCCATCCGGCCTATCGCTGGCACGCTCCCCATTTGGCTTGCATGACCGAGCCCGAACTTTCCGACGAAGAAACCCGCAGCCTCACCGACTACGCGCGCCGCACGTCCGCGGAGGAGCGCCGGCCTACGTCGGTCGCTGCGGTCTGTGAAGGAAGTCACTAACCCGGACAGCTTGTGGGCCTTTATTCGGGACTCCTGCTCCCATCTGGGCTCGGCCCTTGCAGCGCTTGCGGTGTTGGCCCTTGATACTGTTCAAGTTGCCAACGGTTTATCAGTCCATCCCTGTAAGCATCCCCGGGGGTCACGTCGGGGAAGGGATAGCGCTGATAGGGGCCGGGGTAAGTAGCGGGTGGCTGCGGCGCCCCGGGCGGCGGAACCTGCGCCGAGGCCGGGCCGGTGACGGCTATGGTCGCGGCAGCCGTGACGCCGATCAAAAGACGCCTCATTGATCCGCTCTCGGATTGCCTCCTCGCCGCTCACCTCACCCCAGCATCTTGATAATCGCGTCCGGACGCTGGGTCGTCGCGTTTGGCGCTCATTGCCGGACCTCCTCAAACTGGATCGTCGGGCGGCCGTGTTCTTACCGCGTCGAGCCGAGCTGGCGGATGGCGAGGAAGCGGCGCCGGTAGCTGGTCAGGTTCCCGAGCCGGGCGGTGTCTCAGGGCATAGGGCGAAACTGCTTCCAGTACGATTGGGGGGCGGAGGAGAGAAAGTCCCTCCCGTCCGGTGCGTTGCAACAGACCGACGCGCTCACGCTGGTCGGCTTCGGATGCTTGTGAGCCTTGGACGAGTGCTTCGCCAGCGCCGCGGGAGCGACCATCAGAGATATAGCGACGGTAAGCACCGCGAGGCGTGATGAGACAATGACCATATCCGCGTTCCTGTTCAGGTGTCGTTGTGCGGCGATGATAGGGAAATCGCCCTGGCATGCGCTTCGCCGGAGGATGAAATCGGGTTTAATCGGGTGTGTGCTTTGGGGGCGAGCTGGCGGTTAGCGAGGAAACGGCGGCGACGATGATCTGAAGCTATGCGCCGGCGACTTTGCCGACGCCTTCGATGACCGCGTCCCAATCGTCTACCTCGCGGTCCTGCGGGTGCACCATGATGTGCTGCACGCCGGCGTCGCGATAGGCGGCAACCCGCTCCTTCATCTCGCCGACATCCTTGCCGTTCCAGTGCGAGCGGACCGAGATCGTGAAACCGGGCTCGGGCCGATCGCGGCGCAGCCGTTGGATCACCGGCGCGGCCTCCGCCGGAGTCACCTGGCTGCCGTGCCAGCCGTCGCCTATACGCACGGCGCGGCGATGCGCCACCTCCGAGCGGCTGCCATGCCACATCGGGATGTGGCTGATCGGCTGCGGCAGCATCGTCATTTCCTTGATCGCCGACGGAATGTATTTCGCCGCGAAGCTGACCGGATCCTGGCTCCACACCGCGCGCATCATCGCGATCCCCTCGTCCATGCGCCGGCCGCGCTCATGGAACGGCACGCCGAGCGCGGCAAACTCGGCTTCGAGCCAGCCGACCCCGACGCCGAGGATCAGCCGGCCGTTCGACAGATTGTGCAATGTCGCCAGCTCCTTCGCCAGCGGCAACGGGTGCCGCATCGGTAGCACCAGGACGCTGGTGCCGAGCCGCACCCGCTCGGTCACGGCGGCGACCCAGGTCAGGGTCAGCACCGGGTCGTAGAACAGGGGCGAGCGCGGGAAACTCGCGCGCGGCACGATGATGTGCTCGCTGACCCAGACGTCGCTGAGGCCCAAATCCTCGGCGCGGCGCGCATGCCGCTTGATCAGTTCCGGGCTCGCCTGGCTGCCGGCATGCGGCAGGTGAATCCCGAGTTGCATCCTCTACCTCTCCCGTGCTGGTCTTGGTCCAGCATGCATGGCCATGACAGGCCGTGAAAGGGGGAAGGGTGCGCTTTCAGGACAAGGTGGCGGTCATCACCGCCGTCGCGAGCGGCATCGGCCGCGCCACCGCCGACATCATGGCCCGCGAGGGGGCGGTCATCGTTGGCATTGACAACAACAGCGAGCGGCTGGAGGCGACCGTGGCGGCGTTGCGCGAGACCGGCGGGCGAGCGCATGCCAGGGTCTGCAACGCGCTCGACTCGGCGCAGGTCGAGGCGACGGTCGCCGGGATCGCGCGGGAATTCGACGCGATCGACATCCTGGTCAACGCGGTCGGCGGCAGCACGATCATTTCGAAGCCCGGCGCCGATGTCGACGAGTTGAGTTTTGCCGACTGGCAGAAGCTGATCGACTTCAACCTGAGCGGCACGTTTCTGTTCACCCATGCGGTGGTGCCGGTGATGAAACGGCAGCGCCGCGGCAAGATCGTCAACCTGGCCTCGATCGCCGGGCGCGGCCTCAGCGCGTCGAGCAGCAGCGCCTACGCCGCGGCCAAGGGCGGCATCATCGCCTTCACCAGGAAGCTCGCCTTCGAGCTCGGCCCATACAACGTCAACATCAACGCGATCGCACCGAGCAAAACGCTGACGGAACGGATTCGGCCGCGCTGGAACCAGCAGAGCCCGGAAGACCAGGAGGCCGAGATCGAGCGCACGCCACTGCGCCGCATCGCCGAAGCGCCGGACCAGGCCAAGGTCATCTGTTTTCTCGCATCCGATGACGCCGATTTCGTCACCGGCGTCACCATCGACGTGACCGGAGGGAACTGATTTTCGTTTGTCATCCGGTATGACAGACAAACGAAGGCGATCGCGAACACCCAATAAAAGGACGTTCAAAATGGCGACATTCGTATTGATCCACGGCTCCTACCAGGGCGGCTGGATCTGGAACCCGGTGGCAATGCGGCTGCGCGCCGCCGGGCACCAGGTCTATGCGCCGACCCTCGACGGCTGCGCCGAGCGCAAGAGCCAGATCCGCGCCGGCATCACCACCGAGACCCAGGCCGAAGAGGTGGCGCAGATGCTGTTCTACCGGGATCTGCATGATGTCGTGCTGGCCGGCACCAGCTCGGGCGGCATGGTCGTCTGCCGGGTCGCCGAGCTGATGCGCGAGCGCCTGTCGCGCCTCGTTTTCGTCGACGCCTTGGCGCTGCTCGACGGCGAGAAGATCCGCGACATCGTCACCCGCTCGACCGCGGTTGCCGGCGGCCTGACCGCCGGCCCGTCGCGCGAGGACGCCGCCAACCGGCTCTTCGCCGACCTCGAACCGCACACCAAGGCCTGGGCGCTCGAGCGCTATACCCGGCACCCGATCGCCATCTACGACCAGCCGGTGAAGCTCGATTCGTTCTGGCCGCAGCCCTGGAAGGCCGATGTGATCTGGTGCAAGCGCGCGCAGAACCCGGGCGAAGCGCACCAGCGCCGCACCGCCGACAAGCTCGGCGCCGCCTGGCACGAGCTCGACACCGGCCATTACCCGATGCTGAGCATGCCCGACGAATTGACGATGCTATTGACCCGAGCGTGAGCTGTTGCGCTGCAATTCCGCAACGGCGCCTGTGCCATTTCCGTCAAAAGCCTGTCTCATTGCCGTTCCAGTTCGGGCGATTTATAGATCGGCTCAGCACGGCCGGTGGGGACGGGTGCCGTAAAAAGGCCCATTTGCTGAGCGAAACCTGTATCCACGGCCGGGCGGCACGGACGCGCACGTTGGGGATCGTTTGATGATCGATGAGATCGGGCATTTCGCCCTGGTGCTCGCACTGTGCGTCGCCGTATTGCAATCGACGGTGCCGCTGATCGGCGCGGCGCGCGGCGACGCCGCCTTGACGGCGTGGGCCCGGCCGGCCGCGCTCGCCCAGTTCCTGTTCATCGCGATCGCGTTCTTCGCGCTGATGCACGCTTACGCGGTGTCGGATTTCTCGCTGGTCAACGTCGCCAGCAACTCCAACAGCATGAAGCCGCTCGTCTACAAGCTGAGCGGCGTCTGGAGCAACCACGAGGGGTCGATGCTCCTCTGGGTGTTCATCCTGTCGCTGTTCGGCGCGGCGGTCGCGCTGTTCAGCGGCAACCTGCCGCCGGGCTTGCGCGCCCGCGTCCTCGCCGTGCAGGCGATGATCGGGGTCGGCTTTCTCTTGTTCATCCTGCTGACCTCGAACCCGTTTCTGCGCCTGTTTCCGGTGCCGCCGGACGGCGCTGGGCTCAACCCGATCCTGCAGGACCGCGGCCTCGCCTTCCACCCGCCGATGCTTTATCTCGGCTATGTCGGCTTTTCGATCTCGTTCTGCTTCGCGATCGCCGCCTTGATCGAGGGAAGGGTCGATCCGGCCTGGGCGCGCTGGGTGCGGCCCTGGACCCTGGCCGCCTGGTGCGCGCTGACCGTCGGCATCGCGATGGGCAGCTGGTGGGCCTACTACACCTTGGGCTGGGGCGGCTGGTGGTACTGGGACCCGGTCGAGAACGCTTCCTTCATGCCGTGGCTGGTCGGCACCGCGCTGCTGCATTCGGCGATCGTCGTCGAGAAGCGCGAGGCACTGAAAACCTGGACGATCCTGTTGGCGATCATCGCCTTCTCCCTGAGCCTGATCGGCACCTTCCTGGTGCGCTCTGGGGTCTTGACCTCGGTGCACGCTTTCGCCTCCGACCCGATGCGCGGCGTCTTCATCCTGCTGCTGCTCGGGGTCTATACGGGCGGCGCGTTGCTGCTCTACGCCTGGCGTGCGCCGCAATTGCAGGGCGGCGGCCTGTTCGCGCCGATCTCGCGGGAAGGCGGGCTGCTGCTGAACAACCTGTTGCTGACCACCGCGGCGGCAACGGTCCTGCTCGGGACCTTGTACCCACTGTTCCTCGACGTCGTCGCGCACCAGAAGGTGTCGGTCGGGCCGCCCTACTACAATTTGACCTTCGGGCCGATCATGCTGCCGCTGCTGGCGGCGATGGCGATCGGGCCGCTGCTGCCGTGGAAGCGCGGCGACCTGTGGGCGGCGTTGAGCCGCTTGAAGCTGGCCTTCCTGGCGGTCGCGGCGGCAGCCGTTGTGACCCTGGCGGCGGCCGGGGTACGCTCGATCGGCGCGGCATGCGGGCTGGCGCTGGCGGCCTGGCTGTTCACCGCGACCATGATCGAATTCACCGAGCGTATTCGTCTTTTTGCCGAGCCGCTGCCCGCCGTGTTGCGCCGCGCCTGGCGCCTGCCGCGCGCCGCCTGGGGCATGACCGCGGCCCATGCCGGCATGGCGATCGTGCTGGCCGGCATCACCGGCTCGGTTTCCTGGACCGAGGAGAAGATCGTCGAGGCCCGGCCCGGCCAGTCCTTCGACATCGCCGGCTATACGATCGCGCTCGACGCGGTCAACGAGGTCAGCGAGCCCGACCTCAACGCGACCCGCGCCGACATGCGGCTGTTGAAGGACGGCCGGCTGATCACCGAGATGCATCCGGAGAAGCGCTTCTACCCGGTGGAGAACGGCACCGCGACCGGGGTGGCGATCCGCACCAATCTTCTCTCCGACGTCTACGCAGTAATCGGCGATGCCGACGGCAAGGGCGGCTACGCCTTGCGTCTTTATTGGAACCCGCTGGTGCCGTGGATCTGGCTCGGCGCGGCGTTGATGGCGTTTGGCGGCATTGTGTCGCTGACCGACCGGCGGCATCGGGTCGGCGCCCCGGCACGGCGGGCAAGACCGATCCCGGACGCAAGCGTGCAGGCGGCGGAATGAGCGCCATGAAAGCTAGTGGGGCGCAGCCGCCAAGCCCCTCTCCACCCTTCAGGGGGGAGAGGGAGGGGCCCGTTGCGAAGCAATGGGAGGGTGAGGTGGGCAACGGCGAGCGCTCTGGAATCCCCCACCTCACCCCAGCCCTCCCCGCCCCCGGGGGCGGAGAGGGAGTAACTGGCGGGCGCCTCCGCTGGCTCTTCATCCTGCCGGTGGTGGCGTTCGCGCTGATGGCCGCCGGGGGTCTGCGCGCGCAGCAGAAGGCAATGCCGGTCGTTGGCGTCCTTTCGAGCGACGCGCCGACGGCTCCGGTCGGCGCACTGGAGGCCTTTCAGGAGGGGCTGCACGACGCTGGCTTCGTCGAAGGCCATAATGTTGCGTTTGAATACCGGTTTGCCGAGGGTCAATACGATAGATTGCCCGGGTTCGCCGCCGAATTGGTCGGTCGAAACGTCGACGTGATCTTCGCCGGCTCAGTGCCCGCGGCTCTCGCAGCAAAGGCAGCAACTACGACCATCCCGATTGTATTCAATATCGGCGCTGACCCAGTGGCGCTGGGATTGGTGCAGAGGCTGCGCCGGCCGGGCGGAAATATCACCGGGGTGACGCAGTTGTGGGTTGAACTCGGCCAAAAGCAACTGCAGATGCTGCACGAGCTGGTTCCGGGCGCCGAGGCAATCGGCTTATTCCTCAATCCAAAAAACGCGAACGCCGAACTGTTCGAGCGACAGGTCCGGTCTGCGGCAGAGCATCTCGGTCTGCGCATAGCCATTCTTTCAGTTAGCGATAAAGACGATCTCGATCGGGTCTTGGCGACAGCGCGCAAAATGGCAATCGCGGCTCTCTTGGTTCCTGCCGATCCATTTCTGCGCTCTGATCGTGACCGGCTGGTGAGACTGGCTGCTCGTCTCGCGCTCCCGACGATGTACTCCGAGCGGGATTTCGTCGTCGATGAGGGTTTGATCGCGTACGGACCTCGTTTCGAGGAAATGCGGCGACAGGCCGGCGTCTATGTCGGTCGCGTCCTTAAGGGTGAAAACCCCGCCGATCTGCCGATCATACAACCGACCAGATTCGAGCTGGTGATCAATATGAAAACCGCGAAGGCGCTCGGGCTCACGGTGCCGCAGACACTGCTCGCCCAGGCCGACGAGGTCATCGAATGAACCAGCGCCGCTGGCTCTTCATCCTGCCGGTCGCCGGCTTTGCGCTGATGGCCGCCGGTTTTTACATCGGGCTTGGCATCGACCAGACGGTGCTGCCCTCGGCCCTGATCGACGAGCCCGCGCCCAAATTCGAGCTGCCGCCGCTTCCGGGCGCGGAGCAGGGGTTTTCGTCCGCCGATCTTCAAGGTCATGTCAGCCTGGTCAATACCTTCGCCTCGTGGTGCATACCCTGCCGCATGGAGCACCCGGTGCTGAACACGCTGGCGCAGACAAAGCGCGTGCCGATCTATGGCATCGACTACAAGGACAAGGGCGAGGCCGGGGCGGACTGGATCAAGACGCTCGGCAACCCCTACACCAAGGTCGGCGCCGACACCGGGCGGGTCGGCATCGATTGGGGGGTCTACGGCGTACCGGAGACCTTTGTCGTCGATCGCGCCGGCCGCATCCGCTACAAGCATGTCGGGCCGCTGACCGAGGAAGACATCCAACGCACGATCCTGCCGCTGGTGGCCAAGCTCGACAAATGATGTTCTGGAAAAAGTGTCATCGCGAGGAGCGCAGCGACGAAGCAATCCCCCAATGGACTTTGGCGAGATTGCTTCGCTTTGCTCGCAATGGCAGAGCATTTCTGCCGCTCCTCTTCTTGCTCGTAACAATCGTCACGACAGCGCCGGCCTATGCCGTGCGTCCCGACGAGATGCTGCCCGACCCGGCGCTGGAGGCGCGGGCGCGCGAGGTTGGCCAGGAGCTGCGCTGCCTCGTCTGTCGCAACCAGTCGATCGACGATTCCGACGCCGATCTCGCGCACGATCTGCGCGTCCTGGTCCGCGATCGGATCAAGGCCGGCGACAGCAACAACCAGGTCGTCGCCTATATCCGGGCGCGCTACGGCGATTTTGTGCTGCTGCGCCCGCCCTTCGAATTGGACACGGTGCTGTTGTGGGGTGGGCCGGCGCTGATCCTGCTGCTCGGCGCCTTCGGCATTCACCGCTATTACCGGCATCGCCGCCGCGACGAGCCCCCGCCGTTGAGCGCCGAGGAGCGCCGCCGCCTTAAATCCGTCCTCGACGCCGCCGCCGAGCCGGAGGCGCGGGCATGAGCATCGGTCTTGCCGTCGGGCTGATCGGCCTGACCTCGCTGGCGATGGCGCTGCTGCTGGTGCCGCTGCTGGTGCGGCGGCAGCGGGCCGAATCGCGCGACGCCTACAACCTCGCGGTCTACCGCGACCAGCTGGCCGAAATCGAGCGCGACCTCGGCCGCGGCGTCCTGTCCGCCGAGCAGGCCGACGCGGCCCGCACCGAGATCGGCCGACGTATCCTGGCGCTGAACCCGGCCACTCCGGTCGCGGCGCCGAGTTCGGCGATGCCGTTCGCGGCGGCGACCGCGGCGGTTTTGCTGCTGCCGTTTGCCGCCTGGGCGCTCTATGCGGTGCTGGGGTCCCCGGCGATGCCGGATCAGCCCTACGCCTCGCGCGGTACGAACCCGGCCCCGACAACGGCGGACAACGCGGGACAGGGCGCGCCGCATGTCGACATGGCCGAGGCGGTACAGCAACTGACGGCGCATCTGAAGGACCATCCGGACGATTTGACCGGCTGGGTATTGCTGGCCCGCTCCGATATGAGCCTCGGCCGCTACCAGGATGGCGCCGACGCCTACAAGCACGCCGTCGATCTATCGGCGAAACGCGCCGACATCTGGGGCGATTGGGCGGAGGCGGCGGTGCTGGCGGCCGGCGGCACCGTGACCGCGGAGGCCAAGGAGGCGTTCCAGGCCGGGCTCAACGACCCGGAGCTGGCGCCGCGGTCCCGCTACTATCTCGCCTTGGCGCAAATGCAGCAGGGCGACGGCAAGGGGGCGCTGCAGTCCTGGGTCGATCTGGCGGTGGATTCGCCCGCCGATGCCGACTGGCTGCCGATGGTGCAGAAGCGCATCGAGCAGACCGCGGCCTCCTTGGGCGTCGATGCGGCGACGCTGAAGTCGTCTTCCGGAGCACCCTTGCCCAAGCTCGCCGCCGCCGGGCCGCCGCCGGGGCATCCGCCGATGGCCACTCCCGGCGCCGCGCCGCCGCCGGGGCATCCTCCAACGCCCGCTTCCGCTGCGGCACCTTCTTCGGCGAGCGCCGCCCCGCCGTCCACCGGTTCGGCGCCCGATCCGCAGAAGGTCCGCGAGGCGCAACAGGCGCTCGCCGGCGCCTCGCCGCAGGACCGCCAGGCGATGATCAATTCGATGGTCGAGCGGCTGGCGGCGCGGCTTGAGCAGCAGCCCGACGATGTCGACGGTTGGACCCGGCTCGCGCGCTCCTACATCGTGCTGAACCAGCCGGACAAGGCTCGCGACGCCTATGCCCGCGCGGCTAGGCTGCGGCCCGACGACATCGGCCTGAAGCAGGGCTACGCCGAGTCGCTCATCGCCGCGGCGGGCGATGACGCACCCGCGCCGCCGGCCGAGGCCACCGCGCTGTTCCGCCAGATCCTGCAGGCCGAGCCGAAGAACCAGATGGCGCTGTGGTATGTCGGCATCGCCGAGGCCGATGCCGGCCACAAGGACTCCGCGCGCGATTTGTGGTCGCAACTCCTTGCCCAACTGCCGGCAAACGCCCCCGGGCGAGAGGAGGTCGAACAGCGCCTCGCCGCGCTGAAGCAGGGTGCGGCGAAGTAAGAGCTGCATCGGCGCTTCGCGTGCTTCGAGACGCGCCTTCGGCGCTCCTCAGCATGACGGAGTTTGGCTGAGGGCATTCAGCAAACGTGCGTCATCCCGAGGAGGCCGCGAAGCGGCCGTCTCGAAGGATGCACACAGCCGCTCTCAGCCACGCGGGCTCAATACACGACGACGCTGCGGATCGACTCGCCGGCGTGCATCAAATCGAAGCCCTTGTTGATGTCGTCGAGGGTCAAGGTGTGGGTGATCAGGTCGTCGATGTTGATCTTCCCCTCCATGTACCAGTCGACGATCTTCGGCACGTCGGTGCGGCCCCTGGCGCCGCCGAAGGCCGTCCCCTTCCACACCCGCCCGGTCACCAGCTGAAACGGCCTGGTGCTGATCTCCTGCCCCGAGGCGGCGACGCCGATGATGACGCTGACCCCCCAGCCGCGGTGGCAGCATTCCAAGGCCTGCCGCATCGTGTGCACATTGCCGATGCACTCGAAGCTGTAGTCGGCGCCGCCCTTGGTCAGATCGACGAGATAGGGCACGAGATCGCCCTGGACCTCCTTCGGATTGACGAAATGGGTCATGCCGAATTTCTCGGCCAACGCCCGCCGGCCCGGGTTCAAATCGACCCCGACGATCATGTCGGCGCCGGCCATGCGGCCGCCCTGTACGACATTGAGGCCGATACCGCCCAGGCCGAACACGACCACCCGCGCGCCCGGCTCGACCTTAGCGGTGTTGATGACCGCGCCGATCCCGGTGGTGACGCCGCAGCCGATGTAGCAGACCTTGTCGAACGGCGCGTCCTCGCGGATCTTCGCCACCGCGATCTCCGGCAAGACGGTGAAGTTGGCGAAGGTCGAAGTGCCCATGTAGTGGAACAGCTTGTCGCGCCCGAGCGAGAAGCGGCTGGTGCCGTCGGGCATCACCCCCTGACCCTGCGTCGCGCGGATCGCGGTGCAGAGGTTGGTCTTGCGCGACAGGCACGAGGGGCACTGCCGGCATTCCGGCGTGTAGAGCGGGATGACGTGGTCGCCTTTTTTGAGGCTCGTCACCCCCGGCCCGACATCGACAACGATGCCGGCCCCCTCATGCCCGAGGATCGCCGGAAACAGCCCCTCGGGGTCGGCGCCCGACAGCGTGTAGGCGTCGGTGTGGCAGATCCCGGTCGCCTTCACCTCGACCAGCACCTCGCCGGCCTTCGGACCGTCGAGCCGCACCGTCTCGATCGACAGAGGCTGCCCCGCCTTGTGAGCCACCGCCGCGCGCGTTTCCATGCGAGTCTCCCTCGGACCGCGGCCATCCCGGCCGCCATCGCGATTATAACGTCAGAGTCGCGGTTGACAGCCGCTGGTGCGCTATCTAGCATATGCCTGGACATATGCCTGGACTATGCCTAGAGACTCGAGCAAATGGCCACCGAAAGACACGTCAAACTGTTTCGAAACGGCCGTAATCAGGCGGTCCGCATCCCTCGCGAATTCGAACTCCCGGGCGATGAGGCGGTCATGCGCAAGGAAGGCGATCGCCTTGTCATCGAACCCACGCGCCGCAAATCGTTCATCGAACTCTTGGATAGTTGGGACCCTATCGACGAAGAGTTTCCGCCCATTGAAGAGCTGCCCTATGAGGACGTCGAGTTTTGACTGGGCGATACCTTCTCGATACGAACATTCTGTCGGACAACATTCGAAATCCGCGTGGACCTGCAGCTCGGCGTGCTCGTCAGGTCGGCAACGCCCAAATCTGCACAAGCATTATCGTCGCTGCTGAACTGCGTTATGGGGTCGCAAAAACGGGTTCTCGACGGCTATCGACAAGGGTTGCAGAAACACTTAACGGATTGGAGGTGCTCCCGCTGGAACCGCCAGTCGACGAGGTGTACGCGCACCTCCGTGTCCTTCTTGAGGGAAGCGGAAGACTGGTGGGGCCAAACGATTTGCTGATCGCGGCACAAGCACTCTCGCTTGGGTTAGTTGTCGTGACGGACAATGAACGAGAGTTTTCGCGCGTCCCTGGCCTGACGGTCGAAAACTGGCTGCGGAATTGAAAGCTAATTATTCTTTGAGGTGATCGGAATGGCGCGGATTGCGGTCGGCGGGTTTCAGCACGAAACGAACACCTTCGCGCCGCAGCGCGCCACCTGGGCCGATTTCGAGCGCGCCGACGCCTGGCCCGGCTTTATCCGCGGGCCGGAGCTGATCCCTGCGGTCGAGGGGTACAACATCCCCATCGCCGGCGCGGTCGCGGCGCTGCAGGAGCTCGGCCACGAGCTATTACCCTTGTGCTGGTGCTCGGCGCCGCCCTCCTCCTATGTCGAGCGCGACGCCTACGCGAAGGTCGCCGGCGCGATCCTCGACGACCTCGCCGCCTACGGCCCGCTCGACGGCATCTATCTCGACCTGCACGGCGCGATGGTCGTCGAGCATCACGAGGACGGCGAGGGCGAGTTGCTGCGCCGCATCCGCGCGCTGGTCGGCGACAGGCTGCCGATCGTCACCAGCCTCGATTTTCACACCAATCTGACCCCCGAGATGGTGCGCCACGCCTCGGCGATGATCGGCTACCGCACCTATCCGCATATCGACATGGCGGCGACCGGCGGCCGTGCCGCGCGCCTGCTTGACCGTCTGCTGAAAGACCGCCGACCGCTCTACAAGGCCTACCGGCAGATCGATTTCCTGATCCCGCTCGTTTGGCAATGCACGCTGATGGAGCCGGCCAAGGGGGTCTTCGAACTGATCGAGGAGATCGAGCGCGGCAGCGCCGCCGCGGGAGCCGCCATCCCAGGCGGCTCGCACAATCAGGGCATCGTTTCGATCACCCATACGCCGGGCTTCCCGCCGGCCGACATCCGCGAATGCGGCCCGGCGCTGGTCGTCTACGGCCATGACCGCGAGGCGGCCGAGGCGGCGGCCGACCGTATCGCCGCCGTCATCAAGCACCGCGAGGGCGCCTTCGCCGGCAAGCTCTACACGCCGGAGGAGGCGGTCGCCGAAGCTTTGCGCCTCTCAGCACACGCGACCAAGCCGGTCATTCTCGCCGACGTGCAGGACAATCCCGGCGCCGGCGGCACCTCCGACACGGTCGGGATTTTGCGGGCACTGATCGCGCAGCGGGCGAAGGGCGCGGTGATCGGCATGATGGTCGATCCCGAGGCCGCCGCGGCGGCGGAGGCCGCCGGCGAGGGCGCGCTGCTCCCTTGCGGCGTCGGCGCCAAGGTGGGGTACGCCGGCGAGACCCCGGTCGAGGCGAAGTGGCGGATCGTGCGCCTCGGCAGCGGCCGCTTCACCGGCACCGGGCCGATGTATGGCGGCGCCAAGTTCAATATCGGCCCGATGGCCTTGGTCACCGACGAGGACAGCGGCGTCTCGGCGGTGCTCGCCGCGAAGCGCATCCAGGCGAACGACAAGGAGATGTTCCGGCACGTCGGAGTCGAGCCGGCCGAGGTGCCGATCCTCGTGCTGAAATCGACCGTGCATTTCCGGGCCGATTTCCAGCCGATCGCCGAAGAAATTCTCTGCGTGCGCTCGCCCGGCGCTCATGTCACCGACCCAGCCGAGCTGCCCTACCGCCACCTGCGCCCCGGCATCCGCCGCAACCCAATGGGCCCGCCCCACGAGTAATTCACCACAGAGGCACAGAGAGCACAGAGTTCGCTGTCATTGCGAGCGAAGCGAAGCAATCTCGTGCGGAGTGAATGATCCACCGAGATTGCTTCGTCGCTCCGCTCCTCGCAATGACGCGAGGTTGCTCCGTTTCCTCTGTGCCTCTGTGGTGAAATTAATCAGCCCCTGTGATGGCGGCGCAGGAAGTCGATAAAGATCGCCGCCAAGAGCCCTTCCTTCGCCTCCCAATCCTCGAAGGCGACATCGAGGTCCATGCGGTCCTCGGTCAACACCTCGCGGTATTCGGCGTTCGGCATCAGCCGGTGCGCGATCTGGCCCGGCAGGCGCGGATGCACCCGGTCGTTGCCCGGCGCGATCACCGTGGGCACGCTCATCGAGCGCAGTTGCGCCGGGCTGATGCCGATCACCGGATGGTCCGACCCCGCCTCGAAGCTGCGCTTCCACTGCGTCATGCGGGCGATGAAATCCTGCGGCTGCATCGCCATCAGCCGCTCGCGGTTCTTCGGGTTGGCGCGGATCACCTCGCTCCAATGCTCCATTCCGCAAACCGCTTCCATGCCGCCCTTTTGCGCCGCCTCGATATGCGAGTTGTAGTACTGGTTCGTCAGGTGCTTTGCGGCATAGCCGCCGCCGGTGACCCGCCATAAGAGCAGGCCGCGCACCGCCTGCGGCCGGCGCAGGGTCAGCACCATCGCCAGCCGGCAACCCGAGGAGCTGCCGCCGATAAAGGCCGGCAGTGCGTGCAACTGGCGCAGCATTTCGTGCAGATCGTCGGCCCAGATGTCGTTCTCCGACTCGCCCTCGATCGCGACGTCGGAGGCGCCGGTGTTGCGCCGGTCGTAGACGAGGACCCGGTAGCCGGCCTCGGCGATCTTCTCGGCCAGCGGCCTGACCGCCGCGCCGCCGCGCCGCCCGCCCGGCTGCAAGGCGACGAACGGCCCGATATCGCCGAGGATCTCGTAATGGATGTCGACGCCGTTGACCTGGGCGACGCTCATGCTTTCCTCCCGGATTGCGTTCTGTCCGCTGGCAAGGACGATAGCCATGCCCGCCCGGGAATGGCAACGCTGCCCGCGGCAACAACCCGGTTCCGCAAGCCCGCGGAAGCGGTATAAGCTCCGGCCGCGCCGAGGCCCACATGGCGGCGGTCGGCCCGAGATTCACGCAAAGGGAGCAACCTATGAAGATCCTCTATTTCGACGACTTCAAACTCGGCGTCCTGAAGGGCGACAACGCCGTCGTCGACGTGTCGGCCGTGGTCAAGGACATCCCGCATGTCGGCCCCGGCGATCTGATCAACGGCCTCATCGAGCGCTTTTCCAGCTATCGCCAGAAGCTCGAGCAGGCGGCGGCGCAGGGCCAGACGATCCCGCTCTCCAGCGTGCGCATCCGCCCGCCATTGCCGAAGCCGACCACGATCGACTGCATGGCGGTCAACTACATGGAAGACGGCACCCGCAAGGAGCCGGCGCCGATCAACGCCTTCCACAAATCCCCCTCCGCGATTATCGGCCAGGGCGACACGATGGTGCTGCCCGATGTGCCGGCGACGATCTTCGAGGGCGAAGCGGAGATGGCCGTCATCATCGGCAAGCGCTGCAGCCATGTGAAGGCGGCCGACGCGATGAGCTACATCTTCGGCTACACCAACTTCATCGACGGCTCGGCGCGCGGCCTGCCGCCTTCCGGCAACGTCTTCTTCCAGATGAAATCGCGCGACACCTTCGCGCCGATCGGCCCGTGGATCGTCACATCAGACGAGATCAAGGATCCGCAGAAGCTGCAGATCCGACTGTGGAACAACGGCCAGTTGATGCAGAACTTCAACACCGACGACATGGGGCACAAGATCCCGCGCTGCATCGAGTGGCTGTCCTCGATCCACACGCTGGAGCCGGGCGACATCATCGCCACCGGCACCAACCACCGCGGCCTCAACCCGTTCATGGACGGCGACAAGATCGAGCTCGAGGTCGAGGGGCTCGGCCGGCTTGCCTTCAGCGTCAAGGACGAGCTGAAGCGCAAATGGGAGCGCAAGACCCGCCTCCAGATGCACGAAGCGGCCAAGGAAAAGACCGCCGGCGCCTATCCCGACATCACCCCGCAAACCACCGGCAAATATTCGAAGGCGGCGTAAGCCCGCATCGGACTACCCTCTCCCGCATCGCGGGAGAGGGCTCCCGAGGCGTATCGATGTAGTTGACGTAGGGCGAGTGGACGCCGGCGACGCCGGGGGTAACCCCGCCGCGCGACCCCGGAACCGATGGCGGGTTGCGCTTCGCTACATCCGCCCTACGATTTCAGCAAATCTCATCGAGACGTGGGCACCCTTCACGGGGCGGGGCACGAGGCGGGCGTATACAGCGACGATAAAATCGCCATAATCGCATCGTATGTTTCTCGCCCGCATTAATCCGGATTTAAAGGCCGTGAGCAAGAAGCAGGGAAGGAGAGAGGTCCGACATCGCATCGCGAAATTGGCAATATTGGCGGCCCAGGACGAAGGCACGTCGCTTGCACGGGGAATGACGGCTCAACAGCAGCGGATGCGGCGTCAACAGCAGCAGATTTTTGCTGCAACCGGCGCGGCGCAAATTTCGGCCAGCCTGCGATTGACGGCGGAACGCCTCGCTTTTGGAATAGCGGCGCAACCGACGCGCGAATTTTTACTGCTGATTCCTTGCAGATGCAGCAAGCGGGTTTCAGTCCCTCAACCGCCCGGTTGCGCCTGGCTGGTAAAGCGGAAGATGCCGCAGGCCGGGACGGCGCGGAGCCGCGCGGCATGCCTGTTCGCCGCGGCATCGAGCCGTTACGCTTCGGTCTCGGTTCCAGGCTCGGAGATGCCCGGGCGAGGAGATGCCCAGGCTCGGAGATGAACGGAGGCACGGCGATGATCGGCTGGCGCGCGCGGCTCGGCTTTCTGGTCCCACCCGGCAACCCGACCGTCGAAACCGAGATGATCGAACTGGCGCCGGCGGGGGTGTCGGTGCATTTCCAGCGCATGGTGGCGAAGGGCGCGACCGGCTCGCTCGATGGCCAGGCCGAACGCAACCAGATGATGATCGACCACATCGGCGAGAGCGTCGAATTGTTGGCGATGGTCCAGCCGGACGTGATCGTGATCGCCCACACGGCGACGAGCTATCATCTCGGGTCCGAACGGGAGGCCGGGCTGCTTGATCGCCTCTCGGCCGCGACCGGCATCCGGGTCACGACGGCGTTTGCCGCGGTCGCGGCGGGCTTGCAGCGGCTCGGCGCGCACCGGGTCGCGCTCGGCGCGCCCTACGCGCGCGAAACCATGCTGCAAGGCAAGGCGCATCTCGAGGCGAACGGCTTCGAGGTGGTCAGCTTCGACAATCTGCCGGGGGTCACCAACATCTACGACGAAACCGCCGAGCGCGCCTATCGGCTGGCCCGCCAAATCGACAGCCAAGACGCCGAGGCGGTGTTTCTGACCGGCACCGGGTTGCCGACCCTGCCGGTGCTGGAGGCGCTGGAGCAGGATCTCGGCAAACCGGTCATTTCCAGCGCGTCGGCGATGATGTGGCACGCGCTGCGGCTGGCCGGCGTGCGGTTGCCGATCGCCGGCTATGGCCGGCTGCTGACGCTTGACTGAAGCGCGCGGTCGAACAGCGGCAAGAGGGTCGGGAAGCTCGGGTATTTCTCGGCGAGAATATCCTCCCGGCTGACCCAGGCGCAGGCGGCGGCGTCGTCGGCCGGTTCGCCCTCGCCCGAGCGCCACACGCCGCGTACCGCGATCAGCGTGTAGTGGAATTGCACGCGGCCTTCGGCATCGCGATGGATCGCGTCGTGCACGTTGAGGATGCCGGCGGGCTCGGCGACGATGCCGGTCTCCTCAAAGAGTTCGCGCATCGCTCCCTCGGCGACGGTCTCGCCGAGTTCGAGGGCGCCGCCTGGGAAGCCCCAGCGCCCGGCATTGGGCTGCTGTGCGCGCTGCACGATGAGGGCCCTGGTCTCCGGGCCCTCGCCGCGCAACACGACCGCGAGCACCGCGACAATCGGGCGCTCGGGATAGCGCCGCGCCGCGCGCCGCGCATCGAGGTCAGCGGTGGATTGATCTGTCATTGCGAGGAGCAGAGCGACGAAGCAATCTCGATGGGCTGAGCCCCGATCGGCGCGAGATTGCTTCGCTGCGCTCGCAATGACAATGACGTTAGTCCGCGGCGACCCGAGGCTGGCCATGCTCGTCGGTGTAGATTTCGGCGCCGTGCTCCCGGAACTCCCTCGACTTCTCGGCCATGCCGCTCTTGGCGTAGTCGCGGATCTCCTGGGTGATCTGCATCGAGCAGAATTTGGGGCCGCACATCGAGCAGAAATGCGCCAGCTTGGCGCCGTCCGCCGGCAAGGTCTGGTCGTGGAACTTCTCGGCCGTCTCCGGGTCGAGCGACAGGTTGAACTGGTCGCGCCAGCGGAACTCGAAGCGCGCCCGCGACAGCGCGTCGTCGCGCTCGCGCGCCGCCGGATGCCCCTTTGCAAGATCGGCGGCGTGGGCGGCAATCTTATAGGTGATGACGCCGGTCTTGACGTCGTCGCGGTCGGGGAGCCCGAGATGCTCCTTCGGGGTCACGTAGCAGAGGAGCGCCGTGCCGAACCAGCCGATCATCGCCGCGCCGATGCCGCTGGTGATGTGGTCGTAGCCTGGCGCGATGTCGGTGACGAGCGGCCCGAGGGTATAGAACGGCGCCTCGCCGCATTCCTCGAGCTGCTTCTCCATGTTGATCTTGATCTTGTGCATCGGCACATGGCCGGGGCCCTCGATCATGACCTGAACGCCATCCTCCCAGGCCAGCTTGGTCAATTCGCCCAAGGTTTCGAGCTCGGCGAACTGGGCGCGGTCGTTGGCATCGGCGTTCGAGCCGGGACGCAGGCCGTCGCCGAACGAGTAGCTGACATCGTAGGTCCGCATGATCTCGTTGATTTCGCGGATATGGGTGTAGAGGAAATTCTCCTGGTGATGCGCGAGGCACCATTTCGCCATGATCGAGCCGCCGCGCGAGACGATGCCGGTAACGCGGGACGCGGTCAGGTGGATGTATCCGAGCCGCACGCCGGCATGGATCGTGAAGTAGTCGACCCCTTGCTCGGCCTGCTCGATCAAGGTGTCGCGGAACAACTCCCAGGTCAGCTCCTCGGCCTTGCCCCCGACCTTTTCGAGCGCCTGATAGATCGGCACGGTGCCGATAGGCACCGGCGAGTTGCGGATGATCCATTCGCGGATCGTGTGGATGTTGCGCCCGGTCGACAGGTCCATGACTGTGTCAGCACCCCAGCGCGTCGCCCACACCATCTTGTCGATCTCCTCGGCGACCGAGGAGGTCACGATCGAGTTGCCGATGTTGGCGTTGACCTTCACCAGGAAGTTGCGGCCGATGATCATCGGCTCGGTTTCCGGATGGTTGATGTTGTTCGGGATGATGGCGCGGCCGCGGGCGATCTCGTCGCGCACGAACTCCGGTGTGACGTGGTCCGGGATGCTGGCGCCGAACGACTCGCCGGCGTCGATTCGGTCGGCCAGCTTGTCGCGGCCGAGGTTTTCGCGGATCGCGACATATTCCATCTCCGGCGTGATGATGCCGCGCTTGGCATAGGCGAACTGCGTCACCGCCTGACCGGGCTTGGCGCGCAGCACCTTGCGCCCGCCGCGGTCGAACACCGGCACCGCGCCGGCTTCGTCCCGCTTCAGCCCATTATCCTCGGGCTTGATCGCGCGGCCCTCGATCTCCTCCACATCGCCGCGGACGAGGATCCAAGAGCGGCGCAATTCCGGCAGGCCAAGGTGGATGTCGGTCGTCAGCGCGGGATCGGAGTACGGGCCCGAGGTGTCGTAGACCCGGATCGGCGGCTCGTTGGCGCTCGGCTCCAGATCGATCTCGCGCATGGCCACGCCGATATCGCCATGGCGGCGGCCGGAGACATAGATCTTTCGCGAGGACGGAAAGGCGCCGGTGGTGACGCGCGGCTCCGCGCCCTTCCCATTGAGCGACACGGACGACAGTGGAGCGGAATCGGGCATGGTCGGTCTCCGTTGGCGAAGACCCGGATCGAATTGCGATGTGGGGGTTCGGTGCCCGCCCGGTAGTTCGCCAGATGGGCGTTCCTATCCCTACGCCGGTACGACCCGGATCAGGTTCGAAGGGTTTTCGCGCCCCGTCCGATCTATGTCGACCGGCCGAACCAGCGATATCTCAGCCCCTTCGCCGGGGCACCCCTTGGACTGCCGGAATTATCGGCAGGTTGCCGGCTCGCCGTCAAGCTTTGCCCCCAAACCGGCCATCGCTGCGCTGCGACTCCCTCTCCCCGCTTGCGGGGAGAGGGTCGGGGTGAGGGGTGGTCGGCTAGGCGTGGTTCGCCTTGTAGTAGGTGTTGCGCAGGACGCGGCCGGGGAGCGCGCCCGAATGCTTGCCCTCTTCGAGCAGCACCTGCCCGTTGACGATCGTCATGCGGATGCCCTGGGCCGGCTCCTTGATCCGCTTGGCGCCGGTCGGGAAGTCGTGCAGCACTTCGAGCGGCAGCGGCTTCACCGTGTCGGCATCGAAGATCACGATGTCGGCGACCATGCCGGGGCGCAGCAGGCCGCGGTCGTAGAGGCCGAAGGTCGAGGCCGACTCGAAGGTCAGCCGCCGCACTGCGGTCTCCAGCGACATCACCTGCTTTTCCCGCACCCACTCGGAGAGGAGGCGCGTGCTGAAGCCATACCCGCTCTGGAATTGGACATGCGCGCCGCCATCCGACAGGCCGATCACCGCATTCGGATAGGTCAGGATCTGCGCCACCGCCGCGTCGTCGACATTATTCTCACCGTGCAGCCACTCGGTGTCGAGGTGCTCCTCAATAGCGAGGTCGAGGAAGCAGTCGATGATGCCCTTGCCCTGCTTTTCCGCAATCTGGCCGAGACTCATGTTCTCGTACTGCTTGTTCTTCGGCAGTACGGCGTTCTGCAGGACCATGTAGTCCCACCAGGTGCTGCAGATGCCGATCGCCGGCCCGTTCTTGAATTCGACCGCCTCCGCATGAAGCTTCCGGCGCACCTCCGGATCGGCGTACGCCTTCAGCATGTCCTCGGGGCTCGACAGGCAGATCGGATGCCACACCGCCATGCCGCGGAAAGTCTGGGTGTTGCGCATCGTGAAGTAGTCGGTGATGCGGTTCGGTGTGCACATCGGGAAGGCGCGGATGCCCTTCGCCGTCGTCGCATCGACTTGTTCCATGTGCTTCTGCCATTGACCGGGCCGCCGCATCGTCTGGCCGAGATTGTTGTAGACGACGGTACGGCCGGTCGCTTCCGACAGCCGGCTCATCAGTCCGTCCTTCATCTCCGCGCCGTTGCCGCCGCCCGACTGGATCAGACCGGTGCCCATCTCGCGCAGCACGTCGCCGAGCGCGAAAATCTCCTTCTCGTCCGCCCAGATCGCCGGAATATGGACGCCCTGCGGGTCGAAATGGCCCTGGTTGCGCGACACCGAGAGGCCGAGCGCACCCGCTTCCATGCCCTCGCGCACGAGACTCTGCATCTGTTTGATCTCGTCATCGGTGGCGGTGCGCTTCTGGCAGTCGGCGTCCATGACGTAAAAGCGCACCGCGGTGTGGCCGATCAGATTGCCGACATTGACGCCGAGATTGCGGTCCATCTGGTCGAGGTATTCCGGGAAGCTCTCCCAGGTGAATTCCAGCGTCTTCAGCACTTCCATCGGGATCGCTTCGACATAGGAGAGGAACTCGGAGAGCCGCTCCTGCTTGCCCTTCTTCACCGGCGCCAATGACAGGGAGCAGTTGCCGAAAACGACCGAGGTCGCACCGTGGTCGCAGGAATAGGTGCAAAGCGGGTCCCAGGTGACCTGCGCGTCGTAGTGGCAGTGATTGTCGATAAAGCCAGGAGCGACGACGAGCCCGTCGGCGTCGATCGTGCGGCCCGCCGGGCCCGAAAGCTTGCCAATTTCGACGATCTTGCCGTCCTTCACCGCGATATCGCCGCGGAACGACGGGCCGCCGGAGCCGTCGACAATGCGGCCGTTTTTGATCAGGAGATCGTAGGCCATTTCCTTGATTCCTTCCTTGTCATCCCGGCGAAGTCCGGGACCCATTCGTCATCCACTCGTCGCGGGCCCAGCATGGATCCCAGCCTTCGCCGAGACGATAAAATGGCAGTTTGGAGCCGCCATTTTGTCAGTTGATCAGCCCGTAGAACTTGGCGGCGTTCTCGCAGGTGATCTTGTGCACGATTTCGGCCGGCAGCTCGGCGAATTGCTCCTCGATGTATTTCGAGGATTCCGGCCAGACGCCATCAGGGTGCGGGTAGTCCGAGCCCCACATCAAGGTCTCCACCCCCATATCCTCGACCAGCTTGGCGCCAACCCGGTCGAACTGGAAGGTGGCGCGGCACTGGCGGCGCCAATACTCGCTCGGCTTTAGCTTCATCAGGTCGCGGAAGCGGTCCTCGAACTCGAAATCCATGCGGTCGAGCGCGTAGGGCAGCCAGCCGATGCCGCTTTCGCCAAAGCCGACCCGCATGTTCGGATATCGCTCCAACACGCCGGCGCCGATGATCGCGGCGATGATGTTGATCAAATTCATCTGGAAGCCGGCGACCGAGGTGAACTGCGCCATCCGGCGAACCTGGCCCTGCTGCTGCATCCGCACCTTCTGCGGCACCGACGGGAACGTGTGGAAATGCAATGGCAACTGGACGTCGTTGACCGCCTTCCACAGCGGTTCCCAAACCGGGTGCCACATCGGTTCCATGTCCCACGAGCACGACAGTTCGAGGCCCTTGAGACCGAGCTTGGCGACGCGGTAGACCTCTCTCGCCGCCGCCTCGACATCGCCATAGGGCAGACAGGCGAGACCGATCTGCCGGTCCGGGTAATAGCTGCAGAAATCCTTCAGCCAGTCATTGTATATGCGCAGCATCTCGTTGGCGGCTTCGTGGTCCTCAAGCCGCGAGGCGACGCCGAGGATGCCGAAGATGATCTCGGCGTCGACACCGTCCTTCTCCATCTCCTTGATTCTGAGGTGCGGATCGCCCGGGCGGCGCTCGCCGCGTTTGCCGGCCTCGTAGAGGCCGGTCTCGGCCATTTTGTCGACGCGGTAGTTTTGGCCTGGAACGAACGGCGCGCCCACCGAACCGACCGCGCCGGGAATGCCCATGAAGACGCCGGCCTTGGTGGTCCATTTTGGCCCGTCCGGCCCGTCCTCGACAAAGGGCATGCGGTCCTTGAACTCGCGCGGTGCCTGCGAAACGAAGAGCTCCGGCGGCAGCCAGGGCAGGTCGAGATGGCAATCGGCCGAGATCCGACGGTACTGCATGGCGCGTCCTCCGCTGCGGCGATTTGACCGCAGTGTAAGCCCGAAGCGGGCCAGCCACGTTCGCTTTTTTCACATGGCTCGCCCGTCTGTCCCGCCCTAATCGCGCGGTCAGGAGCGCTGGCACGCGCATTCGGGACGCGAGAGCCGGACTGTCATCAAACCATCACACAACTTTCACACTACCGGTGTTTAACGAAGCCGACTGTCGACCACGCTCTTGCCGCACAACTGCGCCGGACAGGGAGAGGACGATGCCCCGAAGCTATTTCTGGGTCACGGCTGCCGCTATTGCGCTCATCTCCGCGAATACGGGCAGCGGGTTGGCTGCCGAGGCAGCTGATTGCCCGAATGGCGGGACCGTCCGCTTCGGCGTCGAGCCCTATGACACAGCGGCGCGCCTGGTTCCGATCTACCAGAAGGTCGGCGAGATGATCGGCGAGAAGCTTGGCTGCAAGGTCGAGGTCTTCGTCGCCACCAGCTACAACGCCGAGATCGAGGCCATGCGCAACGGCAAGCTCGAGATCGGCGAGTTCGGGCCGCTCGGCTACGTGCTTGCGCACCAGGTCGCCAAGGCCGAGGCGGTGGCGGCATTCGGTACCGCGGACGGAAAGCCGAACACCTATTGGGCCAGCCTGGTGACCTATCCCGAGTCGGGTATCAAGACTGTCTCGGACATCAAGGGCCACAGCTTTGCCTTCTCCGACCCGGCCTCGACCTCCGGCCATCTGTTCCCGGCCTACGGGCTGCGCAAAGGCGGGGTCGATCCCGACAAGGACATCAAAGGAATTTATGCCGGCAGCCACACTTCTTCCTTCGAGGCGCTCTACAACCACAAGGTCGATGCCGGCGAGCTGAACAGCGAGCAGCTCGAATCCGCCACCCAGCGCGGCCACTACAAGGAAGGCGACCTGGTCTTCCTGTGGAAATCGGACCCGATCCCGACTGACCCGTTCACGGTGCGCGGCGATTTGCCGGAGAGCTTCAAGAAGCGGGTGAGCGACGTCGTGCAGAACCTTGATCTTTCGACGCTCGACCCGGCCGACCGCAAGATCATGGTGGGCGCCGGCATCACCCGGCTGGTGCCGCAGAACGACAGCGCCTATGACGGGATCCGCGACCTGGTCAAGACGCTCCACATCGACCTGGAGAAGCTGAGCTGAGGTAGATCACCGGTAGCGCACCATGCTCCGGGTTGCCGGCCTGACAATGCGCTACCCGAACGGCAAGGTGGCGCTCGCCGGGTTCGATTTGAGCGTGGCGGCGGGCGAGCTTGTCGTCGTGCTCGGCGGCAACGGCAGCGGCAAGACCACGCTGCTGCGGTGCGTCTCCCGCATGCTTCGCCCGAGCGCCGGCGAAATATGGCTCAACGGCGTCGATCTGGCTGCGCTCTACGGCGAACGGCTGCGTCAAGCCCGGCTGCCGCTGGCGATGATTTGGCAGCACGCGAGCCTGGTCCGGCGGCGCAGCGTATTGAGCAATGTCGCCGCCGGGGGGCTCGGGCGCCACGGCGGATTGTGGACCGCGTTCGGCGGCCTGCCTGCCGCAGAGCGCCGCGCCGCGCTTTACCATCTGAGCGAGGTCGGCCTTCCCCATCTCGCCGCGCAGCGCGCCGGTACCCTGTCCGGCGGCCAGGCGCAGCGGGTCGCGATCGCGCGCGCCCTGACGCAGCGGCCGCAGGCGCTGCTCGCCGACGAGCCGGTCGCGAGCCTCGACCCCGAGGCGGCAGACGACATCATGCGCCTGCTGCGGCACTTGGCGGCCGAAGACAATCTCGCGGTGCTGTGCGTCTTGCACCAGGTCGAACTCGCCTACGCCTATGCCGACCGCGTCGTCGGCATTCGCGACGGCCGGATGGCCTTCGATCTCCCGTCTGCCGACGTGCCGCGCGAGGCGGTGCGGCAGCTCTATCTGAGCGAGGCCGCTTGAGCCTCGACGCGGCGGTCCCGCGGCTGGCCGAGCGCGGCTGGGCCGCAGCGCTCGCACTCGCCCTGCGAGCTGTGATCCTGCTGCTCCTGGTGCTGGTTGTCGTCCAGTCGGCGATAGTCGTCCATGCGCGGCCGCAGGATCTGGTCACCGGCGTCTTTGGCATGGCCGACATTATCCGGCGCGCCATGCCGCCCGATTTCGCCAAGATCGACCTCGTCTGGTGGCCGGCGCTGGAAACCGTCGACATTGCCATCTTCGGCACCTTGGGCGGCATCATCATGGCATTGCCGCTGGCGATCCTCGCTGCCGAGAACGTCACGCCTTCGCGGCCCCTCTACTACGCGGCGCGTGGCGTGATCGGATTTGCCCGCGCCGTTCCCGATCTCGTCTGGGCGCTATTGTTCGTGACCGCGGTCGGGCTCGGGCCTTTCCCGGGCGCCCTTGCGCTCTCGGTGCATTCGATCGGCATGCTCGGCCGCCTCTTTGCCGAGACCATCGAGCAAATGGACATGGCGCCGATCGACGCCTTGACCCTGACCGGCGCACGGCGGATGCAGGTGTTCAGCCATGGTGTCGTGCCGTCGATTCTGCCGGCGCTGACCGGGATCGCGCTCTACCGGCTCGACGAGAACATCCGCTCGTCGCTGGTGCTGGGGTTTGTCGGCGCCGGCGGCATCGGTTTCGAGCTGCTGTCGGCGATGAGCCTCTTCCAATACCAGCTGGTCTCGCTCTATCTGATCATAACTTTCATCATCGTGATCGCGGCCGAGCGTCTGTCGGCGCTGGTCCGCGCCCGCCTGGCGTGACAAGGGAGAGGCCATGAATGATCTCGATCTCGGCGAGATCGCCTATACGCCGACGATCGGGGTGCGGCGGGTGCATCGGACGGAGCTGATCGTCGCCACCGAGACCACGCTCGAAGGCTATGGCTGCCTCGTCGACGACCCGCAAAACTTCCCGATCGAGATCGTCCGCTGGCCGGCCCAGGGCTGGCGGCCGGTCGATCCGAACTCGGGCGACCAGGGCGGCGTCACCGAAGGGGTTTTCGAGTTCTGGTGGAAGGGCGAGACCCTGTATGCCCGCAACAACGCGGTCGGCGACAGCTACCTCTTCGCCTGGAGCAACTGGCCGGAGGAGGCGGCAACAGACGGCCCGGCAAAGCCGCGCCAACAGGCGCTGGTCTGGCGCGCCAACTATCACCCGGACGGCGGCCAGCTGTTTTATCCGTTGCACCGCGAGCAGTTCATCGTGCCGCTAGCGCCGCCCGGCGACAACGTGAAGCCGGAGGATTTTGTCGCCTTCTGGTGCGACGGGACGGAGGGCCTCTACATTCACCCGAATATCTGGCATGGCGCGGTCGTGCCGCTGGATGACCATGCCGAACTGCTCGACCGGCAGGGCCGGGTCCACGCCCGCGTGTCGGTCGATTTCGCCAAAGAATTCGGCTGCTACCTCGCCGTGCCCTTGCAACCGCCCCGACTTTAGCTACGCCGCCCGGCGGGCGGGCGTCTCGACCCGTACGTCTTCGAGGATCATCGCGGCGCATTTCTCGCCGATCATGATCGAGGGGGCGTTGGTGTTGCCGCCCGGCACCTGCGGCATGATCGAGGCGTCGGCGACGCGCAGCCCCTCGACCCCGTAGACCCGCAGCCGCGGATCGACGACGGCGTCGGTCTCGCGGCCCATGCGGCAGGTGCCGACCGGGTGCAGGTTGGAGACGCCACGCACTCGGATCTCCTCGATCATGTCCTCGTCGGTCTGCACCGCCGCGCCGGGCAATACCTCCTCGACGACAAACGGCTTCAGCGCCGGCTGCGCGGCGATCTTGCGGCTGAGCCGGGCGCCGTAGATCAGCGCCTGGAAATCGTAGTCGCTGGCGAGGAAGTTGAACTGGATCGCCGGCGGTGCCAGCGGATCGGAGCTCTTGATCCGCACCGTGCCGCGCCCCTCCGGGCGCAGATGCACCGGGGAGAGGGTGAAGGCCGAGAACGGGTGCGGCTTGATGCCGGTGCGCAGCCGCTCCAAGGCGCTCCAGCCGAACATATTGATCTGCAGATCCGGCTGCTCCAATCGCGGGTCGCTCTTGACGAAAGCGCCCGCATAGATGCCGGCATTCGACAGATGACCCGAGCGGGTCAGCGCGTATTGCACCCCCGCCTTCAGCTTCCTCGCGGCGCTCATCGCCAGGTCATTGATCGTGATCGGCTGCGAGCAGCGAAACACCAGATATGTGTTGAAATGGTCATGCAGATGCGCGCCGACCCCGGGCATGTCGCGCATCACCTCGATGCCGTGCTGCCGCATCAGTTCGCCCGGCCCCAGCCCGGACAGCTGCAGCAATTGCGGCGAACCGTAGACGCCGCCCGAGACGATGATTTCGCGCCGGGCGCGGGCGGTGCGGCGTCCTTGCGGCGTCTGGTACTCGACCCCGACTGCGCGCCCGTTCTCGATCAGCACCCGGGTTGCGTGCGCATTGGTGGCGATCGTCAGGTTCTTGCGGTGGCGGTTCGGATAGAGATAGGCCCGCGCCGCGCTCCAGCGCCGGCGGTTGCTGGTCGTCGTCTGGTAATAGCCGACGCCCTCTTGGCGGGCGCCGTTAAAATCGGGATTGGCCGGCACTCCGGCCTCGATTGCCGCCTTCACCATAGCGTCGCCCAAGGGCGAGCGCACCGGGTTCGACACGTTGAGCGGGCCGCCAATGCCGTGAAACTCGTCGGCGCCGCGCTCCTGATTCTGCCCTCTCTTGAAAAACGGCAGGACATGGTCCCAATCCCAGCCCTCGCAGCCGCGCTGGCGCCAATTGTCGTAATCGGCGGGCGTGCCGCGCATATAGACCATGCCGTTGATCGAGCTGGTGCCGCCCAGCACCTTGCCGCGCGGCTGGTAGAGCGTGCGGCCGTTCAGCTGCGGCTCCGGCTCGCTCTCGAACATCCAGTTCACGCGCGGATCGGTGTAGGTCTTGGTGTAGCCGAGCGGGATGTGGATCCAGGGGTTGCGGTCGACACCGCCGGCTTCGAGGATCAGCACCCGGTACTGGCCGCTTTCGCTGAGCCGCGCCGCAACCGGACAACCGGCGGAACCGGCACCGGTGACGATGAAATCGTAGGTCTCTTCCGAAGCTGTCACAATGTTCCCCACGGATCTGCTCATCGGCACTCAGTCTCGGACGATAGCCAAAGGCGGCGGCAACGGAAAGCGCGCCGGTCAAGCATTTCGCGGCATTCGCGAGGTTTCGCGACACGCCAAACCGCCCTCCCGCGGGCCTTTGCCGATGGGACTATAGAGCGAGCCTCTATTATGCTGGTCGAATGATCTTCGGGCGGGTGCTCGGCTGGCTGCTGCTGCTGGCTGGGCTCAGCGTGCTGTTGCGGATGTGCTGGTATGGCTCGACACCGGGCGATGGCTGCCCCTGTTGCTTGCCGAGGGATCGCGGCTGTTCGGGGCCGGCCATATCGACGGCATCACCGCCGTACCGCTTGCCGTATGGACCGCGCCGGTACTGATCGTGCTCGGCGTCGCGTTGCTGCTACTATACCGGCGCCGCGGGCGGCGCAGGGTCAGGTATCGCCCATCCTGAGCGCGGCGATGAAGGCCGATTGCGGGATGTCGACCTGCCCGAACTGGCGCATCCGCTTTTTGCCTTCCTTCTGCTTTTCCAGAAGCTTGCGTTTGCGGGACACGTCGCCGCCATAGCATTTGGCGAGGACATCCTTGCGCAAGGCCTTCACCGTCTCACGGGCGATGACCCGGGCGCCGATCGCCGCCTGGATCGCGATCTGGAACAGCTGGCGCGGGATCAGATCTTTCAATCGCTCGCACAGCGCGCGCCCGCGGCGGTCGGCATCGCTGCGGTGGACGATGATCGACAGAGCGTCGACCGGCTCGCCGTTGATCAGGATGTTCATCAGCACGAGGTCGCCAGTCTCGTAGCCGTCCAGCTGATAGTCGAAGCTGGCATAACCGCGGCTGATCGATTTCAGCCGATCGTAAAAATCGAACACCACTTCGTTCAACGGCAGCCGATACACCACCATCGCCCGGCTGCCGGCATAGGTCAGGTCGAGCTGCACCCCGCGCCGCTCCTGACACAGCGACAGCACCAAACCGAGATACTCGTCGGGCACGAAGATCGTCGCCTTGATCCAGGGCTCCTCGATGTGGTCGATCTTGACCGGGTCGGGCATATCGGCCGGGTTGTGCAGGTCGAGCACCCGGCCGTTCGTCTGATGCACCCGGTAGACGACCGAGGGCGCGGTGGTGATCAGTTCGAGGTCGAATTCGCGCTGCAGCCGCTCCTGGATGATCTCCAGGTGGAGGAGGCCCAGGAAGCCGCAGCGGAAGCCGAAGCCGAGCGCCGCGGAGGTTTCCGGCTCATAGAGGAAGCTCGCGTCGTTGAGGCGGAGCTTCGCAAGACTGTCGCGCAGCCGCTCGTATTCGGCGGCATCGGTCGGAAACAACCCGCAGAACACCACCGGCTGCACCGGCTTGAAGCCAGGGAGCGGCTCAGTCGCCGGGCGACGGTCCTCGGTGATCGTGTCGCCGACCCGGCAATCGGCGACCGTCTTGATGCCGGCGGTGATGAAGCCGATCTCGCCGGGCCCAAGCTCGGGGACGGCAACGCCCTTCGGGGTGAAGACGCCAACCCTTTCGACTTGATGCGCCGCACCGGTCGCCATCAGCCGGACCTTCTGCCCGGCCGTCAGCTTGCCGTCTTTGACCCGGACCAGGATCACGACACCGAGATAAGGGTCGTACCAGCTGTCGACGAGGAGCGCCTTGAGCGGCGCCTCGGGATCGCCCGCGGGTGGCGGCAGGCGCTGCACCAGCGCTTCCAACACATCCTCGATGCCGAGCCCGGTCTTCGCCGAGATCAGCAGCGCATCGGCCGCATCGAGCCCGATCACGTCCTCGATCTGCTGCTTGACCCGGTCGGGCTCGGCGGCCGGCAGGTCGATCTTGTTCAGCACCGGCACGATCTCGTGGCCGGCGGCGACCGCCTGATAGACATTGGCCAGGGTTTGCGCCTCGACGCCCTGGCTCGCATCGACGACCAGCAGCGAGCCTTCGCAGGCGGCGAGCGACCGGCTCACCTCATAGGCAAAATCCACATGGCCCGGCGTGTCCATCAGGTTAAGGACGTAGCTTTCGCCATCGCGGGCGCGGTAATCGAGCCGCACGGTCTGCGCCTTGATCGTGATGCCGCGCTCGCGCTCGATCTCCATCGTGTCGAGCACCTGCTCGCGCATCTCGCGCGCATCGAGCCCGCCGCAGACCTGGATCAGCCGGTCGGCGAGGGTCGATTTGCCGTGGTCGATATGGGCGATGATCGCAAAGTTGCGGATATGGCTGAGCGGCGTCGTCATATTGCTCCCGTGGGCTGGCCCGGAACATAAGGACGCCGCTGCACCGGATCAACGCGCGGCGGGTCCTGGCGCCAATTCCGTCAGAGTTCCGCGACCGGGATGCCGAGTGCCGTGGCCGCTATCTTCAAATCTTCGTCGTAAGTGCCCACCTCCAGCGAGCTGTCCTGCCGGTACAGATACTCCGCCGTTGCTAGATGCAGTCCATAGAGCGTGCGGACAGGAATCGGAAACGGCGCCAACGCTCGCGCCAGAATCGAGCGCGTCATCTCCACCGTATCGATCAGCGCCAGTAGGTTGCGCGCATTCTCGCCAAGCGCATCGGTCAGTCGGTAAGCGTGTATCCGATTCCAGACCTCGTATTCGAGCAGCGTGCTGGAAACCAAATGCTGTCGCCAAACCTGATCGGGAGGAGAGCGCGCCTCCGACAGAAGCCGAGCGAGAGCGATCGAGCTGTCAACGTAGATCACCGATCTGCGCGGTCGCGCCCGAGGTCAGCCATGAGCCGTTCGAAGGTGATCCCGGGAACGGGTTTCGGCGCTGGCGGTTCGCCACCGGGATTTCGGGCGGGCGTGAGCCAGCCCTCGCGAACTCCTCGCGCCAGGACCGGGTGGTCTTTATAGCGGTCGGGGACTTGCCGGGGCGCCACAAGTTCCGCGATCGGGCGACCGCGATCGGTAATGACGACCGTTTCGCCGGAACCCGCGGCCCGGACGTATTCGCTGAGCTTGTTCTTGAGGACTTTGAGGCCGACGGTGCGCATGGCGGAAAAGTGGCCACCAGAGGCTACTTTGTCAACGCCGATAGGCGAGGGCACGACGGCGCGACCGAGCGCCTCGTGACCCGCGGGGCGGCGGCCGGTAGGATCGCAATAGTGAAATTTTCGACGGGGGACACATCATGGCGGCGTCCTTGCGCAATGCCGCGCGCGACAAGCTGAACGCGGGAGAGCTGGCGCTCGGGGTCATCATCCGCCAGGCGCGCACGGTCGACATCGCGCCGATCATGAAGGCGGCCGGCTACGATTGGCTGTTCCTTGATCTCGAACACAATTCGATGGACCTGGACATGGCGGTCCAGATCTCGGTCACCGCGCTGAGAGTCGGCATCGCGCCGGTGGTCCGGGTACCAGCCGGGCAGCTTTGGATGGCGACTCGCGTGCTCGACGGCGGCGCGCTCGGCATTGTCATGCCGCATGTCGATACACCCGAAGAGGCGCAAAAAATTGCGCAGGCGTTGCGCTATCCGCCGGAAGGCCACCGCTCGGTCGCCGGCGGGCTGCCGCATCTCGGCTATGCCAAACTTGGGATCGGGGAAACCTGTGCCGCGATCAATGCCGCGACCCTAGTCATTGTGATGCTGGAAACCCCGACCGCGATCGCCAATGCCGCGGCGATCGCCGCCGTGCCCGGGATCGATTCGCTGCTGATCGGCACCAACGACCTGGCGATGGAGCTCGGCATCCCCGGCCAGTTCGCCGACGAGCGCATCGTCGCCGCGTATCAGACCCTCGTCGATGCGTGTCGCGCGCGCGGCAAGTTCGCCGGGGTCGGCGGCATCGCCGATCGGGAGCTCTTGCGCCGCTATATCGGCATGGGCGTGCGCCTGGTGCTTCCCGGCAGCGATTTCAGCTTCATGAGCAGCGCCGCCAGCGAATGCGCCGCGGCAATGCGCGCCTGCCTCTGAGCGAGAACGCACCGAGCGCCGCGTCCCCAGCGGGGGTTGCGGGCACGCTCGCGCTCCGCCGGCAGAGCGATGTGCTGCGCGGCATTCTGCTGATGTGCGCCGGCGTCTCGATGTTCCCGTTCATGAACGCGGCGGTGAAGCTGCTGGCCGCGCATTACCCCGTGGCGCAGATCGTCTGGGCGCGCTTTACCGGGCATCTCGTGATCATGCTGCTGGTGTTTCTGCCGCGCTACGGGCGCCGGCTGCTGGCGACCCGGCGCCCCGGCGTGCAGATCGGCCGGTCGCTGTTGATGCTGGTCAGCAACATGGTTTTCGTCGTGGCGATCACGCGGGTCCCGCTCGCCACCGCCTCTGCGATCGGCTTTACCTCGCCGCTGATCGTGACCGCGCTGTCGGTGCCGCTGTTGCACGAGAGCGTCGGCATCCGGCGCTGGAGCGCGGTTATCGTCGGTTTTACCGGAGCGTTGCTGGTGATACGGCCCGGCACTGGGCTGCACGATCCGGCTGTGCTGCTGTTGTTACTGTCCTCGGCGGCCTACGCGCTCTATCAGATCGCCACTCGCTGGGTCGGCCTTTACGACGATGCCGCGGTCGGGATCGTGTTTTCGGCGCTGCTCGGCTCGCTGATCATGACCGCGGCATTGCCCTTCGTCTTCGTGATGCCGCGGGACCCGATCGACCTCCTGCTGTTCGGCAGCCTCGGGTTGCTAGGCGGTGCCGGGCACTATCTGGTGATCCGCGCCTTTCAGTCCGGGCCTGCCGCGGTCATCGCCCCGCTCGGCTATGTCGAGCTGCTCGGCACAACGATCCTCGGCTACCTGATCTTCGGCAATTTTCCGGACGCGTGGACTTGGCTCGGCGCCGCGGTGATCATCGCGTCAGGTGTCTATATCGCCTTTCGCGAGCGGCGCCGGCGCGCCACCCGCTGAACCTCAGGATCATATATTCTTCGACAGAAAGGCTTTGGCTTCCGACCGTTCCGGCCTGTCCGCGTCCGCCTGGCTGCTCAGCGCCAGCAGCTTCTGATAGGCATCCCGCGCAGTCGCCATGTCGCCGGATTGCTGGGCGGCCCTCGCCTTGCCCAGGATGCTGCGAAAGCGGTTGGGTTCGCTCTTCAGCGACAGCTCGTACTCCTTCAACGCTGCAGCCGAGTCGTTGATTGCGAGCAGCAGATCGGCAAGCAGCTCGCGCGCCGGCAGCACCTCGGCCGGGGTTGCCGGATGCTTGTCCATTGTCGCGTCGAGATCGGCCGCCGCCCGCACCAGCTCGACCGCTTTCGTGTCGTCGCCCTGGACATGCGCGAGGATGCCCGAGACGCCCAGGCGCTGGACTTCGACCTGATTGGCCCAATAGGTGTCCTTCCCCGCCAGCAGCTTGTCCTTGAACGATTGCAGCTTGGCGATTTCAGCCTGCGCCCCTGCCGTATCGCCAGTTTGCGCGGCGCCGAGCCCGCGCGCGAACGCGATCATCGCCTCGCCCCAAGGAAACTGTTCTAGAGGAAAGCCGATCGTCGGCGAGGTAAGCGCTGCGGCAGCACGCCAGTCGCGGCGTTCGAGCGCGTAGCGCACTGGGATTGCCGCGACCGCATAGGCCATCGGCAGGTTCGGCGCGGTGGTTTTTCGAAACCCGAGCAACTCGTCTACGACCTGGTTCGCCTTTGCATCCTCTCCGCGCTGCAAATACGCGTATTCGAGATAATCCATGGTATGGACGGTTTCGCCGTCGAAGCCGCCCTCGCCGAGGTTCTTCTGCGCGTATTTCAACGCCGCAGCTTGCGCGGCGAGGTTCGAGTCGATCGATTGCTGCCACATTCCGAGCCGGGTGAAGATGTGCGAGGGCATGTGCAGCGCATGCGGCACCTCGGGCGCGATCTTGGCGTAGCAGATCGCCGCCGGCAGACCGGCCTCGGCAAGCTCCTGCGTGTCGTCGCTGTGGATCAGGTAGTGAACCGCGCCGGGGTGGTTCGGCTGTTCGGCAAAAACCTTGTTGAGGATATCGGCAGCCTTCTTCTTGTTGGCGAAGGTCTTGTCGGTGGGCGATGCGGTCGCGTTCAAGGCGAGCGCGTAGAATACGCCCGCTTCCCGATCCTCGGGGTAGCGCAGATGCACCTGTTCCATCGCCTTCTCGTAGGCGACGGCGCGCGTCCGGTGATCCAGCTTGTCATTGTCGCGGTAGAATGCGGCGATCGCCGCGATGTAATCCTTCTCGCGATCCGTTTTCGGCGCCGCGGCCATCGCCTTGTCGACCGCCTCCGAGCCGGCTTTCAGCGCGGCGGCATTGGGCGGATACCACAGCGGGTACCAATGGCTCATCGCGATGCCCCAATAGGCCATCGCGCAGCCCGGCTCCGCTTGGGCTATGGCCGTAAAAGCCTTCAACGCCTCCGGATACCAGAACGAATGCAGCGTCCAGACCGCCTGCTTGAACATCTTTTGGCTGTCGGGCGCGCAGGAGATCGGGAAATTGACCTCGCCGATCGCCTTCGCCTCGCTTTGGGCATCGGCGCGCGCACCGGTCGAGATCGGCGATACGGCGAGAATGGCCGCGGCAACGATGCCGCACAGGCGATTGCGTGTCATGGCGATATCCTCCGAAGGTCCACGGCCCGTTCGTCGCCGGGCGGGGGCGCGGGAGTGCGTGACGGCAGATTGAACCAGAGTTCGCAGCGTGTATCACGGGGCAATCGGCACCCAGGCCGCTGACCCGGCGGCTTGACCCCGCCGTACGCGATCCTCAACGATACCACGGCATCAAGGCGCGGAGCCAGCCCATGGACTTCACGATTCCTTCCGAGCTGATCGAACTGAAGGAGCGCACCGCGCGCTTCGTGCGCGACGAGATCATGCCGCGCGAGGCCGATCCGCGGCAGACCCCGCATGGGCCCACCGAGGAATTCCGCCGCGAGCTGGTGGCGCTGGCGCGTGCCCGTGGCCTCCTCTCGCCGCATGTCGGCCGCGAATGGGGCGGTCTCGGTCTCGATCATCGGGGTAAGGCCATCGTCTTCGAGGCAGCCGGCTATTCGCCGCTGGCGACGATCGCGATGAACATCTTCGCGCCGGACGAAGCCAACATGCACCTGTTGGAGCAGGTCGCCGAGGAGCGGCAGAAGGAGGAATGGCTGCGCCCGCTGGCGGCCGGCGACATCCGATCCTGCTTCATGATGACCGAGCCGGCGCCCGGTGCGGGCGCCGACCCGTCGATGCTGCTGACCACCGCCCGCCGGGCTAGCAACGCGCCGGGCAGCGATTTCGTCATCGACGGCACCAAATGGCTGATCACCGGCGCCGTCGGCGCCGATCTGGCGATCGTCATGGCGAAGAACGAGAGCGATCCGCTCGGCCCCGCCGGCTCGACGATGTTTTTGGCGCATATGAACGCGCCCGGCATCCATATCGAGCGGGTGCTCGATACCCTCGACCAGTATATGAGCGGCGGGCATGCAGTGGTCCGGCTCGACGAGTTGCGCGTGCCGGAAACGGCGGTCCTCGGGCGGGTCGGCGAGGGCTTCCGCTATGCGCAAGCAAGGCTTGCTCCGGCGCGCCTGACGCATTGCATGCGGTGGCTTGGCGCCGCCCGCCGCGCGCACGACATTGCCACGGATTACGCCCGGCGTCGCACGGCTTTCGGCAAGCCGTTGGGCGAGCACGAGGGGGTTGGGTTCATGCTCGCAGACAACGAGATGGACCTGCACACCTGTCGGCTGGTGATCTGGCATGCCGCCTGGGTGCTCGATAACGGCGAGCGCGGGCGGCACGAATCGAGCTTGGCCAAGGTGATTTGCTCGGAGGCGATCTGGCGGGTGGTCGACCGCAGCATGCAGGTGCTGGGCGGGCTCGGCATCACCGACGATACGATCGTTGCCCGCATCTTTCGCGAGGTCCGCCCGTTCCGGATCTATGACGGCCCCTCGGAGGTGCATCGCTGGTCGATCGCCCAGCGCGTGCTGCGCACGGGCGGGACGGGGTAGCGCGGCGCGCCGCAGCACAGCTAACTGCGAGCATTCGCCGTGATCGAAGCTTTAGCCGTTTCGTTCGGACTGGTGGCGCTCGCCGAGATCGGCGACAAGACGCAGCTCCTGACGTTGGTGCTGGCGACCCGGTTCCGGCGACCCTGGCCGATCCTCGCCGGCATCGTTGTCGCGACGCTGCTCAACCACCTGATCGCCGCGGGCATCGGGTTTTTTGTCGGTGAGAAGCTCGAAGGACCCTGGCTGAAATGGGTAATCGCGGCGTCGTTCTTCGCGATCGCGATCTGGGCGATGTTTCCCGATCGCCTGGACGAGGATGAACGTCCGCAGCAGCCGCGGCTCGGCGTCTTCGGCGCGACCGCCATCGCATTTTTTCTGGTCGAGATCGGCGACCGGACGCAGATCGCCACCGCGGTCCTCGCTGCCCAATTCGCCACATGGTTGCCGGTCGTCGCCGGCACGACGCTTGGCATGGTCGCCGCCAATCTGCCGGTCGTCTTCCTCGGCGGCCAGCTGACGCGCTGGATCGCAATCAAGTGGCTGCGCTGGGGCGCGGTGTTGCTGTCGGCCGCGCTCGGCATAGCCGCCCTGCTGCCGACGCATTAGCGCTGCGAGGGGCGAACGCGATACGCTCACGCTTCAATCGCAATAAGAACCTCGAATAGAGGATCGGAATTCGGGAGGAGCGGCGGATGGCGTACGATCTGATAATCAAGAACGGCCGGATCGTCGACGGCTCGGGCGAACCAGCCTTCCAGGCCGATGTCGCAGTAAAAAACGGCAGGATCGTTGGCGTCGGCAAGGCGAATGGCGCGGCTGCTATGCACACGATCGACGCCGAGGGGCGGGTCGTCGCGCCGGGCTTCATCGACCACCACACCCATTTCGACCCGCAGGCGGTGTGGGACCCCTATTGCGGCTCGTCAGTCCATAACGGCCACACCACGATCGTCGTCGGCCAATGCGGGCAGGTCATCGCTCCCGTGCGGCCAGGCGATGGCGAGTGGTACCTCGAATTCTTTTCCGACGCCGAGCAGATCCCGCTCAGCGTGATGAAGGCCGGGCTCGATGTGAGCTGGGAGTCGATCGGCGATTATCTCGATACGCTTGGTAAGCGGCGCGGCTGCAACGTCGGCACCCTGATCGGCCACTCCGGCGTCCGCCGCTATGTAATGGGCGAGGCTGCCTCGGAGCGCCAGGCCACGGCCGACGAAATGGCCGCGATGAAGAAGCTGATCCGCGAGGCGATGCATGCCGGAGCGCTCGGCTTCTCGACCGCGCCAAAGGATCGCGGCGACCCGGCCGGCGTCTGCGACGACGACGAGCGCTGGGAACTCGCCACCGTGCTCGGCGAGCTCGGCACCGGCATCTTCCAGGTCGCCGGCGGCGCGCCCGGCGGCACCGCCGCGACACGCGAAGTCGCCCGCCAGCTGGCGGCGCGCACCGGGCGGCCGTCAATCTACAATCTCGTGTCGCAGCCGATCGCGAACCCGGAGGAATGGCAGAAGCATCTGCAATGGCTAGAGGATCAATTCCAGAGCGGCGCGCGCTGCTATGGCTCGTGCACTTCGGTCGTCGCCGGGGCAATCTTCAACCTGCAGCGCGGCCTCAATGTTCCGCAGGACGAGGACATCACCGACCCGCAAGGCATCTTCCGCGGCATGCCGAGCTGGGACAAAGTCATGGCGCTGCCGTATCAGGAGCGCATACGCGCCTTCCGCGACCCCGGACTGCGCAAGGCCCTCTCCGCCGAGGCGGTCGAAGGCACCGTCGAGCAGGAAGGCGGGATGACTGACCGGCGTGGCCGCGCGCGCGGCTTCTTCAACCGGCGCTGGGATCTGGTGCAGGTGTTCATGACCGAGAAGGGTCAGAACCGCCACCTGGAGGGCAAGAGCGTTGAACAGATCGCCCGGGAACAGAACAAGGGCGTGATGGACGCCTTCCTCGACTTGTCGCTCGACGAGGAACTGCAGACCTGCTTCATCGCGATTGACCGTAATACCGACGCGGCGGCGCAGAAGCAGATCCTCGGCTCGCGCTACACGGTGATCGGCACCAGTGACGGCGGCGCCCGACCGCACACTGCCGATCGCCACGAGTACAGCACCCATCTCCTGGGGCACTGGGTGCGCGACCAGCAGGCGATGACCTTGGAAGAAGCGATCTATCGGCTGACCGGCAAGACCGCGCTGATGCATGATCTGCACGACCGCGGCTTCATCGCTGCAGGCAAGGCGGCCGACATCACGATCTTCGACCCCGACGCGATCGCCTCGAAGCCGCGCGAACCCGTCGCCGACCTGCCGGGCGGCGGCATCCAGGTCAAGCGCGATTCCGTTGGCATCGAGCACGTCATCGTCAACGGCAAGGTGCTGTTCGAGCACGGCGCGCTGACCGACGCCCTGCCGGGTCAGATCATCCGCGGCCCGCTGTATCGGGGCGTGCGCGCGTAGCCCGCAACGGAGCGAAAGCGCGTTTGGCGAGACCTATTTCGCCTCGCTCGGCGCAGCGAAAAACTCCGGTGCGCCGGGCCGTTCGCGTACCGTCTTGAGGAAAAACCCGGGCGGATCGCCGGCCGGGTCCTCAGGCGGGACGATCCGCGTCCATTCGCGGCAATCGATCAGCACGAAATCGGCGCCGCCCTCCGGCATCGGCGCGTCGCTGCAACGGCCGGTCGCGGCGAACCGCGCGGCGGCCGCGGTGACCGTCATAGCGTCGTATTGGCGGTTGCCCTTGGCGTTCTGCCAGCGCTCCCAGCGGGTGCCGCCGAGCTCGCGGGTAAAATAGAAGCGCTCGACGTGGTCGGCCGTATCGCGATGGCCGCCGCCGTAATGGTCGGAGATCAGGGTCAGCAGCGTGATCGGCGTGCCCTGACCCGGCACAGCGCGGTAGCGCACCGGTGCGACATGCCAGCGCGTATAGGCTGCGTTGAAGCGGCTCGGGCAGCTCTCCTGATCCCCGGCCTTCAGGTCGTTAAGCCGAGCGATGGTTTCGCCGGCGAGCGGAGCCGGACGCTCCGGATCGAATTGCGCAATGATCCAGGAGCGCATCAAAGCCGCGGCGCCGACCGGCCCTTCGCACTCGCCGACAAACAGTTGAAACCCGCCGCCGCCATCCTCGGTCGCGGCGATCGACACCACGCCGGGCGAGAACACCGCGACGTCGCCGCCGTCGCCGCCACGGTCGAAGACGCCGAAACGCCGGTTCTCGAAGCCGCCGAAATCGAAGGAGTGCTCAACAACGGTGCCGAGACCGGCGGTCTCGACCGGGAAGGAATCATGCCGCTGGTAGCCTTTCGGCGGACCGCCGTTCGGCGAGGGTTGGTCGTGCTTGTGATAGGGCAAAGGCTCGCCGGCGCGCAGATCGCGTTGGGCGACGCACGCCGGGTCGCGATCGGCCGGGCTATGACCGATCAG
>Ga0209380_10000184_pt1 | contig 41822 bp, 31 predicted proteins | sample HubBroMetageWFT6_FD_188347 | JGI IMG/M metagenome (GOLD analysis project Ga0209380, IMG submission 188347) | Warmed and freeze-thawed soil microbial communities from the Hubbard Brook experimental Forest, New Hampshire - Hubbard Brook CCASE Soil... | ecosystem: Environmental > Terrestrial >...
GCTTCTTTCTTCCAGAAATCGTCATAGTCAGGATGGTCGACGCTCGCATTCCAGTAAGGAATGGATCCGTGAAGATACTTCGCGTTGATGTTGGAGAGCGGGCCGAGATCGAGATACCACTGGTAGGTGTCGTAAGTCTCGAAATCAAAATGAGTGTTCTTGTTCTTGTCGGCCTGCTCCATCACAGCGTATTCAAAGTCGTAGCTCTCGCGCAGGGCGCCGTAACGATGGTCATCGTCGTTCATCCACTGATCAACGGGCGAGGCCTGCTCGCTGATGGCTTTCAGCGCCGGGTGCGGGTGGAGAAGAGTGAGCGCGGTTGTCAGTCCGTCGTAGGAAACACCCATCATGCCAACGTTTCCATTATTGTTGGGCACGTTTTTCACAAGCCAGTCGATCGAGTCGTAGGCGTCGGTAGTCTCGTTGGTGGCTTTGGGATCGCTGAGGTCGACCCAGGAGGACAGATTGAAGGTGCCCTCCGACTTGAAGCGTCCGCGGAGATTCTGGATGACGAAGATGTAGCCATCCTGGGCGAGATCTTTCATGGAAGGCGGCATCTGTTCAGGTGGCTTGGCAGGGACTCCGTAGGGCGTGCGGCGAAACATAATGGGCAGTGGGCCGGTTTGATCGACTGGCGTGAAGATGACGGTCTGGAGGTGAACGCCGTCGCGCACCGGAATCATGACTTCCTCGAACTTGAAGATCGGCTTCGGTGGCGGCTGCGGAGTAGTCTGCTGCGCTGCGGCAGACATTGCTGCGGCAGACATGGCTGCGGCAGACACTGCAAACAAGAACGGCAGAGCGAATCGTAGGGTTGATGAGGGCACGAGCGGTCCTCCAGTGTTCCTTATTCGCACAGAAACTGAGCGCGAAGTATATCAGCCCTCGGATTGTCTCGGCCAATCTGTCTGCCGAAGTACTTCTCGTCATCAGAAGTCATTATCCGAATCGGAGGTTGCGATAAAGCTTTGTGAGGCGATGCCGCTCGCGCCCTGGATAGAATCGAGTTCGACAAGACCGGGGGGAAGAAATGCTCATAGGCAGCACAGTGTAGTAGTACACTGAGGTCACTGGGGCGCTCATCCCCGAACCTTTAGAGCCACGCACGATTGTGCGAGACAGGCGGTTTCAAATGAAAACTTGGGGCATACGATTCTTCTCAAAAGCTCTCGTCTTAGGAGTGCTGGCCTTAATGCCTGGCATAGCCCTGGCGCAGATTTCAATCGGCATCAGCATCAATATTGAACCTCCGGCTCTTCCGGTTTACGTTCAGCCTCCCTGTCCACAACCCAACTTCATGTGGACACCGGGCTATTGGGCATGGGACGGCGTTGGCGACTACTACTGGGTTCCTGGAACCTGGGTCGAAGCGCCGCAACCTGGCTTTCTCTGGACGCCCGGTTATTGGGGCTGGGGAGATGGCGGTGTTTACGTCTTCCATGGCGGTTATTGGGGATCGCAGGTCGGCTTCTACGGCGGCGTGAATTATGGATTTGGTTATGGTGGAGGCGGGTTCGCCGGCGGTGAGTGGCGTGGCGGCTCCTTCGCTTATAACACGGCAGTAGTGTCCGTGAACACGACCGTCATTCGGACGACCTATGTGAATACAACCATCGTCAACCAGACGACGATCATCAACAACACTCACACCAGCTTCAACGGTGGCCCGAGTGGAGTTGCGGCGAAGCCGACGGCGCAACAGGCAGCCTTCGCCAGCCAGCCTCACACTCCTCCTACTGCGGCCCAAACCCAACATGAGAATGTTGCGAAGCAGGACAAGTCCAATTTTGCTTCGGCGAACCATGGTGTTCCGGCCCATGCCGCGGTGGCGCGTCCGGCGACCAGCGTCGGGGAACTACAGCACAACGCTGTAACCGCCAAGGCCGCCCCTGGAGCAAAGCCGTATGTTGCTCGTCCGGCCGCTGCGGCAAAGCCTGCGGAAGCGGCGCGACCCGAAAATAAGGCCCCAGCCCCGGCAGCGCATACGACGCCAAACAAACCGGCACCGGCTGCTCACGCGCAGCCTGCTGCGAAGCCAGCGCCAGCCAAGACGGAGAGCGCGCCTCGATCCGAGCAACCTGCTGCGATGAAACCTGCTGCAAAGGAACCTGGGCCTGCGATGAAGGCCGCTGCGCCGAAACCTGCCGAGAAGCCGGCTGCGCCTGCGGCGAAACCGGCAGCAAAGCCAGCTCCGGCGGCGAAGCCTGCTGCCAAGCCAGCTCCCAAAGAGGCAGAACACCATCTTTAAGAGGTGGAACAACTAGGGCGGGGCGGTGGGGGGTCGTGGCTCGCCAGGATGTTGTTCTGACTGAGGTCCGACTCCTCAGGATTGGCAGGCGCGTACATTCCCGAAATTATTCTCCATTCACCACTCGCGGAGCCTTGTGTGAATGATGCGAAGGGTGCCGGACTGTTTCTTTCCGTTCTTATCCTTACTCTGTTCTGATCCTTCTCCGTGCTGATCCATCCAGACCGACTGAACACGATAATCGTGATGATGTCGTCCGTCTGCCTGGGCTAGGCGCAAGCAGTCATGCTGAAAAAAAAACGCGCCAGCATGTTCTCTGGCGCGTTTCAGGAGGAAGGCGCATCTGCAACCTTCCGAGTAAATCCAATTCAGTCAGTTAGTCCCCGGCGTCAGCGCAAGAGCACACGCCAGTGCCGGTGCCCAGCGACTGCAGCATGCCGCAGGTTTCTTCCAGATTGAAACCTAGCTCCGTGGCGGAGAGAGACGCATCGGTAAGAGTCGTCTCAGTGAGGGCGTACGATCCTCCCTCGCGCTGAGCGTGAGTGAGCCAGCCTTTAATTCCATCCTGAGTCGTATAGGAGACAGGGTTGCAGACTCCGCCTGATGGAACCAGACTTGAAACCTCCTTGATGATGCCGCGGGTAGGCGCGACGCCATGATCGAGGATGTTGGTAAGCAGGTTTCCGTTGACGGTGAGGTCGAGGTATCCATTCGAGGTGATCAGGCAGCTGCAGCATTCATGCATCTCTTCGGTGTTATCGAAGACATAGATGTTTGCACAAAGGTTTGCCGTGGAAGCGTCGCCGTCGTTGGTGAGCCGCAGGTGGGCTAATGGCGCGCCTGCAACAGCGTTCGCAAAGTAGCCTACGTCGTAAACATTGTCTTGAGCCGCGGCGGTGCCCACTCCCAGCACCAAAGCAACGGCCAGTAGGGAAAGCAGTATACAACCAACTTTATTCATGCAAATTCCTCCTAGAGTCGCGCCTAAGGCCGGGGGAGCCGAAGTTACACGTAAAAAGGACTCTAGCGGGTGGTGAAATCTTTGCAATCCCCCATGTGGCTTAGTCCGGGACACAGTAGCTACGCCGATTGGGTTAGTCCGCGCATCTGTGCGACAGGTCTCCGCACCGAGCGCTCATCATTGGAGGAACGAGGGAGGGGACGAGTGTGAGCGCACGTGGGATGACGCAACTGATCGAAAAAGGGGGCGGGCGCGAGGCTCTCCGGAGAATCGCCACGAAGCCGGTCGAGCAAAACCCCACCCCATGTCTACTATCGTGCCGTGCGGTGCACCACGCCCGTGAGGGGCTCGGTTCCGAAATGCTTGGAGCCGGGGGATCCGAACGTCAGGGTAATATATGTCGAACACCGAGTTCCTCACCGGCTGACTTCGGGCCCTGAGCGGTACACTTCGCTGGCGGCCAGCGCTGACGGTCGCCGGTTGGTTCTCACGCTGGCGACTCCGAACCGGACGCTCTGGCGACTGCGGCTCGCCGATTCACCCATCGAGATGTCGGCCCCCACTCGAATACCGGTGACCACCAGCACCGGGTTCTCCCCACGACTAGGTCCAGACTATCTTCTTTACGTTTCTGCGACCGGGGCCGGAGAGAGTATCTGGAAAGTCGCCGGCGAAACTGCTACGGAATTGTGGAACGCCCAGGGAGGGAGAATCTTCGGCGGCCCCGCTATCTCACGTGATGGACGATCGGTGGCATTCTCGGTCCGCCAGAACGGGCGGGCGCTCTTGTACGCAATGCAGGCGGACGGCACGAACGCTCGCATCGTTACGGATTCGCTCGACCTGCAGGGCTCTCCGGCATGGGCAGGCGACGGCCAGTCCATCACCTCGGCGGCGAACGATCACGGCGTTCCACATCTTTTCCGCGTGCCGGTGGGGGGTGGGGCCCCCGAGCTGGTTGACCTGAAGACAGGCGCCGAACGGCAGTTGACCAACCTCGCTCCGGACTTCGACATTCGCGACTTTGACATCTCCCCGGACGGTCGCGAAGTTGTCCTCGAACGAGTACAAGGGCACTCGGATGTGGTGATGCTGGATCTCCCCCAGCAATAATCCAGGTGCAACCCTGCGGGCGGCAGTTCGCTCTGACGGCAGTAGCCGGTGCCAACCCTATCGCTTTCATTGACTTGCCCTCGCGCCGCGCCTACCATTTGCACGACTCCATGATCGGCCAAACCATCTCCCATTACCGCATCGTCGAGAAGTTGGGCGGGGGCGGGATGGGTGTGGTTTACAAGGCCGAGGACACCGAACTTGGCCGCTACGCCGCCCTCAAGTTCCTGCCCGACGACGTGGCGCAAGATCCACAGGCCCTCGAACGTTTCCGCCGGGAGGCGCGGGCTGCCTCAGCGCTGAACCATCCCAACATCTGCACGATTTACGAAATCGGGAAAAACGGGGATCAGTCGTTCATCGTGATGGAGTTTCTGGACGGTGTGATGCTGAAGCACCGCATTGCAGGGCGTCCGCTTGAAACCGATCTACTCCTGTCACTTTCCATTGAGATCGCCGACGCGCTCGATGCGGCTCATGCGGCGGGAATCATTCATCGGGATATAAAACCGGGAAACATCTTCATCACCAAGCGTGGACGAGCCAAAGTTCTCGACTTCGGGCTGGCGAAAAAGACCGATCCGGGCACAACGCGAGAATCCGACTCGGGCTCGGACGATCCCACGATTGCGGAGAAAGATCTCACCGCGACCAACATCGCTCTGGGCACGGTGAGCTACATGTCACCCGAACAGGTCGCAGGCAAGCCTCTGGATGCACGCACCGATCTGTTTTCCTTCGGCGTGACGCTTTACGAGATGGCAAGCGGTCGTCTGCCCTTTGAAAGGGCAACAACTGGAGCGACGTTTGGAGCCATCCTGTACGAAGCCGCGGAATCACCGAGTCAGTGGAACCCCCAGTTACCTCTTCAGCTCAACGAGATCATCCGCAAAGCTCTGGAGAAGGACCGCGACCTGCGCTATCAGAGTTCAGCCGATATGCGAGCCGACCTGCAACGGCTGAAGCGGGACACCGAGAGCGGACTCAGCCCCGTGGCAAGCTCTGGCACCGTCGCCGTGGCGAAGGCTCCTCCAGCTCGCGTGGGCGAAGTCTGGAAAATCGTGGTCCTGGTTCTGCTCGCCGGCTTGCTCGTGGCGGGCGGTCTTTACTATCGTTATCATTCGCAGAAAAGCCAGCAACTCACCGATAAAGACACCATCGTTCTCGCTGACTTTGCCAACAGCACGGGCGATGCGATTTTCGACGACACATTAAAGACTGCGCTCAACGTTTCCCTCCGGCAATCGCCTTTCTTGAATGTGCTCCCCGATAGCGAAGTCGCCAGGACGCTGCAACTAATGAGCCGTCCGGCCAGCACGAAACTCACGCCCGAAGTGGCTCGCGACCTTTGCCAGCGAGCAGGCAGCAAAGCCTACCTTACCGGAGCGATAGCCAGTCTGGGCAGCGAGTATGTTCTAGGGTTGAAGGCCATCAATTGCCAGAGCGGAGACCTGTTGGCGCAGGAACAGGTGACGGCGGCCTCCAGGGAAAAGGTGCTCAACGCGCTCGGCGCTGCGGCATCCAAGCTGCGCGGAGAGCTGGGTGAGTCGCTCGCAACCGTGCAGAAACTCGATGTTCCGCTTTCCGAGGCAACCACATCTTCGCTCGAAGCCCTGAAAGCGTACAGCCTTGGGGAAAAGGAAGCCGCGCAGAATAGTCTGTCCGCCGCCTTGCCTCACTATCAACGCGCCATTGAACTCGATCCGGGTTTTGCCATGGGGTACAAAGGAGCAGGGGGCAGTTACTCCGGCATGTTGGAGCTGGGACGCGCGAGTGAATACTTCGCCAAAGCGTTCCAATTGCGGGATCGTGCCAGCGAGCGCGAAAAGCTGTTCATCACGGCTACTTACTACCAATGGGTAACCGGGGAACTGGCGAAAGCGGCAGAAACCTACGAGCAGTGGGTTGAGATCTACCCACGGGATTACGCGGCACACGGCAATCTGGGCAACGTATACGGCGAGCTGGGACAGTACGAGAAGGCGAGGGTATCAGATAGCGAAAGCCTCGGCCTCGCACCGGATAAAATCGGTCCATACGTCAATCTGACGAACGATCTGCTCGCCTCTCAGAGTTTCGACCAGGTTCAGCAGAAAATCCAGCAAGCGCATTCGCGAAAGCTGGACGATTTCATACTTCACAACGCTCTCTACGCCGTCGCCTTTCTTAGGGCGGATTCCCCAGCCATGGCAGAACAGCAACAGTGGTTCGCAGGCAAGCCGGAAGAGAACACTGCGCTATCGCTTGCATCCGATACGGAAGCCTATGCAGGCCACTTGCACAAGGCACAGGAGCTGACTAAGCAGTCTGTAGATTCCGCCGTCAAAGCCGACAGCAAAGAAAATGGAGCTATTTGGCTGGAGAATGCGGCGCTACGCCAAGCCGCCTTCGGCAATGTGACGGACGCCAGGCGGACCGCAAAGGAAGGCTTACACTTGGTTCCAACAAGTCAAGGCGTTCAGGTCGAAGCTGCGCTCGCCTATGCCATGGCGGGTGACGTGTCAGAAACCGAGTCGTTGGCGCAAGACCTGAACCAGCGTTTCCCGCTGGATACGCAGATGCAGTCGTTCTGGCTGCCTGCGATTCGGGCGCAACTTGCGCTGAATCGGAAGAATCCTGCTCTCGCCCTGACCACTTTGCAAGCTGCTTCGGCCGTTGAACTCGGACAAGTTTCGTTCGTGGCCAATCTCTCCTGCCTCTATCACACCTACATTCGCGGTGAAGCATACTTGGCAGCGGGGCAGGGCAAAGAAGCTGCCGCAGAGTTTCAGAAGATCATCGACCACAGCGGCATCGTCTGGAACTGCTGGACTGGAGCCCTGGCGCATTTGGGAGTGGCGCGGGCGAATGCTCTGGAAGCCGGCTACGCCCATGTAGGGACAGGCAATGCAGGTGTGGGGACGGCCGCCCCCGGCCGTCCGGCGGAGCGCAGCTCCGCCGCTTCCTCCCCAGCCGAGCGCGACGCAGCCCGCGTCCGCGCCCTCGCCGCCTACAAGGATTTCCTCACCCTCTGGAAAGACGCCGATCCCGACATACCCATCCTGAAGGAAGCCAAAACCGAGTACGCAAAGTTGCAGTAGGTCGGTTGGCGCAAACAGGCGTCAGCATTCATTGAGAAGCCAAGCCGGCCAGCGTCAACGAGTGAAATCGCGAGGTTACGCTAACCATCCTTTTGATCCACCGCTTGACCCACCCCCAACTTCTCGCGTTTCATTGACTAGGGTGTTCCACCAACGTAAGATTCTGCGCCAGTGCTCCGTCAAATCGTGATCGCCAAACCATGATCGGCCAAACCATATCGCACTACCGCGTCATCGAGAAGCTGGGCGGCGGCGGCATGGGGGTGGTCTACAAGGCCGAAGACGTGAAACTCGGCCGCTTCGTAGCCTTGAAGTTCCTGCCCGATGACGTATCCAAGGATCCGCAAGCGCTCGCCCGCTTCCAGCGCGAAGCCAAGGCTGCCTCCGCGCTAAACCATCCAAATATCTGCACCATCTATGAGATTGACGACCAGCACGGCGATGCCTTTATCGCCATGGAGTTTCTCGACGGTACAACGCTGAAGCATTTGATCGGCAACCGGCCCCTGGAACTCGATCGCGTTCTGGAAATTGGCATCGAGGTCGCGGACGCGCTCGACGCCGCTCATGCCGGGGGCATCGTTCATCGCGACATCAAACCCGCCAACATCTTCGTTACCAAACGAGGGAATGCCAAGATTCTCGACTTCGGCCTGGCCAAGGTGACTCCCAAACCCGAAGCGGTCGCCATCGAAGCGACTGCAACCGTGGTGGCCGAGGAGCATCTCACCAGCCCCGGCAGCACCTTAGGAACGGTCGCTTACATGTCGCCGGAGCAGGTCCTGGCAAAGGATCTGGACGCCCGTACCGATCTTTTCTCCTTCGGAGTCGTGCTCTATGAAATGGTAACTGGTGCGCTGCCCTTTCGTGGTGACACCTCAGGCGTGATCTTCGATGCCATCCTTCACGGCCAGCCTGCCGCCGCCGTCCGTTTGAATCCGGATATTCCGGTCAGGCTCGAAGACATCATTGCCAAGTCCCTGGAAAAAGATCGCACCATTCGCTACCAGTCCGCCACAGAACTGAAAGCCGACCTGAAACGAGTGAAGCGCGATACCGAGTCACAGCGACTCCACATCGCCCCTGAAGTCACAGGCTCGTCGCCCTCAAGAGCGTACCGGAAGGCAGCAATCCTCATCGCCGCAGCGTTGCTGGTCGCGGTTTTAGCTGCGATTGTAGTTCACAACTACCACGCGCCCGCGCATCCCCCGCAAGCAGAAAAAGCCGCTTCAAAAGCTCCGGAAACCATTGCCGTTCTTCCGTTCCGCGACATTGCTGCCTCCGCTTCGGACAGTTGGGGAATCGGAATCACCGACGCAATCATAAGTCGATTAACCGCACTGCAGAATCTGGCAGTCAGACCAACTACATCGGTTCTAAAGTACGCGAAGGAAGCGCCCGAGCCGGCGGATGCCGCGAAGGCGCTGAACGTGGAAAGCGTGCTCGAGGGCACATACCAGCGTTCTTCCGACGTAATCCGGGTGACCGTGGAACTGATCGACGGCCGCACTGGAAACACCAGATGGTCGCAACGCTACGATCTGCGCAGCGCCGACATATTGAGCTTCGAAGATCAGATTGCAACCAAGGTCGTAGAGGGACTCCAGATCGAAATCTCACCCACCGAACAAAAGGCGATCGAGCAGCCCGCAACCACCAATGTGGATGCCTACAACGACTATCTCCAGAGTCGTTTCTATCTGAATGAATATCTGACGCGCTCGCACCTGGAAAGCCTTGAAACAGGCCAGCGTCTGCTTCTGCATGCAATCTCGCTGGATAAAAATTTCGCGGATGCCTATGCCCTGCTGGCGCAGTTGTATATGTATCAGAGCGCAAACTTCGCCGAGGGTGGCGGGGCCAATCTGAAGCGCGCCGAGCTCGCCGCTCAGAACGCCCTGCGGATCAATCCCCAGTCAACCGAGGGATTGATTGCGCTGGGCGTCATTTATGCCGAGGAAGGCCGGGAGCAGGAGGCAATTCGTACTCTCAAACAAGCGCTGGCACTCGCACCCAACAACGAAGCCGTTTGGCAGCCCTTGGGTTATTCCTACTACTACGCTGGCCTCAATGAACTGTCTCAGCAGGCCTATAGCCGGCTGATTGAATTGAGCCCCACGCTTCTTCAGCCGCACTGGATGCGCGCCCGCATGCTTCTATACAGCGGCAAACCGGCAGAAGCCGAAACAGAAATGCGGCGATTGGTTACGGCCAACCCGGACCAATTCAAGGCCCTGGCTTACTTCGGCATGGTTCTCTACTACGAAGGCAAGCTCGATGAGGCCCAGGTCAATCTCGATCGCTCGCTCGCACTCTCTGCCAATTCGAGCGACGACGTACCTCCGATCACAGCGGCATTCCTGTACGCGTCGCGCCATCAGCGCGAAAAGATCGACGGCAAGTTGCTCCAATACCGCCCCGAGCAGATCATCGACGGTGACGAAGCTGAATGGCTGGGAGGAGTCTACGCCCTGCTCGGTGACCGCCAGCAGGCCCTCGATTGGCTCAAACGCGCAGTCGCTCTTGGAGATGTGAACTACCCCTGGTTCGAGCGCGACAAAAACTACGACAGCCTGCGCTCCGACCCCGAGTATCAATCAATAATGGCAGGCGTCCTCCAACGCTGGGAAGCCTACAAGAAAGAGTTCGACAACGCGCGATAACGACAAGGAATTGGCTAAGGAGTCGAGCATGAGGAACGTTTGGACGCTGGCATGGCTGGTTGTCGCGGCAGTTTTGCTGCCTGCGACGGCGCGCGCGCAGTGGAAGACGCCGTGGACTTACGAAGGGGCAACCGGGGCCGAGCATTGGAGTGCGCTCGATCCGGAATATGCGGCGTGCAACGCGGGGAAAGAACAGTCCCCGATCGATATCAGAGGTACGGAGAAGGCCGACCTTCCCGCGCTGCGATTCGAATACAAAGCAGGTCCGCTCAAATACTTAATCAACAACGGTCACGCCATCCGGGTGAATTACCACGATGCCGCGGGGAGCGGAAACTTTCTGATTGCCGGAGACACGCGCTACCAGCTCACGCAGTTCCACTTTCACCGTCCGAGCGAAGAGTACGTTCACGGCAAGCCTTACGATATGGAGGTCCACTTCATGCACCAATCCAGCGACGGGAAGGTTGCCGGGCTGGTGGTTTTTCTGAAGGCGGGCCGCCCTAACGCCACGGTTCAGCAGCTTTGGGAACACATGCCGATGACCGAGAGTAAAGAAGAAGAGATTGCTGGAGTCGAGATTAATCCTGCCGGGCTGCTGCCGCGCGACACTGCTTACTACATGTATATGGGATCGTTGACGGCTCCGCCGTGCACCGAGGGCGTCACCTGGTTTGTGCTGAAGACTCCGGTGGAGATTTCGCCCGAGCAGATTCGCGCGTTCGCCAAGCTCTATCCCCACAATGTGCGTCTACCCCAGCCGCTCAACGCCCGCGTGGTGAAGGAGAGCCGCTAAGGCCACAGACGGACGCGTAGAGCGGGCGCCCCGCCCGCTGTCTTTGACGTTGATTCTGGAATGGCCAGGCCACCCCGGGCCCTTGCCATTCCGACCGCAGTGGAGAAACCCGCCTTTTTTTTCTCCTACCTGCTGGCCGGCCGTCTCTTTTGTCCCCGCCTGCTCACCGATTCTCTCCCATTCGCAACTCTGCGCCCTGATTTCTTTCGCCACTCCGCTGGAAGTTCATCGCCCTCGACGGGAGCATTTCCTTTTCCAGCGCGTTCAAGAATGCGCAAGGTTTCCGAGCGACCCGCACGGCCGCCTCGTTCCCGGAAATACTCCTCCGTCCGCAAGGCGGAAACCTTCTCCGCTACAGCCACGTTGATGAGCTGGTTCAGGGCTACTCCTTCGAGTTCCGCAGCCTTTCTCAATTCCTCCAGTAGCGAAGGCTGTAGCCGCAATGCGAAATTACTCCGTCTCATGGCATCAACTCCTAATCTGCTGGAGCGCCGTCGCCGGCAGAATTACAGCGCAGTCGAACTCCTTGCCAGCGTCGGCGAAATCGCGCTGATTGAACGTCACGATTGCGCCGGCGCTTCCGTTAATTGCGGTCTCCAGAACCGTGTCGTCGTCCGGATCGGGCAACCTTGGCCGCCATCGGAAAGCAAGCCGAACGGGCCTTGCTACTGCCGCCATGTCGTCAAGGACACGCCCGACCTCGTCAGTCCTCAATCTGCTAGCGGCCAAGTGCTGTGCCCTAGTCAGCACGGCTTCGTACTCGAGCATGAGCGGTACCGAGAGCAACAACTCGAACTGCCGATCCAAAGCGGCCAGCAAAAGCTGGCGAGAAGCGCCTCGATCACTCCGAAACGCCGCAACCATCACGTCCGTGTCGAGCACGTAAGAAACGGCCACCCGTCGATGATATTGCATGCAATATCACTTTTCAAACAAATCTTTCCGCTCTAGCCCGAACCCGATTTCAAAACAGGGCTCTTACACCCCCACGGTCTGCGCGCTCGGTTTCCCCGCCAACAACTGCCTCAGCACATACTGCAAAATCCCGCCGTTAGCGTAGTAGAGCGCCTCCTGCGGCGTATCAATGCGGACTAACGCGTTGAACTCGATGACTCCGCCTTTGCCCCGGGCGCGAACTCTCACTGAATGTCCAGCGGCGAAGTTTTCGACTACATCGCGGATGCCCGTGACCTCGAAAACTTCCTCACCGGTCAGCTTAAGCGACTCCGCGTTTTGCCCTGCCGGAAATTGCAACGGCAGAACTCCCATGCCAACCAGGTTCGAGCGATGAATACGCTCGTAACTTTCCGCAATCGCGGCGGAAACACCTAACAACCGCGGGCCCTTAGCAGCCCAGTCGCGGGAGGACCCCGAGCCATATTCTTTTCCGGCCAGAATAATCAGTGGCGTGCCTTCCCCGATGTATTTCTGGGAGGCGTCGAAGATCGACATCTCCTGGTTGGTAGGAAGGTGGCGGGTGAATCCTCCTTCTACATTGACCAGCTTGTTGCGCAGCCGGACGTTGGCGAAGGTCCCGCGGACCATCACTTCATGGTTGCCGCGACGCGAGCCGTAGGAGTTGAAGTCGGCGGGCTTGACGCCGTGCTCCTGCAGATATTTTCCGGCGGGACCGTCTTTTTTGATCGAACCAGCGGGAGAGATGTGGTCGGTGGTGACGCTGTCGCCGAGCACGGCGAGGACGCGCGCGTCATTGATGTCTTCGACGGGCGCGGGCTTGATCTTCATGCCTTCGAAGTAGGGAGCGCGGCGGATATAGGTGGAATCTTTCTCCCAGGCGTAGGTCTGGCCTTTGGGCACAGCGAGGCCGCGCCAGCGTTCGTCTCCTTCAAAAACTTCGGCATAGCTTTTCGAGAACATGTCGGACGTGACTGAATGCTGAATGGCCTCTTCCACTTCACGCTGCATGGGCCAGAGGTCAGCCAGGTAAACCGGCTTGCCGTCTTTGCCCTTGCCGATGGCGTCTTTGCGTAGGTCGATGTCGATGCGTCCGGCGAGGGCGAAGGCTACCACCAGCGGCGGCGACATTAAATAGTTGGCGCGGACTTCGGAGTTGATGCGCCCCTCGAAGTTGCGATTGCCGGAGAGCACGGAAGCGACCACCAGATCTTTTTCGTCGATCGCCTTTGACACTTCTTCCGGCAGCGGTCCGGAGTTGCCGATGCAGGTGGTGCATCCGTAGCCGACGATGTGGAATTTTAGTTTTTCCAGATACGGCGTCAGGCCGGCGTTCTCCAGGTAATCGCGTACTACTTTTGAACCGGGCGCCAGCGACGTCTTCACCCAGGGCGGGACCGACAAGCCTTTTTCGACCGCTTTCTTCGCCAGCAACCCTGCGCCGATCATTACTGAGGGGTTCGAGGTATTGGTGCACGACGTGATCGCGGCGATTACTACGCTGCCGTGCTTCAGCGCGCTCTTTACGTCTTGTGAGACGTGTTCATGCACGTTGGGATCTTCGACGCCGATGTTTGCCGGGCTGCCGCCTTCCTGCTCCCAGGTTGCGGAAGTTCCGGCTTTCGCGGTTTGAGTTGCGGTCACGGATACGGCAGCTGCACTCGATTTCGGTTTGATCAGCGACGGCAGTGCCTTATGAAAGGAGTCCGCAGCTTGCGAGAGGATCACGCGGTCCTGCGGGCGCTTTGGTCCGGCCAGGCTGGGTTCTACCGTGGCTAGATCGAGCGTCAGCAGTTCGGAGTATTCCGCCTCAGGAGTCTTGTCGTCGTGAAAGAGCCCTTGCTCACGACTGTAAGCCTCGACCAGCGCGATCTGTTCTTCGCTGCGACCGGTGAGCTTCAGATATTTCAGACTTTCTTTGTCCACAGGGAAAATCCCACAAGTGGCGCCGTACTCGGGCGACATGTTGGCGATGGTGGCGCGGTCAGCAAGCGGCAGATCACGCAATCCAGGACCAAAGTATTCGACGAACTTTCCGACAACGCCATGCTTGCGCAGCATCTCGGTGATGGTGAGGACGAGATCAGTAGCGGTCGCACCCTCGTGCAGACGTCCGGTAAGCTTCACCCCGACCACCAGCGGAATCAGCATGGAAACAGGCTGCCCCAGCATCGCAGCTTCAGCCTCAATGCCACCAACCCCCCACCCAAGCACTCCAAGCCCGTTCACCATCGTTGTGTGACTGTCTGTGCCTACCAGAGTGTCAGGGTAGGCAGTGCGCTTGCCGTTGGTTTCGTGAGTGAAGACTACTCGCGCGAGGTATTCGAGATTTACCTGGTGGACTATTCCGGTGTCGGGCGGGACTATTGCTAGGTTGCGGAAGCCGGTTTGTCCCCAGCGGAGGAAGGAGTAGCGCTCTTTGTTGCGCTGGAACTCGAGCAGGGCGTTTACGTCGAAGGCGTTGGCGGTGCCGAATTCGTCGACCTGGACGGAGTGGTCGATTACGAGTTCCACCGGCTGGAGGGGGTTGATGAGGGCGGGATCGCCGCCTAGTTGTTGCATGGCGTCGCGCATGGCGGCGAGGTCGACTACGCAGGGGACGCCGGTGAAATCCTGGAGGAGGACGCGGCTGGGGGTGAAAGCGATTTCTTTGTCGGGCTGGGAATGTTTATTCCAGGCGGCCATGGAGCGGACGTCTTCTTTTTTTACGTTGCGGCCATCTTCGGTGCGGAGCAAGTTTTCGAGCAAGATGCGGAGGCAGTAGGGGAGGTGTTTGGTCGAGATGCCTTGCTGGTCGAGGGCTTCGAGGCGGTAGATTTCGTATTCTTTTTTGCCTACTTTTAGAGTGGAGCGGGTGTTGAAGCTATTTAATGACATGATTGCCTTCCTGATGACCCTTCAGTTTAGTCGTTTTGGGGCGGATTGCGTAGAGGCGCGGGCAGTGCGGATTATTTTTGGGAGAGGAGGTACAGGTCGTCGTGGCCGCCGGGGCGGGCGTAGACGATGGAGGTTAGATCGCGTGAGACCATGAAGGCGTTGCCGTTGTAGTCTTCGCGCAGAACGAAGGGGAGTTTCAGAGCGGGGACGGGGGAACCGATGGGAGTGCCGTTGCGCCAGGGCTGGCGGAAGATGGTGGTTTCGCCGTGGGAGGCGAGGGAGTAGAGATAGGATTTGCCATCGGAGGAATACATGGCCAGGTAGGTGGCGATGCCGGACTTCAGGGTTGCGCATTTCCTGGTGGCGAAGGAGTACTGGTAGAGGCCGGAGTTTTCTCCCCAGATGGAGGTGCCGATGATGAATTGTTGGTCGGGAGAGAGATCCGCGGCCATGCCGCAATCATCGGAAATGTGAACGGGGGGTGCATTATTGAGGAAGAGTCTCCAGCTTTGTGTGGTGTGATTGTTGGTGTCGAGTCCGCCCAAAATAATGGATTGATCCCCCGGTTCCCAAACCGAGAAGCCGACGAAACTGCCGCGCCAGGGTAACTGACGAAGGTTCTTGCCATCGGCGTCGATGACAAAGAGTGCTCTATCGGTCCCATTCTTGTTGGCCCCATTTCCGTCGGAGAAAAGGAACTTGGTTGCGTCGTTGGACCAGGCCAAGGTTTCCAGTGTCTCGCCGGAGGAAATCAGTTTCAAGCGATTGTTGCCGGTGAGATCGGAGACCCACATTTCCGTCTTTCCGGGTTCCGGTATGGTGATGTAAACGAGGTGGAGGCCATCTGCGGATAGAACGGGCTGAGTGGCATCTTCGTTGACGATATCGGAGAACTGCCTGGTGGGGGCGCGGTAGAGAGTGAGCGTTCCGCTGCTTCTGCCATTGATGAAATAGAGGCCCTTCCCGTTGGGATCAGACATGGGGGAATGATCTGGACCAGGGCCGAAAGTGATCTGCTTGAGGGAATGATCGGCAAGGGAGAATTCCCAAAGGTTGGAGATGCCGTTGGTCCTGCGGGTGACGTAGAGGCTTTTGCCGGGAGTGGCCCAGGAGGTAAAGCCAGAGGTGGAAGTGAGCTCGGCCAGGTTCGTAAGCTGGTGGGTGGAGACATCCAAGCGGCGGAAAGCGACTGCGCCGGAGTCGGCGAGTGTGGTAATCAGGAGATTTTTCCCGTCGGGGTAGGCCTTGAGGTCGATGCCGTACACTCCGGTCGCGGACGACGTGTACAGAAGTTCTTCACTGGAGCCTGATTTTGGAGTGCGAACGATGCGACCATCCGACTTCTCCAGGAATAGCGACTGGCCATCGGCCGAGGGGACGACGGCCCTGCCGGTCGCCAAGTGTTTCGGAGAGCCTCCGAGAGTGGGGATGCTCCAGATATCGGGATCGCCGAGAGTTTGACCGAAATAGATTTCCGTGCCGTCGGAGGAAAAGCTGAGGATCGTTTTGTTGCCTTCATCTTTAGTGAGCTGGAGCGGATCGCCGCCAGAAGTGAGCATGACGAAGACCTGATCGTAACCTTCGACGGGAGAAGTGAAAGCGATGGTGCGGCCGTCGGGGGAGAGACTGGGGTAGTTCATCGACTTGTTCCAATGGCTGATTTTTGTGACGGTGGCCGGACCTTCGGAGGGCTGGCGATTCAGCGCAAAGTGGTAGATGCCATAGCCAGCGGCGAGAACGAGAAGAAGGAGCAACACGCCAAGGGAAAGAACTTTGCCTTTGTTGCGAGAGGCGGCTGCGGCGATGATCGAACTGTTGGAAGGATGGGCGGCGGACGCTCCTGCAGGAGTGCCCCCTGAACCTGAAGGGAGGGTTTCCGGGGAGCCGGAAAATCCCGGGTGCGCAGAAGAAGAAAATGTGGCAGGGACTGAGCCGCTGGAGACGCGTCCGGAACCTGTATCGCGGCGCAGGCGCTTAAGATCGGCACGAAGTTCGGCGGCGTTCTGGTAGCGGAGGTCGCGATCTTTTTCGAGGGCCTTGCCGATGATGCGTTCGAGCTCTGGGGAAACGTCGGGGTGCAAGCGCGTGGGGGAAAGAGGCGCGCGGTTGAGGATGGCTTCAAAGATAACGCCGGAGGTTTCGCCGCGGAAGGGGAGCGATCCGGTAGCCATTTCGTAGAGCACGGTGCCGAAGGAGAATAGGTCGGAGCGGGCGTCGAGTTCTTTGCCGCGAACCTGTTCGGGGGACATGTAAGCCATGGTGCCGAGGGCTGAGCCGGGGCTGGTGAGATGGTCGGAGTCGACGCCTAGGGTGGCGGAGGGTTCGGCTTCAGCGCGCGGTTGGGTGACTTTGGCCAGGCCAAAATCGAGAATCTTGGCGTGGCCGCGTTTGGTGATGAAGATGTTGGCGGGCTTGATGTCACGGTGAACGATGCCTTGGGCGTGGGCGGCGTCGAGGGCGTCAGAGATTTCGATGGCGAGGTCGAGGAGGCGCTCCGTGTCGAGCGGCCGGCCGGCGATCAGATACTTGAGAGTCTGGCCCTCGAGACACTCCATGGCGATGAAGGTGCGTCCGTTTTCTTCGCCAATGTCGTGAATGGTACAGATGTTGGGATGGTTGAGAGCGGACGCGGCTTTGGCTTCGCGGCGGAAGCGAGCGAGGGATTGGGGATCGTTGGCGAGGTCGTCAGGAAGAAATTTGAGAGCTACGAAGCGATCCAGGCGCGTGTCCTGGGCCTTGTAGACGATTCCCATACCGCCGCCGCCGAGCTTTTCAATCACGCGGTAATGAGAGATGGTGTGTCCGACGAGTGAGGACGAATCGCTCATTTCAGTTGGCACGCAGGGTGCGTTTACTGAGTGCACATCTTAGGGTTGGGGGCGGGGACAAGTCAACGTAGGTGGCGCGGCGCTGGATCCGGAGTCCGGCGCGGAGTGCATAGGTCCTTCGTTGGGAGTCGCCCGCTTTGCGTGCGACTCCGCTTCCTCAGGATGACAAGGTTCTGGCGGGGAGTGCATGGTGCGAGTCGAATTGCGGGCCCTCGGGTTTACGTTAGTAGCGCGCGGCGGGCGCTTTTGACAGAGCTTTACACAAAAATACAAATACGCAGACTCCGCTTCCTGAGGATACAAATGAAACCTAAATCTCCGCCGAGTCATCTATCTTTAATTAGGATATAGGGACGGCTTAGGCGATGAAGGTGCAAGGGAGGGTTAGAGATATGAATACTTTTGAAGGTGTTGGATTCTCGAGGCCGCGACTGGGTCAGCGGAGTTTGGGTTGTGTGTTGTCGTTGGCGCTGATGGTCGGGACTCTGCCTGGGAGCTTGTGGGCTCAGGACGCGCCGGCTGCGGCGCAAGATGCGCAAGCGTCCGCTCCCGGACAAGATGCGCAAGGCCAGGCCCCGGCGGCAGTTCCCTACACGCAGCAGACTCCGGACCAGTTGCAGCAGTTGGTGGCGCCGATTGCGCTTTATCCGGATTCGCTGGTGGCACAGATTTTGGCGGCGTCGACATTTCCCGAGCAAGTGGTGGAGGCCGATCGATTTGTACAGGCGCATCCTGACTTGAAGGGCACCGATTTGGGTAACGCTGTGAACGGACAGCCGTGGGACCCGAGCGTCAAGGCGCTGGCTGCGTTTCCTTCCGTGCTGGGAAACATGGACAAGAACCTTTCGTGGACGTCATCTCTGGGCGACGCTTACTACAACCAGCAGCCGGATGTGATGACTGCGGTGCAGGTGATGCGGCGGAAGGCGCAAGCCGCGGGCAATCTTAAGGACACGCCGCAGCAAGCGGTTACGGAGAAGGATTCAGATATTGAGATTCAGCCGGTTGATCCGGACGTGGTGTATGTGCCTGCTTATGATCCGTGGCTGGTTTATGGATATCCGGTGGTGGCGTGGCCGGGATGGTATCCGTATCCTGGAATCTGGTTTGGCGGGCCGTATCTCTCATTCGGAATTGGCTTTGGGATCGGGTGGTGGGGTGGCTTTGGATGGGGATGGGGCAACTGGGGATTCGACTGGCATAACCATTACGCGATCTATAACAACAACCGATACTACTCGCGGAGCACCACGTTTTATAACCGCGGCGCCTACGCTCGTGGCGGATTTGCACATGGCGGCGGCGGTTTCGATCGGGGCAGTGGGTTCGATCGCGCCGGTGGTGGGGGCAGGCCTTTTGATGGGAACCGGGATGCGGCTCGGGGATACGCTGCGCCGCGCGGCCAGAGCGGAACGCGTTCGGGAGCCTTCAGCGGGTACGACCATGGCGGACAGACTCGCAGCTTTTCGTCACGCGGAAGCGCGAGCTTTGGTGGCGGGTTTCACGGCGGCGGTGGAGGGTTCCACGGCGGTGGCGGCGGGCGACGGTAATCCAGATTACGTCGCGTTTCGGGTAGATTGCGGGATTTCGAAATGGAGAGATGCCTTATGCAGCGAGCGAAGCTGAACTTCGACAAATTTCATTCGGTCAATCTTAGTCTAGTGAATCTTGCGGGAGTGGTGGTTTTGATGGGGTGCCTGGCGCTCCCTTCCGGGGCACAACAAGCGGGGCAGAAGACGTTTAAATCGCCGGACGAGGCCAGCGACGCTCTGTTCAAGGCGGCGCAGAGCAACGACGAGAAGGCGATGCTCGACATCCTAGGAGCGGACGGGAAACAGGTTGTGTCGTCGGGAGATGAAGCTGAGGACGCGGAGAGCCGGGCGAATTTTGCGGCGAAATATCAGGAAATGCACCGGCTGGTGAAAGAAGCGGATGGAAGCACCGTCCTGTATATCGGCGCGAAGAATTGGCCTACGCCGATACCGCTGGTGAACAAGGGTGGTTCGTGGTATTTCGACACGGATGCGGGCAAGAAAGAAATCCTGTATCGGCGAGTTGGGCGGAATGAAATGTCGACTATTCGGGTTTGCCAGGAGTTGGTGGCAGCGGAGAAGGAATACTCGGCGCAGCACAGCGAGTACGCGCAGAAAATCTTCAGTGATGAAGGACAGCGCAACGGGCTTTATTGGAAAGCTGGGGCCGGTGAACCTCTGAGCCCGGTGGGGCCACTGGTGGCGGCGGCGGTCACTGAGAGCTATGCGACGAGCCGGGACAGCACTCCTATGCCTTACCGCGGCTACTATTTTCACGTACTGACCAGCCAAGGGAAAAATAGCCCGGGCGGCTCGAAGAGTTACAGCGTAAACGGGAAGATGACGGGCGGGTTCGCTTTTGTGGCCTATCCGGCGGAATACAGGTCGTCGGGTGTGATGACGTTTATCGTCGGCGAGGATGGAGTGGTGTATCAGAAAGATCTCGGCAAGAAGACCGAGGCTGCCGCCAAAGCGATGAAGGAATTCAATCCCAATGCCGGTTGGCAAAAGGCTGAAGAGCAGCCGGAAGAGACTGCGAGCGAGCAGAAGACTAAGTAACAAGCAATTTATCGCTGCCGACGCAGGAACGCGCAATCACTTGTTGGCGCGGATTCTCTTGCGCCGACGTAGATACCAGCGCAGCAGCATTCCGAATGCCACTAGGACAAGAATCAAGACGGATGCGAGGGCGAGCAGAATTCTTGACTGACTGTAGAGGACGTAGACGCCGTTCTGACTGTAAAAACCGTTGAAGCTCGCTACTATGGCGGGCAATGCGAGAAGGTCCTCTTTGGTCAGCTGCAGAACGTGCTCGTGGGTGTGGTAATGAGATCCGACATATTGCATCTTGCCGTCGGTATCGAGTTCGATATGTCCGCCCAGGACATAGCTGACGGGACGATTCCTGACGAAATCTGCAGCCCGCCGGGCGCTTGCCAGATCTGCGTGGGCGTCATCGATGATCAGGCGTCCAGGCAATAAAAAATCACCTGAAAAGAATAATCCGGTCTGGCGATCGTAATACGAGACGTGGGATGGGTAATGTCCCGGAGTCGGAAGTACGTCGACGGTTCGATTGCCGAGATCCACCTGAGCGAGACCGTTCGGCCAATCCTGAAAACCGAAGTATTTCGTTACGTGAGCCAGGTCGGCAGGAACAACTTCTACATTCGATAAATTTTCGAATTGCGAATCGCCGAGGCGATGATCGAGGTGACCGTGGGTGTGGACTACGAGGAGGGGTATTTTTGCGTGGCCGTTCGCCGGGAGCAGGGCCATCACCGTCTGCGCCAGCGGCATCTGCTTTGGGTCGGCGACGTCGCCGGTATCGATCAGCAGCGCTTTGGTGGAACCTACCAGCAGATAGATGAAGGGCGCCTCACTGGTCGCGCAGGGGTTCTCGCGCAGAATAAAGGTTTGAGAATTGTAGGGATGGACTTGAATCGGAGGTTGCTGGTTGGTGGCGCAATCGGGCGCGCCCTCGTTCCAGTGGACGTCCATTGATCCGGGGACGAGTTGTGCCGCTGCTCGGATGCTTATCGTGAGTAGTAGTGCGACTATCGGCAACGCGATGTGGCGGTTCGTGATGACCATGATTTCGATAAACCTCCTTATTAGTGGGCGGCAATCCAGGCCTGGTAGGCGACTACTGCCATCATGAATAGAAGATACAGGCGTAGCGCCCAGATGACGAGGAGTTCGGGGGCATTGAGGTGACGGCGAGGGATGGGATGTTTTTTGGCTTTGACCAGTTGGTCGTGTTCGAGAGAAGCGAGGACCCAGGTTTGATCGGAGAGTGAGGGTCGCGGTTCGGTCTTTTTCATCATAAGTTCGGTTATCCCAGCGGGGGCTAAAGCCCGCATCAATGCTGAAGGCTTGACGCGGCGCTGAAGCGCCGCTCTTCCACGTCACTGCACGCGGTCGTGGTGACCCGCGATGGCGATGACTTCGCGATCGTGATCGCTGCGCATTCCTGCCATCCTACTTGCCTCCCAGAGCGGCGAAGATGTTAGGGGCGATTATGCTGATGCCGAAGAGTATGCCGGCGGCGGTGAGGATGAAGACCACGGCGGCGGCCAGCAGGTTTGCCCAGAGTGGACTTACCAACTTGCCCATGATTTCTTTGTCGTTCACCAGCATGAAGAGGAATACCAGCGCGGGAGGCATGGCCAGGACTGCGACTACGTTTACTACCAGGACCACGTAGACCAGCGGCAGGCCTGGGATGAGGACGATGGCGGCGGCGGCTACGGAACAGAGAGTGAGGACCGCATAGAACGATTTGCCTTCTCCCATGGGGAGGTTGAGGCTGTGGGGCTTGTGGGTAACTTCTCCGAAGGCGTAGGCGGACGAAGCAGAGATGGTGATGGCCGCGACGATGCCGGCCTCGACCATGCCGAGGGCAAAGAGCGAGGCGCCGAAGCGGCCGATGATGGGCTGCAGAGCCTGGGCGAATTCGGCGGCCTGGAAATTGTCGGCGGTCATCTGATGGGCGAAGAGCGGTGCGGTTGCGAGGATGGCGGCGATGGCGGCGGCGGAGGCCAGCGCTGCACCCAATACCGTGTCGATGCGGCCAAAGCGGATATCTTTTGTGGTCATTCCTTTGTCGACGGTTGCGCTCTGCTGGAAGAAAAGCATCCAGGGAGTTACGGTGGCTCCGATATCGGCGAGAACGAGGAGCAGAGTCTCTTTGTTGAAACCGGGCAGCGGTTGCCAGGTGAGGAATGCGTGCCCGACCGAATGCCAGGTGGGGTGAGTCATGAGCGCGACCGGAATGAAGATCAGGTTAAATGCGGCTGCGGCCAGGGTGATGCGTTCCCAGGTCCAATAGCGGTGACTCATGAGCGCGGCGTAGAGAATTATGAGGGCGATGAGGACGGCCATCCAGGGAGGGACGCCGAAGAAGCCGAGGCCGGCGCGGATGGCGATGAACTCGGTGATTAGAGTGAGGAAGTTGCCGATGCCGAGGTCGAGCATGGAAAACCATCCCCAGAAAGGACCGAAGCGCTCGAAGATGAGTTCGGCGTGTCCGCGATGGGTGGCCGCGCCGAGGCGGACGGTCATTTCCTGGACAACGATGGCCATGCAGAATGTCAGGGCAACGAAGGGAAGGAAGAATCCGATGCCAAACTTGGCGCCAGTGGCAGCGTAGGAGAGCATGCTGGGGCCGTCGTTTTCCCCGAGCATGACGAGGACACCGGGGCCGACCAGCAACCAGAGGAGGCGCGCGCGGGAGGAAAAGCCGCGCTGGGCGCGGGCGGTGGAGACGCGGACGCGATCGTGAGCACGGTCGACATCTTCGTGAGTGATTACTACTTCATCTTCGGCTTGGGTAACGACAGGCTTCATCGGTTGAGGAGGTCTTGCGGTAATCTCCGCTGCGTCCGGGCTTTCTCGGCGGGGATTAGCGTAAGTATACACTATGAAATAAACTATGGTTAACTAAAGTTCCGCGGACTCGGAACGGTTGTAGAAATACCTTGCCTGGACATCTGGTCACGCGAAGATGCTAGGGATCCCCTTCGGCTTCGCTCAGGGCAGGCTTTCGACTGAGGTTGTGCTTCGTTTCACGAAGCACAACCTCCGCTCAGGATGAAAGTGTTCAGAGAAGTCATCAACAGAAGGCCATCAGCGAGTGGGGCGGTGGTCGGTGGGGGAAACCCAGACGCGCTCGGCTGCTGCGCGGCCCAAGGAGACCTGGCCAGCGACGGTGGACAGGGCGAGGGTCTGGTCGTAATTGCGTTCAAGTAGGCGCAGCCTGGCTCCGGGGCGAATGCCACGGGCTTCGAGGAACTCGAGCAGGCGGCGGTCGCGCTCATAAATTCCGCTTACGGCGTAGGCGACTCCTGGTGTGGCGTCGGCGAGGAGCAGCAGTCCACGATGGCGGCGACTGGCGGGGCTTTCCATCTCGCTCAGGTTGCCGTGGGGACAGGCGCCAGACTTGCCCAGTTTGGCGAGGAGGTTTGCTTCGAAATCGGGAGAGACGGCGTGCTCTAGGCGCTCCGCTTCGTCGTGAACCTTCCACCATTCCATGCCGAAAAGCTCAGACAACATGCGTTCGATCAAGTGATGGCGGAGGGTCAGTTTGCGGGCAATCTTGCGGCCGGCGGCGGTCAGGCGGACGTGGCCGTCGGTCTGGACACGAACCAGACCGTCCTTTTTCAGGCGACGCACAGCCATGGTTACGGCCGGGGCTGAGACCTTCAGCCAGTCGGCTAGACGGGCAGAGATTACGGATTCGCCTTCACTCTCGGCCTCGAGGATGGCTTTCAGGTAGTCTTCTTTGGAGACGGTGATCATTGTCAAGATTATACGACGGGCTTAATTGCGGTTAATTGCTGATTGTTGATTTCTGATTATTGATTGGAAGGCTAAGCTCTCGCTCGACGACTCCCCGGTTGTTCAATCAACAATCAGCAATCAGAAATCAACAATTAATAGTCGGAGCAACCTCCGTTTGACAGCTCTCCTTCTCTGCACCTAACCTTGATTCTCTCTGGCTATGAAGATTCTGGTTCTCGGTAACGGGGGACGCGAGCATGCTTTGGTGTGGAAGCTGCGGCAGTCTGCGCGCGTTTCGAAGATATATTGCGCGCCGGGCAACGGCGGCATCGCTGATGAGGCGGAGTGTCTGGCGGTTGACCTGAAGAATCTGGATTCGATGGTCGCTCTGGGTGAGCAGGTGCGACCGGATCTTACTGTGGTGGGTCCTGAATTGCCGCTGACCTTGGGAGTGGTGGATGAGTTTACGCGCCGGGGATGGCCGGCGTTTGGGCCGACCAAAGCGGCGGCACAACTTGAGGCTAGCAAGAGCTTCGCGAAAGAATTTCTGCAACGGCATCGAATTCCCACGGCTCGGTATGCGATTTGCGATTCGGTGGAGGAAGTGCGTGCGGCGTTGACGCACTTTCATTTGCCTGTGGTGGTGAAAGCTGATGGATTGGCGGCGGGCAAGGGCGTAGTGATTGCGACGAGTAAAGAAGAGGCGGCGAGTGTGGCCGCCGAGATGTTCAGCGGAAAGATGGTAGGAGCGGCCGGAGCGCGGGTGGTGCTGGAAGAATGCTTGAAGGGCGATGAGCTTTCGTTTCTAGTGCTGAGCGACGGAGAGCGAGTTGCGCCGCTGGTGGCGGCGCAGGATCACAAGCGGGTGGGCGATGGGGACACCGGGGCGAACACCGGAGGCATGGGGGCTTATTCGACGCAAGATATTATTGATGACAAGATGCGCGATTGGCTGGTGCATCACATTGCGCGTCCCGTGGTTCAGGGGATGAAGGCGGAGGGTGCGGAGTTCAAGGGCGTACTGTATTGCGGGCTGATGATGACGGCGCGCGGTCCGATGGTGCTGGAGTTTAACTGCCGGTTTGGGGATCCGGAGACGCAGCCGATTCTGATGCGGCTGGAGAGCGATCTGGTGGATGCGCTGGAAGCCTCGATTGCTGGGCGGGTGAGCGAAGGCGATTTCAAGTGGTCGCGCGATGCGTCGGTGTGCGTGGTGATGGCTTCGGGAGGATATCCGGGGACGTTTGAGGTGGGGAAGAAGATTGCCGGGTTTGATGAGGCTGCGGCGGTTGAGGGAGTTAAAGTTTTTCACGCTGGGACTTCGAAACGCGATGGGGCGTTTTATACCGCTGGCGGGCGGGTGCTGGGGGTTTCGGCACGGGGGGTCGATTTGGAGAGCGCTGTGGCGCGGGCTTATTTGGCGTGTGAGAAGATTCGTTTTGACGGGGCGCATTACCGGAAGGATATTGCGGGGCGGGCGCTGAAGAAGTGATTGTGTACAGGGTCCGGCGCCGGTGATGGGAATTCCCACCGGGGTCAAGAGCAAGTTGGACTGCTAGGGATCCTTCGACTGCGTTCGTGCTTCACTTCGTGAAGCACGACCTTCGCTCAGGATGACAATGCTTTTTTACATTTCTCAGAGGACATAAATGAGCAAGATTCTGGTGTCGATTGTGATGGGGAGTGATTCTGACCTTGAGATTATGCGCGAGGCCGGGAAAGCTTTGGCGGAGTTTGGGATCGGTTATGAGATCGATGTTAGTTCGGCGCATCGTTCGCCGGATCGCACGGCCGACTTTGCGCGGAAGGCTGCTGGGCGCGGGATTTGCGTGATTATTGCCGGGGCTGGCGGGGCGGCACATCTGGCTGGGGTGATTGCGGCTCACACTACTCTTCCCGTGATCGGGGTGCCGATTCCTTCCACCTCACTGCAGGGGATGGATTCGCTGCTGGCTACGGTGCAGATGCCGGCGGGGATTCCGGTGGCGACGGTGGCAATCGGCAAGCCGGGGGCGACCAATGCTGGAATTCTTGCGGCGCAGATGATTGCCTTGAGCGACGCCGCGGTTGCCAAGAAGCTTGTTGCCCACAAGGAAAAATTGGCGCGGGGAGTGGAAGAGAAATCGAAGAAGCTGAGGGAGTTGCGGGCCGACTAGGTTTTGCTTACCTGCATGCCAACCGATCGCATGGGCTTCTTGGCGAAGGGTGCGAGATTTTCGAGGAACCGGCGAATCTGAGTGAGGTCCTGGTCAGAAATCTCGGTGAACCGCAGGCCCACTCCGAGTCCCGGAGTTCGGTGGGCAACCTGAGCCTGGGCCCAGGCTTTGGATTCTCCAAACCAGATGCCAACTTTTAGTGTTGTTCCCGGCTGCAGGGGGAGCGGCATTTCTACATAACATCCTCCGACGCTGAGGTCGGCGACGGTGCCCCAAAAAGAAGGTCCCTGGTCGAGGTGAACCTCGACCGAGTTCTGGCAGCGGAAGCGGACAGCCCTGCGCCGCTCGACGCTTCCCGGCTGGAAGACATCTACCGCGTCGGTGGTGGGCAAGGGGAAATCCCAGAGAGGTTTCTCGGGAGCGGTATTCAGCAAACCGACGCGACCGGCCATGGGAGTTTCTGCTGCGCCGACCCACTTTACGCGGAAGTGCACTTTGTTGTTGGCGTAAGTGAGTCCGACAATTTCTTCGGGACGAAGTTCGGCGTGAACTCCGGCGAGTTGCGCGCCGCGGTGGCTGATGTCGACGGTCGCCACCTTCTCGGAGAACATTTGTCCGCGGGCGTCAGTGCCGAAAATGCGCACCGGGACTTCGATTTGTTTACGGGGCTCGCTACGGCTGCCCATCGGTGCTGGCAACCTCGCTAATGGAGATAGGAACAGGGTTCGCGATCAATAATACAGAATAGCCCGGCGGAGGGCGATTCTCAAGAAACCAAAGTTTGGTGGCGCTGCAGTTTGGCTTACGCGCTGGGCCGGTTGAGAAGGAGATCCTTCGCTACGCCTGAAAAACGGCTCCGCTCAGGATGACATTCGTCTCGGGATGACACGTCGTGGAGGTCAAGTTGCACTGCGTCCACGTTTGTCTGCGAAGCTTACAGCTTTAGTCCTTTCAGGTACTCGCGAAATGGTTTGCCCAGGTCTTCTCGTTTTAGGGCGAACTCCACTGTGGCTTTCAGGAATCCTAGTTTGTCTCCGGTGTCGTGGCGGCGGCCTTCGTAAACGTAGGCGTACATTTTTTCTTTCTGGAGCAGGAGGCGCATGCCGTCGGTTAGCTGCAGCTCGCCGCCGGCGCCGGCCTTGGTGTTGGCGAGGCAGTCGAAAATTGCCGGGGTGAGAATGTAGCGGCCGATTATGGCGAGGTTTGATGGGGCGTCTTCGGGCTTGGGTTTTTCGACCATGTTCTTGATTTCGTAGAGGCGGCCGCCGAAGCGGCTGTCGGCCGGCTTTACGTCGAGAACACCGTAGGAGGAAATCATTTTTCCTTCGATCACCTGAGTCGCGAGGACCGAGCATTGGGTCTGATCAAAAACTTCGACCATTTGTTTGAGGCAGGGGACTTCGGCGTCAATTACGTCATCGGCGAGGAGTACGGCGAAAGGTTCGTTGCCTACCAGTTCTCGCGCCATGAGCACGGCATGGCCGAGGCCGAGAGCTTCCTTCTGGCGGACGTAGGCGACGTGAATCATGTCGGAGATGGAGCGGACGATCTTCAGCAGGTCGAGTTTCTTGCGATCCTCGAGCATTCTTTCGAGTTCATAGCTGACGTCGAAGTGGTCCTCGATGGATTGCTTGCCGCGGCCGGTGATGATGACGATCTGGTCGCAACCCGAGGCCATGGCTTCTTCCACGCCGTATTGAATGATGGGCTTATCGACCAGCGGGAGCATTTCTTTGGGCTGGGCTTTGGTGGCGGGGAGGAAGCGGGTGCCGAGGCCGGCTGCGGGGAAAACGGCTTTGCGGAGTTTCATGGGCATGGCGGCCTTGGTGGTCGAAGCAACAGACTGCTGATTTTACCTCACGAGCTATGGCTGTGGTGGAATTGACGCGCGGACCCAGCGCCTAAAGGCGCACGGGGAACGCTGCAGTTACGGCATGCCTAAAGGCATACCCTGGTACGAATCTTACTGTGCTGCGATCAGGCTCCCGGTCCGCTGGCCGATCGAACCTCTGATGCTGATTCCGCGCTTGCCAGTTGCTCCAATACGGTGCGGAGCGCTCGCAGGACTTCTTCGGCTGCCGTGGCCTTCAAAGCGAATTTCAGCATTCCGTCTGGGGTGAATTGCGCGCCGCGCTGGGCCGAGACGAAGCGGGCTAGCTGCTCAGGGTCGACTGTGGCGTTCTGGCGGAACTTCAGGGTTACGAAGTCTCTCTTGCGCTCGATTGCTACCACGCCCACTTTCATGCAGAGCAGTTTTAGCGAGGCGTAGTCGAGCAGGTTGCGGACTGCCGGCGGAGGTGGGCCGTAGCGGTCTTGCAGTTCTGCCGATACGTCGGTTAGTTGCGATTCGGTCTCGACCCTGGCTACGCGTTTGTACATCTGCAGGCGCTGATTTTCTTCGGGGACGTAGTCGGCGGGGATGCGAATGTTCAGGCCAAGGTTGAGCTGGGTTTCGGCTTCGTCTGGACTGGCTTCGCCTTTCATTTCGCGGACGGCGCGCTCGAGCATCTGGGTGTAGAGCTCGAAGCCGATGGCTTCGATGTGGCCGCTCTGTTCGCCACCGAGCATGTTGCCGGCGCCGCGGAGTTCGAGGTCGAGGGCAGCGATTTTGAATCCGGCGCCTAGATCTGAAAACTCTTTGAGTGCTGCCAAGCGGCGGCGCGCGATCGGCGTCAGCTCGATTTCCGGCGGGAGCATCAGGTATGCATAGGCGCGGCGGCTGGAACGGCCTACTCGGCCGCGTAATTGATATAGCTCGGACAGACCGAGGCGGTCGGCGCGGTTGATCAGGATTGTGTTGCAGAGTGGGATGTCGAGACCGTTTTCGATGATCGTGGTTGAGACCAGGATGTCGGCTTCGTGATGCATGAACTTCAGCATCACTTTTTCGAGCTCGCCCTCTGACATTTGTCCGTGGCCTACGATGATTTTCGCTGACGGGACCAGGGCCTGAAGCTTCGCGGCAATTTCCCAGATGGTGTCGACGCGGTTGTGGACGAAGTAAACCTGGCCACCACGTTCCAGTTCCTGCTCGATGGCGGATTGAATTAGTTTTTCGTCCCAACTGGCGACTACCGTCTGGATTGCCATGCGATCTTTCGGCGGAGTTTCGATCACGCTCATGTCGCGTAGGCCCACGAGCGACATGTGCAAGGTGCGGGGGATGGGCGTGGCTGACATGGTCAGGACGTCCACCTGCTTGCGCATTTGCTTGATGCGTTCTTTGTGCCGGACGCCGAAGCGCTGTTCTTCGTCGACGATTAACAGGCCCAGGTCGGAGAACTTGATGTCTTTCGAAAGGATTCGGTGGGTGCCGATCAGAATGTCGATTTTGCCGGCTTCAGTTTTCTGCAGGATTTCTTTTTGCTGCTTCGGAGTGCGGAAGCGGCTGATCATTTCCACGGTGACGGGGAACGGGGCGAAGCGCTGCTTGAAAGTTTCGAAGTGCTGGAAGGCGAGGACTGTTGTGGGGGCGAGCACTGCTACCTGTTTGTTGTCGCTGATGGCTTTGAAGGCAGCGCGCATGGCTACTTCAGTTTTGCCGTAGCCTACGTCGCCGCAGAGCAGGCGGTCCATGGGCTGGGCGGACTCCATGTCGTGGGTAACGTCTTTGATGGCCTGGGCCTGGTCTTCGGTCTCGTTGAACTCGAAGGCGTCTTCGAATTCGCGGAACCATTCGTTGCCTGGCGGGAAGGCGTGTCCAACGGCGGTTTTGCGCTCGGCGTAGAGCTTGAGGAGTTCGTCGGCCATATCTTTCATGGCGCTGCGAACGCGCGACTTCGTCTTCGACCAGGCAGCGGTGCCGAGATGACTCAGGACCGGCTTGGCGCCTTCGGAGGAGCGGTATTTCTGGACGAGATCGAGGCGGGTCAGCGGGACGTAGAGGCGGGCGGCTTCGGCGAATTCGAGCAACATGAATTCAGCAGGGCCGTCGCCGTGATTGATTTCCTTGAGGCCCTGATACTGGCCGATGCCGTGCTCAACGTGGACAACGTAATCGCCGACCTGGAGATCGCGGAAGTCGGAGAGGAAGGCGGAGACTTTGGATTTTGAGCGCTGGGGGCGCGATGCGACTGTGTCGGATTCATCGAAGAGATCACGCGCGCCGAACACGGCTAGATTGGACTCGGGGAGGAGAACGCCATCGGGGATATAGGCCGTGGCTAGCGTCGTGGTCAGGACCTCGCCGGCGAAGTAGCTGGTTTCGTCGGCGTAGCTTTCTCCGCCGCGGGTGCGGCTGCCTAAACGGAAGGAGACGTTGTATTCGGTGAAAACGTCGGCCAGGCGCTCGACTTCGCCGGTGTTGGGAACGGCGAAGAGTACGCGCTTGCCTTCGGCGTTGAGCTTTTGAACCTCCGCTAGCATGGCGGGAACTGCGCCGTGGAAGCGCGGGGAAGCTTGGGTGAGGAAAGTGACTACGTCTTCGCCCAGGGCGCGGGTGATGCCGAGGTGCTCGATGTCAGCGCCGGGTAGAGTCGCGGTCTTTTTCCACCAATCTTCTGGGGGCGTGTAAAGATCTTCGGGACGAACCAGATTGCCTACTTCGCTGCGTTCATGAGCTTCCTGAACCCGGGTCCAGAATCGTTCGAATTCCTGCTGGAGTTGATCGGTCTCGTCGAGCAGGACTGCGGCGCGGGGAATTAAGTCGAAGATGGTGCTGTCGGCGCCGGCTACCGGGGAGTAAAACTCCCAGCCGGGGAAAACGTTGACGCCACCGGCGCGGACTGCGGCCTCGACGATTGCTTCGTTGCCTACGATGCGCTTGCCGCTCAGGCGGGTGTGAATTGCGCCGAGCAGATGCTCGCTGACCGGGGTTTCGGTGAGAGGAAGCAGCAGGGCCTCATCCACTGGAGTGGAGGAACGCTGCGAGGCGGGATCGAATTTGCGGATGGAATCGGCTTCATCGCCGAAGAACTCGATGCGCAAGGGGCGGTCGGCTTCGGGCGAGTAAACGTCGAGGATGCCGCCGCGCACCGCGTATTGGCCGGGCATCTCGACTACGTCGGTTGAGGTGTAGCCGACGGTGTTGAGGTGGGCGAGCAGGGCCTCGAGGTCGAAAGATTCTCCGCGGCGGATGGTGCGGGCCAGGTCGGCGTAGTAGTCATTGGAGCGCAGGCGGATAGCGGTGGCCGCTACCGGCGAGACTACGATGGATGCCGCGCCGGTCGCGATCTTCCATAGAGCTGTCGCGCGTTCTTCCTGGAGTTCTGGATGCGGGGAGAGATTCTGGAAAGGGAGGACGTCGCGGGCGGGGAGCGAGATGACCGAATCGGGATCGCAGGCGGAAGTTAGCTCACAGAAACCGCGGAGGATAGGAATGAGGTCTTCGACGGCGCGGTTGTCGTTGACTACGAAGATTAGCGGGCGTGCGGCGGCGCGTTGAAACAGCACCAGCAGCAAGGCTTTTGCGGTCGGAGTGAGGCCGGAGACACGAAGACGCCCCGTGCCCTCCTTGAGGTGGGAGGCTACACGCGTGAAGGCGGGAAGCTTTTCTACGTCCGTGAAGAGTTCGCGGACGAAGGGAAGAAGCATGCAGGATTATTTTAGCAGGAGCGGGAGGCGGGTGGTGGTAGGAGATCCCAGTGAGATCGTGGTGGTGGCCGCTTCGCTGCGCTCGGCGGAACGGGCGAAGGCGCCCGTTCCCATACAATCCCACGATCCTATCCATCCCACACGATCCTTGCTAGCTGCGCAATACGGGTCGGGTTAGGCAGGTCGGGCCGCCGCTGCCGTTGATGCAGAGTTCGTTGGCGGGGAAGGTGCGGAGGTCGAATCCGGCTTGGCGGAGGCGGGCGTTGGTGCTGCGATTTTCTTCGATCGCTAGAAGGCGGTTGTTGCCTAGCGCCAGGACATTGCAGGCTAGCGTGTCGCGCTCGGACGCGTCGATTTCGATGAAGTTGTATCCGCGGGACTTTAGTAGTTCTACGGTCTCGACTGCGAGCCAGGGTAGGTCGACTAAGGCGGTTTTTTCATCGAGCAGGCTGATCAGCGACATTAGATGGAGGCACGCGGACGGGCCCGGCCCGTGGGGCAAGGGCGCTGAAAGAACTTGGACGCCTTTGGGTTCGAGCAGATCGCGCATCTGCTGAATGCCGGCGGCGTTGGTCCGGTAGCCGTGGCCGATGAGCAGAGTCTTCGCGTCAAGCCACAGGATGTCTCCGGCTTCGGTGGTGCCGGGAGAGGCGATTTTGCCCAGCGTCGGAGTGTCGAGGGTCTCGCAGAACGCGCTGTGGTGCGGGCCTTCGGCGACGCGATTGGGCTTGCCGGGACGCATCACAATCAAGCCGTGGTCAGTGGGGAGGGATGCGTCGTGAGTGTAGACGGCGTCGAGGGAGAGCGCGGGCGCGGGAGGCATCTCGATCACCTCCGCGCCGGTGTTTTCCAATTCGCGGCAGAGCGCTTCATGCTGGGATTGCGCAGTTGCGAAGTCGGGTGCGTGATGGAAGCCTAGTTGTTGCCAACTTGCGGAGCGTTCGGGCTGGTTCCAGCCGGCGGTGCGGGGAGAACAGACGAGGACACGCTCCAGAGTGGCGGTCATCGAATTGCCATTGAAACGGGTTCTTGTGGCTGCTTCGGGCATCTTCTTTACAACCTTCTGAAACTGGCGCGCCTGTTAGGAATCTATATGGGCATTATGGCAAAAGCAATGTGGGAAGGCGCGGTTTTAGCCGAAAGCGATGCTACGGTTGAGGTGGAGGGGAATCAGTATTTTCCTCCGGATGCGATCCACAGGGAATATTTCAAGCCTAGCGACGCGCATTCGGTGTGTCCTTGGAAGGGGACGGCTAATTACTACGACGTTGAAGTGAGCGGCAAACGGAACGCTGGGGCTGCCTGGTATTATCCGGAGCCGAAAGCGGCAGCGAAGCAGATTACGGGGTATGTGGCGTTCTGGAAGGGCGTGAAAGTGGAGAAGTGAGGGAAGCCTGTGCCACGCTTTACTTTGTGGTAGAATGTAAAGCATGGCGCAGGCAACCGTTTCTTCCAAGAATCAGATCGTAATTCCCCGGGAAGCTCGTGAGGCGCTCGGTTTAAGGGCCGGGGATAAGGTGCTGGTGGTGGTTCGCGGCAAGAGAGTGCTGGTGCTGCAAAAGCCCATGTCTCACAGAGCGGCAATTCGAGGTTTGGCGGGCACGGCCTATCCATCCAAGCATCTTCAGAAGGAACGTGAGACTTGGGAGTAGAGCGTCTGCGCCTGTTTCTGCGGAGTCACCGCCGAATTGCGCTCGACACCAGCATATTCATTTGTCAGCTGGAGGCGAACAGCCGATACCTGGCGCTTGCAGATGCTGTCTTTTCGTGGGTGGAGCGGGCTGGCCATGAGGCGGTGACTTCGACTATCACGATGACGGAACTCCTGGTCCCATCGTATCGCGACAAGGACGAGCATAAAGTTGATGCATTCTACGGTTTGCTTTCCACCTATCCCAACTTGCAGTGGATTGCGCCTGATCTGCAAACTGCAGACTTGGCGGCGAAGCTGCGCGCAGTGTATCGCCTGCGGACGCCGGATGCCCTGCAGGCCGCGACCGCGGTTCGAGCGCAGGCTACGGGCTTTATCACCAACGACCCGGTCTTTGCGCGGATGGGGGAACTGGAGACGGCAATTCTGGATCAGTTCATCTGATACGCGGTGCTCGGTTTTCTAGAACTCGATGTGGGCGCGGAATGAGGGGACGAGGACGGGACCGCGATCGCGGTTGTAGCCGGGGTTGACGATGTGCTGCAATCCCGGGGCGAGATAGATGCCGCGCCACGCGTGGACGGTGTAGTAGGTCTCTAGAATATTTTCGCGGCCGTAGTTCAGGTTGCCGTCGCCAAGCAGGAAGCCGAGACCTCCATCGGCGAGGTAGGTTTGGTGCTCCTTGCAGATTGCGTTGCTGACGAAGGCAATGCCGGCGCGATCCTGCTTGCGATGCCACCAAGCGCCGTTGGCTCCTAATCCTTCGGCAAAGGTTTGATCGACTTCGGTATAGGCGAAGGATTCGGTCTTGCCGTTATCCCAGCCGAAGCGGGCGAAGGCGGTCAGGTTGGGCAGGAGATTCTGCTCGAGGTTGACGCCGAAACCGTACTTGCGCGTGATGTGCCAGGGATGGTCGGTAATTACTGGAGTGGGCTCGAGGCCTGCTTCAAAGTTGGCAATGGCCTGAGTGTAGATGCCCATGTTGGCATAGTTGGTGTAGGCCAATAGACGGACCACTCCTGCTTTTTTCGGGATCAGGCCGTGTCGCAACTCGTATTCAAAGTTCTCTGCGTGGGCTTGCCACGGTTTCCAGACCAGATCAATTCCGTTAGCGACTTTTGGCATTAAGGCTTCGGCAAAACGGAAGCCCCAATTGCGGTCTTCGAAGTCGGCGGTGGCGCCGACGGTGTAGCCGCGGGTGTCGGCGGCATAGTCGTAGGCGCCGTTGTTGTCGGTGGTCCAGTTGATGAATTGCAGGTGGGTATCGGAACCGACGGAATTTACATCGAAGAAGTCAGGGATGCTGAATTTGCCAAAGCGGATCTCGAGGCGGCGGCGCGGCAATTCCTCGAAGAGCGACCAAAAATTGCGCTGGTTTTCGATTTTATCTTTGCTTAGCGCGAAGACTTTGTGAATCTCGGCTCGACTGAGATAAGGCTCTTTGCTCAACAGCGGATTGCGAACGATGTCAAGATCGGTGTTGCCTGCGAGCCCCAAGCCGGTGCTGAGCGCGGCACCGCCGGCTTCTTCGATGTCGACCAGGATCTCGGTGGAATTGTTGAGGCGCATGCCGCTGTAGAACGTTACGACGCGCGAGGTTGCCTTCTCATAATCGGGACTGAGACTATGCGCGCCACTGTACTCAGCGTGGAATGGAGGATGAGTTTGAAAAATGAAGTTTGCCTGGCCCGAAATCCAGAAGCGCGTGTCCTTGATATGAGGAAACATGGCCTCAGGGTCCTCGGACGACGGGGCTTCGGCCGGGTTGTCCGCGGGAGCATCGGCTTGCGAACCGCTATCAGGTTTCGCAGAGGAGGGTGCATCGGGCTGCTGGGCTTGCGCGGGGGGTGCTGGAGTGAGGGTTGCGGCGATCCAGACTGCGAGCAGCAGCCAGCGCGGGCGGACGTTCACGAGTTGGGCGAGCCTTTTCATGGTTAGATGATTCTCGTCTGGCTTCTTGTCGCCGGGTTTCTGGTGTCGCCGGGCCCTTAACGAGAATGTATCATAATCAGTTAACTATAGTTAACCAGATTCCAGGTTGGCAACGACGGAGGCCGGCTTATTTCGTGCACCTCCATCCAGGCTGGCGGCGGCCAATCAGCCGAGCCTACGCAGGGTTGATTAATGGGATGTTACAGGCCGATCAGGTTCCCCCTGGAGACCTGCTTGTTCTTGTAGCATACCCCTGTATAGTATAGTCAAGTAGAAAATGACGAAGGGAGCTGACATGGCGCATACGTTACGGGAGAAAGAGAAACTTACGCTGCGGGTGAGACGCATTCGCGGGCAGATTGATGCCATGGAGCGCGCGCTCAATGAGGGCAAGGAATGCGGTGACATACTGCAGCTCATCACAGCTGCGCGCGGCGCGATGAACGGGCTGATGGCGGAACTGCTGGAAGATCACGTCAGATTTCACGTGCTAGATCCATCGCGTAAAACGACTTCGGAGCAGGCGATTGCAGCTGATGAATTGATGGAGATTGTGCGCTCGTACCTTAAGTAGGCGGGAAGAAGCAACGGGGAAAAATCAACAAGGACAGCCCGGAGCCCCCGAAGCTGTCCTCTTAAACCCTCCCGGTTAGAAGGGCAACTTGATGAGATCAAGTTAGCTGCACGATGTTGCGCATTGATGGCAAAATCGTGAATATCTGATTAATTGTTTGGCGCTGGCGCTGCTATAGTAATCAATCTTGATAAGGAAGTGAGCCAAACGCGCGAGTAATTCGTCGCAAAGAACGCGACGCTCCGCGCGGCTCACCCAGATCCCTCGCTGCGCAAACAGCGCTTGCTCGGGATGACAATCTTCTGCGGGAGCGCTTGATGCCGTCCACGACGTCCCGAAAAATCGAGCAGTCGCGCCGGTTGCAGCAACGCGCGGAGAGCATGATTCCGGGCGGAGTGAACTCGCCGGTGCGTGCGTTTGGTGCGGTGGGCGGGGATCCGCGGTTTATCGTGCGGGGGAAGGGCTCGCACATCTGGGATGCGGACGAAAATGAATTCATCGACTACGTAGGGTCCTGGGGGCCGCTGATTCTGGGACACGCCGCGCCGGACGTGCTCGACGCGATTGTGGGAGCCGCGTGCAATGGCACGAGTTTTGGGGCGTCCACGCCATCGGAAGCCGATCTTGCGGAGATGGTGCTGGCGGCGGTGCCTTCGATGCAGAGGGTTCGCTTTGTAAGTTCCGGAACTGAAGCCACGATGTCTGCCATCCGATTGGCGCGGGCTTATACCAAACGGAAGTACATTGTGAAATTCGAGGGCTGCTACCACGGGCATTCCGATTCTCTGCTCGTGAAGGCGGGTTCGGGAGTGGCAACGCTGGGCATTCCGGGATCGGCGGGCGTTCCCGAGGAGTTCATTCAATTCACGGTGGCGTTGCCTTTCAACGACATCAAGGCGGTAGAGTACGCGTTCCAAAAATTCAAGCATCAGATTGCCTGCGTGATCGTGGAACCGGTGGTGGGAAACATGGGATGCGTTCCCGCAGCGGACGATTATCTGGTGGCTTTGCGATTGATTACCGAACGCGAGAAGTCAGTGCTGATTTTTGACGAAGTGATGACGGGATTTCGCGTCGCGTTCGGGGGAGCGCAGGAACTTTACAACATTCGTCCGGATCTAACGACGCTAGGCAAGATCATCGGCGGAGGCTTGCCGGTGGGGGCGTATGGCGGTTCGAGCGAGATTATGAATCTGGTGGCGCCGCTGGGGCCGATGTATCAGGCGGGGACGCTCTCCGGCAATCCGCTCGCGATGGCGGCGGGGTGCGCGATGTTGAAGCATCTGCGGGATGAAAAGCAGGAGATTTATCCGCGGCTGGAAAAGTTGAGTGGGGAACTGGTGGAGGGCGTGGCCGCGGCCGCGAAAGATTCCGGCGTGCCGCTGTGCCACAACCGCGTGGGCTCGATGTTTACCTGGTACTTCACGCCGGGTCCGGTTACGGATTGGGAGTCGGCATCGAAATCGAATACAGAGGCATTTGGAAGGTTTTTCAGAGCCATGCTCGACCGCGGAGTTTACTTGCCACCGTCGCAGTATGAGGCGGCGTTTCTGGGTTCGACGCATACGGCAGAGGACGTTCAGTCGACGATTGCGGTGGCGAAGCAGGCTTTTGCGGCGATGAAGGGATAATTCACCACGGAGTCACAGAGGCACGGAGAAATTCCAGAAGTCAAAACAACTCTAGCTAATGGTCTGACGTAATGGCTACTCTTCCATCATCTGCGGAATGGTTACGAATTCATATCCTCCTGCCTTGTAGCGAGTAATCAGATGATCGGTGGCGATCACGGTTTGGGAGCGGTCGGCGCCCATTTGCTTGTGTCCTCCATCGTGCAGCAGGATTACGTCGCCGCCGCGCATCTGCTTTGCGATCTTGCCCTCGATCACTTCTGCGGGAGGTGCGTTCCAGTCGTAGCCGGTGACATTCCACATGACTGGTTCGAGGCCGAGATCGCGGGCGACGCGGAGTACGGCGGGGCGGCGTCCGCCGAAGGGCGGGCGGAAGAGATTGGAGTGCTGGCCGATCGCATCCTGTAATGCGGAGCGGCATTGGGAGAGTTCCTGGCGAATTTCGGCTTCGCTTTTGAAGATTAACAGCGGGTGCGTGAAGGTGTGGTTGCCGACTGTGTGGCCGGCCTGGACAAGTTCGCGGGCCATCTCGGGACACTGCTGTACGTGGCGTCCGATGAGGAAAAAAGTTGCGTGTACGCCATGTTTCGCCAGGACTTCGAGCAGGCGAGGCGTGTACAGGCTGTTCGGGCCGTCATCGTAGGTGAGTGCGAGCTGGCGAGAGCCATGCGGCAGTCCGGTGAAAGTTCGACCATACCATTGTCCGGTCGGGGTCATGGACTGGTAGCTGGCGGTGACAGCGGCTGCGGCGGAGACGGCACCGGTCAGGGCTGCGGCTAGCATGCAGGGATTGTAGAGCATTGAGTCATTGGGCGATTGCGTAATTGGGCGATTGGATTTCGGGCAGACGACTTCTTGAATTGCTAGTGTGAGGTCAGCGCCGGCGAGCTTCGCTCTGCCGGGACAGCCGAGGCGGCTGTCACCACATGGGGTGGAATTGCGCAATCAGTAATTACTCGATGGCACAATTTCTGCTATTAACTCTTCCCTCAATTGCCACTCGGCTCCATCCGAGCTATCCTGCAACTTCCGAATTATTGCGAGCCCATGGCTAACCTTTTCGAGCTGCCCCGTTACATTGCTGTGGAAGGTCCGATCCGAGTCGGCAAAAGCACGCTGGCGCGTATTCTGGCCGAGCGGTTGAATGCGCAACGCGTGATGGAGCCTGAATCGAATCCTTTCCTCGGCGCTTTTTACGAGGGCGAGCGGGGGGCGGCATTTCAGGCGCAGTTTGCGTTTCTGGTGCGGCGCTTCGAGCAGTTGCAGGCGCTCGATCTGGGGCCGCAGTCGCAGAAGACAATAGTCGCCGACTATATCATCGAGAAAGACAAACTCTTCGCCTGCCTTAACCTTACTGACCAGGAACTGGACACCTACAACCGCTATTACAATCACTTCCGCGGGCAGTTGCCTACGCCGGACCTTGTGATCTACCTGCAGGCCACGCCCGAGGTACTGAAGAAGCGGCTGCGGAAGAAGAATGCGCCCGGGGAGCGCGCGGTCAGCGACGAGTATCTCGAGGAAGTGGTCAAGGCGTATGAGCACTTCTTTTTTCACTACACGTCGTCGGATCTGCTGATCGTGAATACTTCAGACATTGATTTTGTCGACCGCAATGAAGACTTGCAGGAACTGCTGCGCAAGGTCACGGAGCCGATCAAGGGAACGCAATACTTCTTGCCGCTGGGTGGGCAGGAGGCCGTGGGGGCTTAGGTTTCGGGTAGTGGTGCGGTTTTGGCTTACGCGTTGGGCCGGTTGAGCTTGAGATCCTTCGCTCCGCCTGAAAAACGGCTTCGCTCAGGATGACATCGGCAAACTGTTTTCGAAGGAAAAGGAGATCCACTTCAGAATGACTCGCGCCAATTTTGTTATCGCACTCATGCTGTTCGCTCTTCCCGCATTTGCCCAGCGTGGCCAATCTGCCAAGCCAGCAGGTGACGCAAGCGCAAGTCCGGCGGCAGAAAAATCTTCGGAGTCGAAATCTGGCGACTCGAAATCCGCTGAGCCGAAATCCGGCGAACCCATGAAAAATCCTCTGCCGGCGGACAAGTCTGTGCCGCAGACGATTACCGTGAACGGCAGGACGCTTCACTACACGGCGACGGTGGGCACAATCACGCTGAAGGGCAAGGACGACAAGCCCACCGGCGTGGTGATGTACACGGCATTCACGCTCGGCGAACCCAAAGGCGACGAACAAAAAGGCAAGAACAGCGACAGCGGTTCGCACAGGCCTGTGACGTTCGCGCTCAACGGCGGGCCGGGGGCATCGTCCGTCTATCTGAACCTGGGCGCGATCGGGCCGAAGCATGTTGCGTTTGCGAATGAGGGTGACTCGCCTTCGGATCCAGCGACGCTGACGGACAATCCCGGCACATGGCTCGACTTCACGGACATGGTCTTTATCGACCCAATTGGCACGGGATTTTCGCGTTCTCTGGTGGACGAGGCGGAGACGAAGAAGCTTTTCTATGCACCGAAGCCCGACATCGAGTATCTCTCGCTCGTGATCTACAAGTGGCTGGTGCAGAACGATCGTTTGCTGGACAAAAAATATCTCGTCGGGGAGAGCTATGGCGGGTATCGCGGGCCACTGATCACGCACTATCTGCAATCGACGCTGGGCGTCGCTATGAACGGCGTGGTGCTGGTGAGTCCGTATCTGAATCCGGAGAAAGGCGATGGGGACCTGTCGCCGATTCCCTGGATGACGGACCTGCCGTCGATAACGGCCGCGCATCTTGAGTCCGAAGGCAAGCTGACTGACGCGGCAATGCAGCAGGTGATCGCATACACGCGCGGAGACTACGCAGAGGCGCTGCTGAAAGGTCGCAGCGACCCGGCTGCTAACGACTCGATGATTGCGCATGTAACCGAGATGACGGGGCTTGATCCGAAATTTGTGAAGTTTGCCGGTGGTCGACTGGACATTCGAGCCTATCTCCGCGAGGTGCACCGGACGCAGGGATTAATCGGCAGTGTGTACGACTCGAATGTGACCGCACCCGATCCGTTCCCTTACGCCCCGACCCAACAGACCGGCGATCCGATTCTGGAGAGCATCATCGCGCCTACGACCACGGCCATGGTGGACTTCATCACGCGAACGGTTGGATGGAAAACCGATGCGCGCTATGAGGCCCTGTCGAGTGACGTCAACCGGGAATGGGATCGCAACGACGATCTGCGCAAGGGTGCGGTGAAAGACCTGCGCGAGTCGGTTGCCGCCGATCCCAAACTGCGCGTCCTGATCGTGCATGGATGGAACGACCTCTCGTGCCCCTTCATGGGATCAGTACTCAGCGTAGACCAGATGCCGATCATGGGCGATGCGAACCGCGTGCAGATCCACGAGTTTCCCGGCGGCCACATGTTTTACACGCGTACTGCGAATCAGGACGCGCTGCATAAGCTGGCGGAGACGATGGTTGAGACCCATTAACAGGAGAGTCCGGATCGCAATCAGCGCTGCTCGATCGCATCCCGCATTACAATGCACTGCTTATGCATAGACGAATCGGTGTTCTCCTGCTCGGTTTCCTCTCAGTTATGTCCGCGGCACAAGACGCGCCCAAGCCCGTAGAGGTCAGGGCGCGCGATGTGCTTTCACCGGTTCACGGCAATTTCGTCGTGCCTGGGCTTAAAGAGCCCGTCAATGTTCTTCGAGATCGCTGGGGCGTCGCGCACATTTACGCGAAGAATCAGCATGACCTCTTCTTTGCTCAAGGTTTTGTCGTGGCTCAGGACCGACTCTTCCAGATGGAGATGTGGAAGCGCGCAGGTCAGGGCCGTCTGGCCGAGGTGCTCGGACCATCGGCGGTGCAGCGCGACATCAACGCGAGGCTGCTTCGTTACCGGGGAGACATGAAGGCCGAGTACGAGAGCTACTCGCCGGATACTGAGGCAATCCTGAGCGCTTTCACCGACGGGATCAATGCCGAGATACGCTCAGTCACTGCAAAGAGCGGCTCCGGTTTGCCGATCGAGTTTCAGCTGGCGGGCTTCGAGCCGGAGCCCTGGAAGCCGCAGGATTGTCTCAACCGAATGGCGGCATTTTCCGTGACCGGAAATGCATTCAGCGAGCTTCGTGATGCGGAGCTGATTGCGAAGATAGGCGTGGAGAAGGCTAGCTCCGTTCTAAGCCTTGATCCGAAAGTAAAACTTGATCCCGCGCCGGGCGTGGATTTCAGCGGCCTGAGTCCGTCGCTGCTCAAGAACCTGATTGGAAGCGATGAGAGGATCGAGTTTCCGTCGGACGGCAAGCAGGGCAGCAATGACTGGACGATCTCGGGAAAGCTGACATCCACGGGCAAACCGATTTTGGCCAATGATCCTCATCGCGTGATGGCGTTGCCCTCGCTGCGCTACATCATCCATCTGGTAGCACCCGGTTGGGATGTGATTGGCGCGGGCGAGCCGGGCTTGCCAGGAATCGCAGTGGGGCATAATCAGCACATTGCGTGGGGATTCACGATCTTCGGCCTCGATCAGCAGGATTTGTACATCGAAAATCTGAATCCGCAGGATCCGCTTCAGTACAAGACGCCGAAT
>Ga0209380_10000185_pt1 | contig 41706 bp, 35 predicted proteins | sample HubBroMetageWFT6_FD_188347 | JGI IMG/M metagenome (GOLD analysis project Ga0209380, IMG submission 188347) | Warmed and freeze-thawed soil microbial communities from the Hubbard Brook experimental Forest, New Hampshire - Hubbard Brook CCASE Soil... | ecosystem: Environmental > Terrestrial >...
GAGCTGCGACCGCCGGTGGTTCTAGCACAAGCGGGGACCGCCAGAATTCCTGCGGAGCTTCTTGAACAACTTCAGCCATATGTTAGGAACGTCTATTTTAGGAAAGGCAAGCCGACAACCAAAGCGCACCGTCGACTAAGGTGTTTTCAAGTCAGATACTTGCAACTTTCCCCCAATCGCGTTGCAAGTAAGTCTCGCGCAATTATTACCCGCAAACCCGTAAAGATGCCCCAGTACCTTGGTTTTTTTCCGGTCTGGTTGGGGAGATTATAGGGTTCAATCCGTGCATGTTTCGGGAAATTGTTAGGTTCGCCCGATGACGTTTTTGGTTCGTCCCGTGCTCGGGAAAACTCGGTTAGACTAAAGTGCAAAGGCTAACGGTCGGGATGCAGTCGAGTCTGATAGTGAAACGGTTGGATGACGGGAAGGCGGTGTTCTGCCTTACCATCCTTCTTGTCTTTTGCCCCTTATGCGCCGCCGCAGTCGGTCAAACTGCTGGCGAAAGGGCTCTCTCATCGTCCGCGGCTAATTCCGCGGAACACGATCCACAGGTTGAGGCGGCTTTTGGGCATTTTTATAACCTCGAATACGACCGGGCGATCCAGGAGTTTGAGAAGGTAATGGATCGGCATCCCGGCGACCCCTCGGCCGTGAACCACCTACTGACCACGGTTCTGATGCGGGAGCTTTACCGCATGGGCGCAATGAACAGCGGCGAGTATGCCAATGACAGCTTTATCGGCGACGCGCATCGAGCCGCCGACCCTAAGGTTACGGAGCGGATCAAAAAGTTAGTGGAGCGCGCCGGGAGCCTGGAAGAGCAGCAACTCAAAGTTAATCCCAATAATGTGGATGCGCTCTACGCCCGCGGGGTCACCCGGGCGCAGTTCTCGCTTTATACCGCGCTGGTCGAGCGCGCCTGGTTCTCCGCGCTGCGCAATGCCGTGGGAGCGCGTCATGACCACGAACGCGTTCTGGAACTCGATCCTCACTATGTGGATGCCAAGCTGGTCGTGGGCACACACAACTATGTGATGGGCAGCCTGCCGTGGAGCGTGAAGGCGGCCGTGGCGCTGGTGGGTCTGACTGGGACAAAGGAAAAGGGACTCGAATACCTGCGGGAAGTGGCCGAGAGCGACGGAGAAAACAGCGTGGATGCCAGGGTGGTGCTGAGCCTGTTTCTGCGGCGCGAGCATCGCTACGAGGAAGCGCGCGTGCTTATGCATGACCTGGCAGCGCGGTATCCCAGGAATTATTTGTTTCCGCTGGAGGAAGCCAATCTGCTGCGCGCCAGCGGCCGTGCGCCGGAGGCCGCGGCCGGCTATCGCCAGGTTTGGCAAAATGGGCGGGAAGGGAAGTACGGCAACCTGCACTACGAGCTGGCGGCGTGGGGGCTGGGTGAGCTGCTTCGCAGCCAGAAAGATTACGCCGGAGCTGCGGCCGCCTATGAAATGGTGGGTCAGGCTCCGGAGCCCGATCCTGAGACACTGCAGAAGGCCAACCTGGCTGCCGGGGAAATGTATGATCTGCTGCAGAAGCGCGATTTGGCGATGAAGAAGTATGAGACCGTGCTGGCCGAAAATGGCGCCACTCCTCCCGCGGAAAAGGCTCGGGAGCACCTCCGGGAGGCGTACCGGGAGTGATATCGGTTTCTGGCCTGTGAAGAAGTAGACCCTGGAACTTTACTGTCTACAATTGCGTATTGTTTTGTAGAGAGCGTTTCGGAGGCAGAGTTATGTATTGCAACTATTGCGGGAAAATAATTCAGGACGATGCTGCGGTTTGCGCTTATTGCGGTACTCGTGTGGGAGCATCCATCGCGCGCAAGCGCCTGGTGCGGCCCCGGCAGGGACGGAAGATCGCGGGTGTCTGCATCGGGTTCGCCGAGTACTTCGACATCGATGTGACCGTAGTCCGGCTGGTGTGGCTGCTGGCATCGTGCCTGACCGGGGTTGGACTGCTCGCCTATCCCATCGCGTGGATCGTGATGCCTGAAGAGCCGCTGCTGTTGACGGCACCAGCGGGTGCGCAGCGCGCGGCGAATCCGTAAACGAATTCGTAAGCCCCAGGCATGGGACGCGATACGCTGGGCTGTGATTAAATCGCCTGATGCACAGCACCGGCCTTCGGCAAATCAGAAGCGGTGACGCCGAAATCGTCTACCGCGTGTTCGGCGATGGTCCGCCTGTAATTCTGCTGCATCCCTTTCCCGCGAATCATGAATTCTGGCTGCCGGTGGCTCAGGCGCTGGCCACGCGCTACCGCATCGTTCTGCCGGATCTGCGCGGGCACGGAGATTCTGGTGTGGGCAAGGGTCCAGCCACCATGGAGAAACACGCCGGCGACCTTGCCCGCGTCATGGATGATGCGGATGTCGGTCGCGCTCCCATGATCGGGGTCTCCATCGGCGGATATGCTTTATTCGAATTCTGGCGGCGGCATCGCGGACGCGTCGCCGGGCTCGGTCTTTGCAATACCAAGGCGCCCGCCGATTCCGCTGAAGCCCGCGCCGGACGGCTGCAGGCGGCAAACGATGTGCTCGAGGGCGGTACCGAGCCGTTTTTCGAAAGCATGATCCCGCGTCTGCTGGGCAAGACCACGCGCGAGACGCGGCCTGATCTGGTCGACGGCGCGCTGCGCATGATGCGGAAGATGTCGCCCGAAAACGTGGCGCAAGTGCAGCGTGGCATGGCGGAGCGATCGGATTCTGTGGATACATTGAAGACCATTGATGTGCCCACTCTGCTCGTAACCGGAGACGAAGATATCCTGACCGGCGTGAACGAAGCCGAACTGATGCGCCAGCACATTTCCGGCAGCCAGTTGCGCGTGATTCCGAAGGCCGGGCATTACTCGCCTTGGGAACAGCCGGAGGAAGCAGCCAAGCTGTTGCGTCAATTTCTGGAGCGGCTTTAGAACGAGTGCTTTCGAGGTTCGCCCTGGGCTAGAATCAGGGGCGCTATGAGGAAATCTTTTGCACTGCTCGTTCTCGGGATATCGGCGATCTCTATCTCTTCCTATTCGCAAGGCCCCAGCGTCCCTCGTCCCCGCATACTCGGTATCGATCACGTTTCGTTCTACACCACAGCTCTGGACGGCGTGACGGCGCTTTACAGCGGCACGCTCGGACTTGCTTCGGCGGCGCCGGTGGAGTCTGGCGGGCTCCTGAGATACATGGTAGGCAGGCAGTGGATCGGCTACAGCGCCGCGCCCGATCCCAAGGCGACCGACCGTATGGATCACGTTGCATTCACCACGGACAACGTCGGGGCACTGCGCAGGTATTTGATCGCGGAGGGCGTGAAGGCGCCCGCGGTCGAAGGGCACGCGGACCACAGCTTGAGCTTCACCGTGGCAGACCCGGAAGGTCACCGCGTTGAGTTTGTCGAGCGGGACAAATCTGAAGGGTCCACTCCAACGGCCGATTCCGCGATTTCGCGACACATGATTCACACCGGTTTCGTGGTCTACCACCGCAATGCCGAAGACCACTTCTACCACGACATTCTCGGTTTCCGGCTTTACTGGCACGGCCACGATAAGCGGGACACGCCGGATGACTGGGTTGCGATGCAGGTTCCGGATGGCACCGACTGGCTGGAATATATGTTGAACCAGCCCGAGCACATGGACCTGCAACTCACGGGCGTGATGAATCACATCTCGCTCGGAGTCGCCGACATGAAGAAGGCACAGTCGATCATGGAATCGCATGGCTGGAAGCCGCACGGCGATGAAGAGGCGGAGATCGGCAAAGACGGCAAATGGCAGCTCGACGTGTTTGACCCTGATCTCTCGCGGGTGGAGTTGATGGAGTTTAAACCGACGCAGAAACCGTGCTGCAACGATTTCACCGGACCGCATCCGACGGAGTGAGCTGGGTCTTACGCTTTTAGGAAGATCCGTTTCCTCCAGAGGAACCACAACAGAATCCAGCAGAAAAGAACAGCACCGAGCGAGTAGATGAGCGAAGCATTGGCCGCGCTCGCGCCTAGAGATACCAGCTTCGCCTGCGCCGCGTCATGCCACGTCACTGGACCGTTGGAGCCCTTCACGGTGAATGAATAACCGGGACCGTACACGAACGAGTCGGCGACGAACCCGGCGATCGCATTCATTCCGAAAACCAGAATCGGCATGGTCCAGGCGCCGCGCCACCTTCTGATCTCGAGCATCCAGTAGAGCAGAGCCAAGAAGACCAGCGCGAAGCCTCCGCTGAAGAGCACGAACGAGCTGGTCCAGAGATTCTTGTTGATCGGGAACCAGAGATTCCAAACCTCACCTGCGACCAGGCCGAGAATTCCGACGTACAGCATCCGGAGAGCCTTAGCGCCGGGACTTCTCTGCGATTGCAGCCAGTAGCCGGTGAGCACTCCGATTAGCGTGGTCGCAATCGACGGGATGGTGCCGAGGAGTCCTTCGGGATCACGGGTTTTGTCGAACAGATGTCCCATGAACAGCTTGCGGTCGAGCCATGCGGCGAGGTTGCGATCGGGGTCCATAAATGGAATGTCGCGGCCGGGCATTCCAAAGCTGGGAACCGGGGCGAAACGCAATAGTGCCCAATAGCCGAGCAGACACACGCACATCGCAATGAAAGCTCCGCGGCGGTTTGACCACAAAACCAGAATCGCGGCCGCGAAATAGCAGAGAGCGATGCGCTGGGTGACGCCTTCGAAGCGCCAGCTGTGCACGTCGAGACCGATGATGGGAGAGGCATTCACAAAAAGGCCGATCGCGATCAGAATGAGGCTGCGCTTGAAGGCGTGCCACAAAATTTGTTCTCGCGATTCGCCTCGTTGGAGCCGGGCGGCAAACGAGTAGACCATCGAGATGCCAACCAAAAACAGGAAAGATGGGAAGATGAAGTCGGCGCAGGTCCAGCCATTCCAATCGGCGTGCTTGATCGGCCCGTAGGCCAGGTCGTCGCTACCGGGGTTGTCGACCAGGATCATGCCGGCGACCGCGAGCCCGCGGTAAATATCGAGGGAAAGCAGGCGTTCGGAAGGCGCTTTGGCGGAGTTGGATTCCGCGGTACTGGCAGGCGTCGGCGCAGCTGACATGTTGCGAACAATATAGGCGGGTAGGGAACGGCTGTCACTGTGGACTGAGACGCGATTTTGCCTGTTGAAAATGTGCGATGGGGCGAACGGATTTCAAGATCAATGGTTTTAAACCAATGGTTTTGAGACGATGAGCGGTTCGGAACGGGGAAGCAGCCACGGCACGGGCACCGCGCGATTTGCTACAATCGTCGCGCCATGATTGACACGGAGTTGGTTGCAGCGAAGACCGTAGTGAATGCCAAGGGTGATGGGCCCACCGTGGATGTGAGCGGCGCGGCAGGGCGGGTGTTCCTGCTGACCCTCGAAATTACGCAGATCATCGAGCAGGAATCGCTCGACGTCAGCGTCTACGGTTCAGCGGACGGCGCGGCGTGGGGAGCGAAGCCGGTGGCCGCATTTCCGCAGAAGTTTTATCGTGGCGAGTCGCCGTTGCTGCTCGATCTGACGGCGCATCCCGATGTAAAGTTCGTGCGCGCGCACTGGGACGTGGCGCGCTGGGGACGCGGCGTCGAAACCCCGATGTTTGAGTTTGGAGTGAGCCTGAAAGAAATTCCCGCGGACGTGCTGCGCGAGGCTGCCGCCGAGGCCAAGACGGTGCTAAGTGGTTAGTGATCAGTGGCCAGTGGCCGGTTCGCACAATTGAATTTCTGGCCACTCATCACCTGCTACTGACGACTGGCCACTTACCACTTTTGTCTTCTCCTTCCGCTAATATTGATCTCAGGATGAAAATGCAGTCTCAGGTCGTAGTGCGTCCGGCGCGCAACGTGCGGGGCGGCGTAAGTCTTCCCGGGGACAAATCCATTTCGCACCGCTACGCGATGCTGGCGGCGATCGCGGACGGGCCCTCGCGCCTTGAAAATTATTCGACCGGTGCCGACTGTGCCAGCACGCTCGGCTGTCTGCGTTCGCTCGGAGTGAAGTGGGAGCGCAAAGATGGTCCCGACAACTTCATCGAAGTGCAGGGAAGCGGGGAGGCGCTGACTGCTCCGAAGGAACCGCTGGATTGCGGGAATTCGGGTTCGACCATTCGCATGTTGAGCGGGATCGTGGCGGCGCAGAAGTTCTCAAGCGAGATGGTTGGGGATGAGTCGCTCTCGCGCCGGCCGATGGAGCGTGTGATCACGCCGCTCACCGCCATGGGCGCGCAGATCATCGCGCAAAACGGCCGCCCGCCATTGCGCATCAACGGCGCCAAGCTGAAAGGGATCCACTACCAGATGCAGGTGGCTAGCGCACAGGTAAAGACGTGCCTGCTGTTTGCCGGGTTGCTGGCCGAAGGGGAAACGCGCATCGAAGAGCAGTTGCGGACGCGCGATCACGGAGAAGTCGCGCTCAAGGCATTCGGCGCACAGCTCGACTGCATGGGGAACGAAGTTCGGATTCGCGGCGGGCAGCGTTTGCACGGCATCGAAACGCGAGTTCCCGGCGATCTTTCCAGTGCGGCGTTCTTTCTCTGTGCCGCTGCTCTTTTTCCCGGCTCGCAATTGACGGTCACCAGTCTGCTCATGAATCCGACGCGCGCGCGCCTGCTCGATATCCTCATGCAGATGGGACTGCGCATTTCCGTTACTCAGTTGGAGGAAGTCCACGGCGAGTTGGTGGGCACGCTGCAAGTCGAGGGCGCGCGGCTGAAAGGTGCGAACATTGCGGGCGAGGATACCGCTGCGCTGATTGATGAGGTTCCGGTGCTGGCAGCGATCGCTCCCTATACCGAGCATGGAGTCGAGGTCCGCGATGCGAAAGAATTGCGGGTGAAGGAGTCGGACCGCATCGCATCCATTGCCACGAACCTTCGCGCCATGGGAGCCGCAGTGGAGGAACGCGAAGACGGCTTGAAGATTCCCGGTGGACAGTCGCTCCATGGCGCGGAGATCGAATCCTTCGGCGATCACCGCATCGCCATGGCCTTCAGCATCGCGGCTCTGCGAGCCCATGGTGAGACGCTAATTCGCGGCAGCGAATGCGCAGCCGTTTCCTATCCGGCATTCTTTTCCACGCTGGAAAGCCTGGTCGAGCGCTGAACCCAATCTGATGCGAGGGTCTCCAGCTGAACCACATACAGTAATCTCCTGAGCGGGCAAGAGTGGCGCTGGTAGGGCGTTCGCAACGATTCCGCACTGATGCCGCGGTACAGCAACCCTCCTCACTTTTGCCCTCATCTCAATTTCAACGATCCGCGCCACATTTCTCCAGCGTGCTCTGCCAACCGGAAGAGGAGTGTGCACGAGGACAAAACTACTGACGAATGGAGTCGATTAAAATGACGAAACGTTATTTGGGATTGGGAATTATTTTCTTGTTATTTGCCGGGCCGGCATTGCTAGCCCAGGATTCGGATCACGTTGAGGTCGGCGCTTTTGCCGACTATTACCGGTTCAGCGACGCGTCGCCTGCGGAAAATTTCCTTGGTCTTGGAGGCCGGGCTGCGTTCAACGTTCACCGCGACGTTCAGATAGAGGCGGAAATGGCTTACGATTTCGCGCGGAATTATACCCAGACCTACAGCAATGGCGTCAGCACAGAGGCTGTGACCGCGCACTTCCGGACGCTGCACGGGTTTTTCGGTCCTAAGTTTCAAACCGGTTCGGGCCCGTTTCGTTTCTTTGTAACGGGTAAGGTCGGCTTTGACAACTTCAGTGTTACGAATAGCGGGGCGACCGCCGGGTTCGTCAATTCAGTGGGTCTAACCACGGGCACGACCCGGTTCGCTGTATACCCGGGAGGAGGCGTAGAAGCTTTTGCTGGTCCGATCGGGGTGCGTGCGGAGATTGGGGATGACATCTTTTTCCTGAACGGCGTCCACAACAATCTCAGGGTGAGTCTTGGGCCCCAATTCCGCTTCTAGTGCTAGTGATTTTGGCTGCAGGCGGCTTTCAAAGGCCGCCTTTTTTGCACCCAGCCAGGCGAGTGAATTCCGAAAATCGGGGCGATTCCCCGGCATACGCGGTGTGGTAAAGTAGTGCCGCCCGAGAATTGGGTCCTCGCCACCTTCGCAAAGGAGTTTGTCATGCCTACCCTCCGCGATATTGTGAAAGACCGCAAAGTTTACTCCATTGATGCCGCACGCACGGTGCTGGAAGCGGCGCGCTTCATGATGGAACATAACATCGGTGCGCTGCCCGTGCTCCGCAACGGAGAACTTGCCGGCATTTTCTCCGAGCGCGACATCATGAACCGCGTAGTCGCCGCCGGCCGGACTCCCGGTCACACTGCGGTCTCCGAAGTGATGACCGCTAACCCGCGTGCGGTCAATGTGGATGAGACCATTGAGGAATGTTTTTTCATCATGCACGAGTTTGGCTTCCGGCACCTGCCCATTGTGGAGGGTAAGGAATTGAAAGGGCTAGTCTCGCTGCGCGACATTGTCCTGCGCCAGGCGGCGGAACTCGAGCGCCAGCGCCGCGCCTCCTGAGAGCAGGCTCCGCACTCAGCTTTCAGCGACTGCCACGAACCTCACTGTTGGGGCAGACAAAGACAACGACCAGAGAAGGTTCACGGCGTAACTCAGTTGGCCGTGTGGGCCGTCGTTACCTGAAGCGTGACGGTCGCCACGTCTGCGTTAGGAGGGACGTTGCTGGGAGCCGCACCGTTTGCATCCGCGCCGGTCAGCGTGAAGATGTACGTGTTATTCGGAGTGATTTGGCCGTTCAGGGCGGTGGTACCGGGGGGGCCCGGACAGGCCGACAGCAGCAACAAGCTCCCAGCAATCGCCACCAGGCAAAATACGGCAAGCAGATTTTTCCTATAGCTTCGGGCTCCGCGTGCTCCCACGAGCGCTAGTCCGGGAACGGCGAGCCAGAAGGCATAGAACATGCGAAGGTTCCACAACCTCGTGCTGGTTGCACGCCCGAAGGTCGCGATCGTGAGCGTAGAAGTTGCTCCCGTGCTGCTGCTGATGCTGACCGTCGCAGGGTCGAAGGTGCAATAGGGCGCCGCGGTGACGATCGGCGAAACCGAAAGGCATGCGAGCGTGACTTGGCCCGAATAGCTGCCGATCGGCAGCACCGTGACGACGGTGGTGGCGGCGCTACCTGCAGGCAGGGGGCTCGGAATCGCAATCGTGGGCGACACCGATAAAGTGTAGTCCTCTGTCAAATCCGCTACGCTCAAGTACAAAGTTTGAGTTTGCGTTGTGGTGCCGCCCGTGCCCGTTACTGTGACCTGATAGGTACCCGCCGACGTGGCAGACGCACCCGTTCCTCCTGTGGTCGTAATAGTGAGGGCGGGACCGTCGGCAGGCGGGGTTGCGAGTGCAGGACTCACGGTGCACGCGGGCAGATTCGTGGTGAACTGGTTCGACGTCACGGCACAGCTCAACGAAACTGATCCATCGAAGGTTCCGATGGGCTCAAGGTCGATAGTGGCTGTCGCGGATCCGCCGGGATCCACGCCTATTTTCGGGGTGAAGGCCGAGACTGACAGGGTAAACTGTTGCCCGTAAGCCAGCGATACGGATCCGGCGGAGAGCGCGAGTAGCAACGATGCGAGAATGATTGGGCGTACGGCCTGCCTGGGATTCACCATGAGCGGATAAGAACTCACTACCTTCGATTCCTCCAACGGCGCAAAAGCTGCCTGACCCAGCCCAAAACATGCTGCCGGCCAATCAGCTGCAAGAGTGATGTTAATTGCGACGGACCTCGAGCACGAGTTCGCCAGACAGAATCTTAGACTAGAGTTGTCAATCCTGCCAACCTTGGGGCCAATTAAGCGAGCCGGCGGCGGCCCTCCAGCAGGTCCTTCACCGCAGGGCTGCGCTTGACACTCGCCTCGCTCTCTGCTGTAGTGTCCGCCAACCTGCGCATTGAATTCAATCGCGAGGGAGAGGTTCTGGAAATCTGGCGGCGCGGGGCTCTGGAGTTCATAAAGCAGGCTGCAGAATTCAATGGTCACTATCCGCGATGTCGCGAAGGAGAGCGGGTTTTCCTCCACCACAGTGTCGATCGTTCTCAACGACGCTCCCTTGGCGCGCTATATTCCGGCCGTAACCAAGAAGCGCATTGAGCGCGCGGCGGAGAAACTTGGCTATCGTCCCAACCAGTTTGCCCGCTCGCTGCGTAGCAAACGCAGCCACACCGTCGGAGTCATGGTCTTCGACATGACCGATCCCTACTGCACGCTGGTGTTGCGCGGCATCGAGAACACGCTCTACCAAGCTTCATACCTGCCCATCCTGACCGACGTGCATAACGAGCGCAGCCGCTTCGAACGTTATCTCGAGATGCTGCTCGACCGTCGCGTGGAAGGCCTGGTCGTGCTCGCCAACTGGCTCTTTCTCGATATCAACCTGCTCGCCGACCTGGAAAAGAGCAGCATACCGACGGCGATTATCGGTTGCGAATTAAAAGGCGACGCGATGAGTTCGGTCATCGTCGACAACGAGGTCGGCGGCTATCTCGCGCTCGAGCATCTGCACTCGCTCGGTCACCGCAAGATCGCTTTTATCCGCGGTCCGAAAACTCTGGGTGACAGTTCACCGCGTTGGCGCGGCATTCGCAACTGTGCCAAGGAACGCGGCCTCGAACTTGATTCCCGCCTGATCGTCGATCTGCCTGAGTCACGCGATCCGCTTTCCAGCTTTGAAGCTGGGAAAAAACTCACCGAGGACCTGCTCAAGCGGAAGCGGCCGTTCACTGCAATTCTTGCCTTCGACGATATGACTGCCTTCGGCGCCATACGGGCCCTGGGCAACGGTGGCCTGCGGGTACCCGAGCACTGTTCCGTGATTGGCTTTGACGACGTCGCCGCCTCGGCTCTCTGTACTCCGTCCCTCACTACCATCCGGCAGCCCATGGAGGCGATGGGAGCCGGCGCGGTAGGGATTGTCCTCGAGGGCATCAACCTGGTACTCGAAAAGCGGGAGGTCGCCGCGCACCATCGCAAGGTAGCGCCCGAACTGGTGACCCGGGAATCTACTCGGAACCTGCAGTAGGACGATAAGAACGCGGGAGCGCACTACAGTGAGCAGGAATCCAAGTGGTTCCCCGCGTCCAGGCCTGCTTTTTCTCTTGACATCAGATACCCAATAAACGCACTATTCATACGATTTAATAAGCCATTTCTAAGGTTGTGATTTGGGCTTGGGAGGCGGTTCATGAATCGCAGAAATGCATTGGTGAAGACAGCGCGGAATTTTCTTTCGGTTTGTATTCTTTTCCTGTGCGCGGGTTCTGTAGCGCGTGCCCAGGCCGGCCGGGGAAGCGTCAGCGGCTTGGTCACCGATCCTGCCGGCGCCGTCGTTGCCGGAGCCAAAGTAGTCCTGCTGAACCCCGCCACCGGAGTGACGCAGCATACTGTCACCACCGGCGCAGGACTCTACAATTTCATTTCCCTGAATCCCGGCGTGTATCGGGTCACCGCCAGCCAGACTGGTTTTAAGAGTGTCGCGCAGGACAACGTTAACGTCACCGTCGATCAGGTTACTGAGGCTAACATCGTTCTACAGGTCGGCGTGACGTCGGAGACAGTTACGGTTGCCCAGGGAGTCGAACTGGTCGAGCCCAGCAACTCTACCGTCGGCCAGTTGATTGAGTCAGCCACCATCGATCGTGTCCCGCTGCTGGATCGCAACGTCTACGATCTGGTCCAATTGAGCGCCGGTGTGATTCCGGTTAATGGTTCGCCCAACTCGAGCGATTCGATGCAATCGATTCAGAACATTTCGGTCGGGCGGCCGGGAGTTGACGTTTCAGCTGACACGATCAACGGCTCCATCGTGGGATCGGTTTACTACATGCTCGATGGCAGTCCGATCGGGATTGCGGAGAATAATTCCGCCGCGATCATTCCTGCCATGAATATCCCTGAGGATGGTGTCGACGAGGTTCGCGTGGAAACACAGAATACGCCGGCTTCGTATCAAAGTGGCGCGGCCGGGGTCATCAGCCTCGTGAGCAAGTCCGGCACCAATAGATTTCATGGCGACGTTTTCGGGATATTTCGGCCCGACGTTCTCGCCGCAAACGACTACTTCAACAAGCAGAGTGAGTTGATCAACGGCCAGAGCGACACACCTCCATCTTTCCATCGTTACCAGGAGGGCGCAGCCATCGGCGGTCCGATAAAGAGAGACAAAATCTTCTTCTTCGCGGATTACGAAGACACGCAACAAGAGGAATTCGAGGGCGTAGACACCTTCACCGTCCCCACCAGCGCCGAACGAACCGGTAACTTTTCAGCTATGGGCTTTACGATCTACGACCCGACTCAGCCCGATGTTGCTTGCCCCGCCGGGACAACGGGCTTGTGCCGGCAGGCGTTTCTGGGGAACACCATCCCCAACCCGAATCCTATCGGCTTGCTGTATTTATCGAAAATGCCACTTTGCAACATCCCGAGCCCCACCACCTGCGATTCAGCGACAACTGACGTCGGCGATAATTTCGGCTTGCCGGGCCTGGATCCGTTCAACGCACACCGCTTCGATGTGCGCGTCGATTGGGCTAAAAGTGAACGGCAGCGCCTCTTCACGCGCTTTTCCTATGACAAGCTGATCTTCGCCACGGCGAACGTTTTTCCGAGTGGTTGGGATTTCAACCATGCTCAGAACACAACCAACGCGCGCAACGTTATCGTGGCTGACGACCTGACGCTCAATTCCAGCACCGTGCTGAATTTGCGCTATTCCTTTACGCGGCATCGTGAGAATCAGGGAAATCCCGCCTACAGCAACACCGATCTTACCAATCTCGGTACTGTCAACGGCACTACGGCTGGCTTTCCTGCATCACTGGCTGCGCAGGAGGTTTTCAAACAGCTCCCCTTCATGATCTTCAACGACCTACCCACACCGGGCAACGGAGTGGGCGGCACTGCTGACTACAACCTGTTTGTCTATGCCAGCGAGAACAGCGATGCTAATGCCGCTATCAATAAGGTTTGGGGTAAGCACGAGATATCGACTGGTTTCGAATGGATGAAGCGATATCTCAACGTCGGCCAGCCGCCAGCGCCAGCAGGTGCATACGGGTTCGACCTCAGCGCGACGGATCAACAAACCTCGCCGGCGTCGACCATTCCTGTGGGCGGCAGCGATTTTGCATCGATCCTCGTGGGCATGGGCATGTCGCCGGCGTCTGAAAGCAATATTGGCTACCCTAATTTCAGCAAAGACGTCTTCTTGGCCGAGTCCAGCCCGTACTACGGGGCCTTTGTCGAGGATACGTACCACGCGTCCAAGGCTCTGACGATCACCGCCGGTCTGCGTTGGGACATTTTCGGCGGGCGTAACGAGCGTTTCAACCGACAGGAATATTTCAACCCCACTGTAAGCAACACACTAAACGGTGTTGCTTACACGGGAGCGGAAGTCTACGTCAACAGCAGCAATCGGTCCCCGTTCACAACGAATCTGCACAATTTTGGACCTCGGCTGGCTTTTGCGTGGCAGCCGATCTCCCATTTCGTCGTGCGGGGCGGCGCAGGCTTCTACTACGGGCCCAGCACTCACAACCCCTCCAATGCCATCAACACCGACGGCTTCTCGTCTGGGACGCCCTGGAACGGTACCTGTTTTAACGCAGATGGCAATTCGGTGTTCGGATTGAATTCGGGAACCTGCCCGACGCCCAGCCCCGGGGTCTACAATGGCGATTATTCTCTAAGTAACCCCTTCCCAGTCGCGCCTGGCACGCCAGGAGGAATCATTCCGGTTTTCACTACTGCGCCGCCGGGCTTAGCCAACAACCTTGGCCTTACCTTGAGCACCGTGCTCCGCTCCCAGCGCACCCCTACAGTCTATAACTACAATTTCGCCCTCGAGTATGAACTGCCGCATCAAGTCGTGGTGACCGCTGGCTATGTTGGCAGCCGGGGGCTCTTTCTGCCCTTCGGTGACGTCGATCTGAACCAGCTTGACCTAGCCACGATCGCGCAATACGGCAGTTCGCTGTGCGTTGTGACGAGCCTGAGCTGCATGGTGCCCAACACCGGGCCGGTGAGCCTTAACCCGAACTTCAGCGGACAACCCACCGTTCCTCAATGGGCAACCCTTGTGCCATTTCCACAATTCGGGAGCGGCTACGGCTCCGGGAACGGCGTCGTCGTGCACGGCTACCCGGCTGGTGATTCGGAATACAATTCCTTGCAAGCCAAGATGCAGAAAAGGCTGACGAGTCACTTCACCACGCTAACCACTTTTACCTGGGGAAAAATTATGACCGACGACGGATATCCGCCTCTCGGTTTCGTGGGTTCTCACAACCCAGGTGGACCTCAGGACTGGAGAGATCTACAGTACGAGCATTCCATTAGCCCGCAGGACGTCAAGTATCAGTTTACCGGGCAGGTTTCCTATGACTTGCCGGTCGGCAAGGGGCAAGCAGTGAACCTGACTGGCGTGTCGAATGCAATTCTGGGTGGCTGGACTACCAATGCCATCGTCTATCTCAGTACCGGTGTTCCGATCTCGTCGCCGTCGTCGGGGACGAGTCCTGGGTACTTCAATCAGCGAGCCGATCTCACCTGCAATCCTGCGAGTGGCATTCAGCGTACACCGGCGAACTGGGTGAACAACAACTGCTTTGCAATACCGGGCACGGAGAACGGAGGTGCGGGGAATCCATTGATTCCGGGTAACGCCCCGGACTATCTCGCGAACGTTCGTACCAGAGGCGCGCGGGAGCTGGATCTCTCCGTTTACAAGACGTTCGCGATAGGGGAACACAAAGATCTTCGCCTCGATGTTTCCTCGTACAACGTGGCGAACTGGGCGCAATATGGACAGCCGCAGGTGGAGACCCTTGCGGCGAGCGCGAACCAGCCGTTCAGCTCCATCATCACGAACGTCAATACTCCGCGCCAATTCCAGTTCGGCGCGAGATTTACATTCTGATTCAGGCCGCAAGAAAAATCCCGGCCACAACGGCCGGGATTTTCTTGTTTTGAAGACGAGCCTCGACCCCTTACCCCACTTGCACACTCTGCGACGCTGCCACGGCTTCCAGCGCGTGCTCCAGGTCGGCGATCAGGTCGTCGGCGTTCTCGATGCCAACCGAGAGCCGGATCATCTGTTCGGTGACGCCCATCTTGGCGCGAGCTTCGGCTGGAATCATGGCGTGCGAGGTTAATACTGGAATCGACACCAGGGATTCGACTCCGCCCAGGCTCGTTGCCAGCGTGAACAGCCGCATGGCTTCGCTCGCGCGGCGCGCGTCTTCGCCCGTACCCTCGACCTCAAACGTGACCATGCCGCCACCGCCGCTCATCTGCTGGCGCGCTACGGTGTACTGCGGATGGCTCTCCAGAAACGGATAATGCACGCTTCGCACCTTGGCGTGCTCCTCCAGGAATTCAGCCACGCGCAGGGCATTCTCGTTCTGTCGCGCAACGCGCACTGCCAGTGTCTTCAATCCCCGCAACAGCACCCACGACGCATGGGGATCCATGCAGTTGCCCAGCGTCGTCCGCGTCTCCCAGATTTTTTCGATGAGCTCGTTCCGCCCGGCCACCGCACCACAGAGCAGATCGGAATGCCCGGCCAGATACTTTGTCCCAGAGTGCATGATCAGATCGATACCGCATTCCGCGGGATGCTGATTGATGGGCGTGCCGAAGGTGGCATCGATCATGCTCAGCAGCTTGTGTTGCCGGGCCACGGCAGCGACTTTCTTGAAATCGACTACGCGCAAGGTGGGGTTGGTCGGCGACTCCAGGTAGACCAGCTTCGTGTTCGGACGGATCGCCCGCGCGTGCTGGTCATAATCCGTTGTGTCGACGAATGTGGTCTCAATCCCCATCTTCGGCAGCCACTGCGACAGGAATTTGTTCACGCCGCCGTAGATATCGCGCTGCGCCACCACATGGTCGCCGCTTTTGAGCAAGGCCATGATGGTGGTTGTGACTGCGCCCATGCCCGAGGCGAAGGTCAGCGCGGCGTCCACACCCTCCAACTCCGCGATCGTTGTTTCAGCAACCGTATTCGTTGGATTGCCATAGCGAGTGTAGTAATGGTCGCTACCCGTGAGTCGAACCTGCTCTTCGTTGTCGGTGACCTGGAACGTGGAAGTCTGATAGATAGGCGTTCCCAGTGGACCGTTTTTCTTCTCCAGGTCCGCCGCGCCGCGCACCGCCTTGGTTTCTGGGTGTTGCGAGTGCCGTTTCATGGATACCTCGTTCCCTCCAAGACTAATTGTCCGCGAGCGCTCTCGCAAGCCGCGTCGACCCCGGCGCAGCATTTATAATTCGACCTTCATGGATCTCGGGCTGAAAAATCGAGTCGCTCTGGTTGCCGCCTCCAGTCAAGGGATCGGCCGCGCTACAGCTGAAGCCTTCGCCGCCGAGGGCTGCCGCGTCGCCATGTGCGCCCGCAACCCGCAGACTTTGCAGGCCGCCGCGGAGAAGATCAGAAAGCAGTACGGAGTTGACGTTCTTGCGGAGGCATTCGATGTTGGCGACGCTGCGGCCGTCAGCGGATTCGTCGCCGCCCTGGTTGCGAAATTTGGCAGCGTCGACATTTGCGTGACCAATGCCGGAGGGCCGCCGGCCAAAGGTTTTCTCGCTGCAACGCTTGAAGAATGGCAAAGGGCCCTCGAATTGAACTTCCTCAGCACGGTTTATTTCGCGCGCGAGGTCATTCCCCACATGCAGAGGAAACGCTGGGGCCGCATCGTCACCATTACGTCGATCACCACGAAACAGCCGGTCACTGATCTTGTGCTCTCGAATGCGGTACGGGCGGCTGTGGTTGGTTTGGTCAAGAGCCTAGCCAACGAATTCGGCAAAGATGGAATCCTCGTCAATAACGTTGCTCCCGGTTTCACAGCGACCGACCGACTGAAGGATCTCGCCAGAGCCCGCGCTTCGGCCACAGGCAAGAGCGAGCAGCAGATTGTCGAAGGCTGGGCCGCCGACGCTCCACTGCAGCGCCTGGGCGAGCCCCGCGAAGTCGCTGAGACCATCGTGTGGCTGGCATCGGAGCGGGCGTCATACATCACCGGCCAGACCGTGCTGGTCGACGGTGGCGTGTACAAAGGCTTATAAATTCTGGGAGGCTGCTTGCCACGGATGGTTTCCCGTACAATCAAGGAAACAGGCATCACGCTATGGCAAAAAAACTAAAGAACCGGACGACTACCGCCGCCGGGAAGGCAAGAAACGCGCGCGCTCACTCCCGTGCTCAGCGGGCCGTCACCAAACACGCCGCCAGCAAAATCGAACTGCAACACATTCCCTGGCACACGATTCCGCTTGAAGACCTGAAGCCACTTCTGCAGCGGCAGTTCGTGGTCGGTCAGGAAATAATGCTGGCGCGGGTGCTGCTGAAAAAGGGCTGCATTGTCCCCGAGCACAGCCATCACAACGAACAACTCACCTACATCATCGAGGGCGCATTAAAGTTCTCGATCGATGGACGGGAAATTGTCGTTCGCGCCGGGGAAGTACTCTGCATTCCCGCGAACATGCCGCACAAAGCCGAGGCGCTCGAAGATACGGTCGACCTTGACGTATTCAATCCTCCTCGCGCCGATTGGATCAACAAGACCGACCAATATCTCCGAGGGCAGCGATAATTTTCCATTCCATGCCTCCCTCCGTCACTTCTGCAAAAGACTCTGCCCCAGGCCAGGCCACGTTTCGTTTCCGGTGCATCGGGTGCGGTTCGGTCAACGCCACAGCCGCGCAGGATTTTCGCTGCTCGGATTGCGGCAACCTGCTTGAGATCACCGATTCGTCCTGGAATTCGCGCAACCCCACTGCCCTGAAGACACTGTGGCGGGAACGCCGTATATTAAACGAAGCCATCGACCTCAGCGGCGTGTGGCGATTCCGCGAATTTCTTCCCGCGCCACAATCCGAGCAGGAAATCGTCACTTTGCGCGAGGGTAACACTCCTCTCTACGACCTTCCGCAATCGTCTCGTGTCACTGGGGTGCCGCGCCTTTACGCCAAACATCAGGGCCTGAACCCCACCGGCTCGTTCAAAGATGCGGGCATGACGGTCGCTGCCACCTTCGCCCGCCAAGCAGGGTACCGCTGGGTAGCTTGCGCCTCCACCGGCAACACTTCGGCATCCATGGCGGCATACGCCGCGCGGGGCGGCATGCGCAGCCTGGTTCTCGTGCCCGAAGGCAAAATCTCGTGGAGCAAACTTTCCCAGGCCCTCGATTACGGAGCGCTCACCTGCCAACTTCGCACCGACTTCGACGGCTGTCTCCGCCTGCTTCAGGAACTCGTCCGGCAAGCTCCCGTCTACCAGTTAAATTCGATCAACCCGTTTCGCCTCGAAGGGCAGAAGACTCTCGCTTTTGAGTTGCTTGAGCAACTCGATTGGGAGCCGCCCGATCACATCATTGTGCCCGGAGGCAATCTCGGAAACAGTTCCGCGATTGGCAAAGCTTTGCTGGAAATGCGCGACGTTGGCCTGATCCCCCGCTTGCCGAAGTTATCCGTGATTCAAGCAGAAGGCGCGAATGCTCTAGTTCGCACTGTGCGCGAGACACAGGGCAAGCGTCTGGTCAGCATGCAGCCGGAAACTCGGGCGACAGCGATCCGCATCGGCAACCCCGCTTCGTGGGAAAAGGCGGTAAAGGTTCTTCAGGCCACGGGTGGCGCTTGTGAACAGGTCAGCGAACTCGAGATCGCGCAGGCTAAAGCCGAAATCGGCGCGGAAGGCATTGGCTGCGAGCCCGCCTCAGCCGTCACTCTGGCAGGCTTGAAGAAATTGCTGCAGCAGGGTTTCGTGAAGCCACAGGAAACCGTGGTGCTGGTTCTCACCGGAAGCCTGCTCAAGGATCCCGACTACACCATGGAGTTCCACCGCGGCGATTTGTTTAAGGGCACGCCGCTCGAGCAGGAGAGCGCGAAGCTGAATTCCTTCCGCCACCCTCCCGTCGTTCTTGATGCTACGCTGGACGCCGTGATCAAAACGCTGGAGCTAGCAGAAAAATCCGATCCCGCGCGCTCGAATGAATAAGAACTAGAAACGAATGTCCAAGAAGAAGAGCAAGAAAAATACGCGCCGCGCGACTGCGCTGCATCTGGCCCTTCCAGCCACGTCCGCCAATCTGGGCCCGGCTTTCGATGCCGCAGCCCTGGCGATGGATCTTTACATTTCCATCCATGCTCGTCCGGCGTCGGCCTTCTCCATCACGGTCACGGGGCGCGACCAGGAAATCTGCCGCAACCTCGAGGATCACCTTATCCTCAATACCTACAGAGAGATTCTCCAGGCTCACGGCCAGAAAATCGTTCCTCTTTCACTTCGTATTAACAACGACATCCCGATCGGCAAAGGCTGCGGATCGTCCGCCGCCGCCCGCCTCGCCGGCATCGCCCTGGCCAATCACTTCGGTCGTTTGCAGTGGAAGAATTCCCAGATTATCGGCGAAGCCTCGCGCCGCGAGCACCACGCGGATAACGCCTCCGCCTGCTGGATGGGAGGTCTCACCGTCGCCCGAATGTATGGCAAGGCCGAAACACAAGTGGTGTGCATCCGTCCGAAAGGGAAGTGGCCGCTTCTTCTCGCTATCCCCGATCAAGTCTTGTCCACAGTAGAAGCGCGCCGCGTGCTCCCGACGCAGTACTCCCGTGCCGACGCGGTCGCGAACATTCAGAATTCCATGTTCCTGCTCGCGGCCTTCACGCAAGGCAATCACAAACTGCTATCTGTCGCGCTCGACGACCGAATCCACCAGCCTTACCGCGCTTCATTGTGCCCCTTGCTGCCATGCCTGCAGGAGTTGACCGGCCGGCCGGGCGTTTTGGGCGCAGCGCTGAGCGGCGCGGGGCCGTCGGTCATTGTTTTCCTTGATCCCGGTTTCCCTGCTAAGAGAACGCGAACCGTAGTCGCCGCGCACCTCGCGGGCAGAGGACTCCACGCCGAACTGCTCCTCACTTCCATCACGCGGCGCGGTGGGCGCCGCTGATCTCTCATTGATCGGTGATCGATTAAGCGCTGATCCAGTATGCTGATCCATGATTTTTCCCACATACCACTAAAGTGCCATTTACACGGAAGAGTCAGGCCGGATAATTTCAGTTTCCCCCTAAAAAGGCAAAGCTAAACGCGCGCGGCGCACGTGTTTTCAGCGCAGCGCACGGCGAGATTTTGTTGGAAGCTACGCTCCTAGGGGTGAGTAGGAAGTCCAAAATGCACGGTCAAATCCAGCCAAGTCAAATCAAGCCAACGATTGCGCCGTCGCGCAATGTACAGGTTCAACGGGAGATACAGAATTTTCTTCGGGCTCTAGATTCCTACCCTGCCCGCGTTGCCCGGGAGCCCCGCCTCAGCTTTCACCAGCATTTGTGCAGCGTATTCGCCGCGGCTCGCGACCATCGACGAGACCCCCGCGGTCATCGCCCGTAATCTGGGCCACATCCAATCTAGCGGCTGGCCGGCGGCACGATGCTGTTCATGCGCAGGTATTCCACCATCTGCCCGTAATGGTTGGAAGCATGCGCTGAGACGCTCGTGGCCAGGCTCAGGCGCGTCACTGTTCCTTCTCCAAACGGGCTCTTCAACGGTTCCACCAGATTCTTGTCGTTGATGGTCAGGATCGCCTTGTGTACGTAGGCAAACGAATCTTTCAGGTAGGTCATGATCTCGGCCTTGGTCTTGAGCGATGCCGGCCCGGATTCATCGCCGACATCGACTGGAACTTTTTCGTCGAGGATCGCCGCCCCGAACATGTAATTGACCGCCGCCACGTGCTTTATCTGTTCGCCGTAGGTTCGCACTCCTTTGAACTCGCCGTTAGTGGGAGCGAATCCGAATTTGTCGTCCGGCATCGCGTCCGCAGTGGAAACAAACTCGCTCTCAACACTCGAAACCGAATGATCGAGCACCTGTGTGACTGTGCGATGTTCATCTTTGCTCTTGTTGGCCTGGGCCGCACCTACCGGTGCTAGCGCCAGCAAGCAAATCAAAAGACAGCCAGATCCCTTCGCCATGATGATTTCTCCCCTTAATCCCTGACCACCGCCGGAGCCATCTTCAACTCACGCCCGGTCAAGCGATGCCGCAAGATGCTGGTCAACCCTACCACCATTGCCAAAGCGGACCAAGCCAGTGCCACGGGCACTCCCTTGCGCGCAGCCAACTCTCCCCAGACTGCGCTGCCGATCGCCATTCCTCCCTGCAGCACCAGCAGGTACATCGACAGAGCTCGCGCCCGCATCCATGACGGGCACATGGTCTGCGCTACAACATTGAAGCATGCCAGAATTCCGATCCATGCTGCGCCCGCGGTGAATAATACTCCACAAAGCCACTCAAAGGCATGCACCTGCCCCGCCGCGAAGGTCATTGCCGCGAACACCACGGTCGCCACTGCAACCAGACCATCCACCGAATACCGCAAGCGCAGGCGCGGCAGCAGAGCAGCGCCAGCCAGTGCTCCCACGCCAAACGAGGTCAGCAGAAATCCATACCCTTGCGCTCCATGCGGCTGGCAAATCAGCGGGAGCAGAGCCAGCAGGGAAGTTGCGCCCACGCTGAACGCCCCTGTGCGAATCAGCACTGATCGCACCTGCGGGGCTCGGCGAACGTACCGGAAACCTTCCATAATCGCATCACGCACGCGCTGGGTCGGCAGCGCGTCGTGGGGAGCGCAACGCCAGCGGCACAAAAATAAGATCACGCCGAAGAACGACACCGCATTCAGCAGAAACGACCACCCCGACCCAGCCGTCGCGACCACGATGCCGCCAAGAGCGGGCCCCACCGCGCGCGCCACGTTGAATCCCGCCGAATTCAGCGCCACCGCCGAGGCGTGTCGCCCTGGCGAGACGATTTCCGGCGTAATCGCCTGCCACGCTGGATCATTTAAAACCGCGCCCACTCCCAGGATCAGAGTAAAGAGCAACAGGCTCCACGGAGTCACCGCATGCAGCAAAGTCAGTACACCCAGCCCAGCCGCCGCTGCCACCATCCAAGTCTGAGTGAACAACAACAAGCGCCGGCGGTCGACCATGTCGGCCAGCGCACCCGCCGGAAGCACCACGAAGAACACTGGAACCGCAGCCGCTGCCTGCACCAGGCCTACCATCAAGGGCGAGGTGGAGAGCTGCGTCATCAGCCAGCCTGCGCCTACATTCTGCATCCATGTGCCGGTGTAGGAGATTACCGCAGCGATCCACAACGACCGAAACAGAGGCTCGCGCAGCGGCGCCCATGCCGCATCGGCATGCTGAACTGCGATGTTCTCCACTGCCGGAACTGAAATATGATCAGCCACGCTAATGCTTTACCCTGTGTACCCTGCGGTAGAGGTTTTGATCTCGACCTAACGATCAGCCAGAAGAGTTCACCACGCCAAAAGGCCACTCCCGGCTTCTCCAGGCACGAATCATGTAAATCGCCAGCCCGGCCAGCAAAATTACCACCGCGTATCGCATCTCCTTCTGCCAGTTCTCGCGACCGAACAGAATAAAAAGAAATCCCGCAATCGCCACCAACGCGGGCAGCGGATAGAGCCACATCCGAAATGGGCGCACCACCTCCGGATGCGTTATCCGAAACACAATCAATCCCACCGCCTGTACCAGAAACTGCAAAATCAGACGAATCACCACCAGAGCCGCAATCGCGTCCCGGAGCCGCAAGAAGCAGAACATCGCTGCGATTACCCCCAGCGCCACCAGCGACACATACGGGAAGCGGTACACGGGATGTACCCTGGCAAATACCCGGAAGTAGTTCCCGTCGAGCGCTGCCGCATAAGGAACCCGCGAATACCCCAGCGTCAGCGAAAAGACCGAGGCGAACGCGGTCACGATTACCAGCCCTGTGACGAGCCGCGCCGCCCACGGCCCATAAATCCTCTGCATAAACAGAGACACAACGTACAGTCCGCTGTTGTTATGCCCCGCCTGCAGCATCTCGCGCCACGGGACCACAGCCAGGATGCACACGTTCATCATTAGATATAGACAGGCGACCAGCAGAATAGAAAGCAGAAGAGCCCGCGGAATATTTCGCGTAGGATCTTTTATTTCATCGCCAAGGTAGCAAACGTTGTAGTAGCCCCAATAATCGTAGGTGGCCACCAGGAGTGCTCCGCCCAAGCCGGTGAAGAACGCGGGTGATAGGCTGAACGAGCCGGGAGGAAAATCGAAGGCGCGGGCCGCGTTGAAGTGCGTGAGCCCGGCGAAGATGATCCAACCGATCGTCCCCATCACGCCCAGCCACAATGCTTTCGAAAGGCGCCCAATCACGGTGATGCGCCGGTAGAGCAGAAAAACCGTGAAAAGGCAGATGAATATCGCGAGCGCCGTTCCGGGCGTCACAATCCAGCTGACCTGAAGCGACCCTGCTCCAGGGATCGGCAAAGCCGCTGTGTGTGCGGCGTAAACTGTCTCCAAGCTCGGCCAGTAATAAGCAGCGTAGCCGGCCAGCCCGATGCACCCACTGGCAATCGACAGCGGAGCACTGAAGGAAAGTTGCCAGATGAAGAGAAACGAAATCAGCCGGCCCCATTTTTGCGCCCCATAAATCTCGCTCAAGTAGCGGTACGATCCACCCGACCCTGGAAACATCGAGCCCAGTTCCGCCGACCCCAGCCCATCGCATACCGCGAGCAGCGCGCCCGCGATCCATCCCAGCATGGCCTGCGGCCCGCCCATCGCGCCCAAGACCAGCGGCATGGTGATGAACGGTCCCACGCCAATCATGTCAATCATGTTGAGCGCAGTTGCGCTCCCCAGACCCATGCCGCGAATCAGGCCGGGCGAACTCGAATCGTCTTGAGATGGGGCGTGCATTTCTGGCTGCGCCGGATGTCTCCACCACAGCTATGGAAGCAGCAGGATCCTCCCGCTCACCTGTCGCCCTTCAAACACGGCATGCGCCTTGGCGGTATAAGCCATCGGATACGTCTGGTCGATGCTGATGGAAAGTTTGTCCCGCTTGATCCAGTCCCCGGGCCGGGAACAGGCGTGGGAAGTTCTTCCCAGTGCATCGCCTCTGGAACGCCGTAATGAATACGAGTAGCTTGCATTGCGTTTATTTTGTCTTTTCTCTCAGAAGTCGCTGACAGCTGGCGGATCGCAACCGGCTAATTCTTCTTCTCATGCCCCGCGCTCAACAAATTCACATAAAGCCGCACCGCTCCCGGCACTCCCGCCGGCAACTGGCGGAAGAACGCGTATCCCGTATAGATATAAGTTCCCTTGCCATACTGTGCCTGCAGCAGTCCCCCCTTCTGCGCGTCCTCGCCGGGATCATGGCAGCTCAGCAGCGCCTTGAAATGGTCATCCCATTTATCCATGAAGTAGAGCCCGCGCTCCTGGATCCAGCCGTCGAAATCGCGAGCCGCAATTAGGTTCGGATAATGAAACACTCCATCTTCGGGCGCCAGAATCTCCACCGGAGCTTCTTCTACGGAAACCCGCGCCCGGCTCAGTTCCGCGGGATACGGGGTGAAATGGCCATTGTTGAAATCTCCCACCCCAGTGTTGTACTGCACGATCAGGGTTCCGCCTGCAGCGACATAATCGAGCAGCTTTTTGTTGTTCGCAACTACATCTGGTTGCGTGTCGTAAGCGCGAATCCCCAGCACAATCGCTCCGTACACGCTCAAGTCTTCGCTCGCGAGCTTCTCGGCCGGAATCAAGGTCACATCCATCCCCACTTGTTTCAGCACAGTGGGAATATCGTCGCCGGCGCCCATGATGTAGCCAATCTTCAAATCATGTGGCACCTGGACATCTACCATGCTCACCCGCTGCACTGCGGGCTGGTAGTAATAGAAGGAGCCAAGGTCCTCGCGCGTCACCAGCGTATAGCCCTCGCTGAACTTGTCGCCGCCAGCCTCGAGCACAGCCCGAATCTTGGCGCGACCTTCCTGCAAGCCGGCAGGGAAGACCTTGAACCGGAAATCCTGTTTGTCTCCGCGTCGCGCGAAGTGCACCGCAAGCTGGCCCGGCTCCGAACGCCATCCCACGGGCAATTCCAGTTGCAGCATGCCTGGCGCCTCATGTGTAAGATTGCTGGTCACACCTACCGTCACCGTCGTGCTCGTGCCGTTGTGGGTGGAGATCACCTGCGTCCCCGGCTCCAGCGCAACTGAAAACGCCGGCACCACGGCCAACGGGCGCGCGCTTGGCTTGCCAGCATCGTCCGCGAACTCTGTGACCACGGTTGTCGCGATGCTGCTCTTCGCAGCCGCACCGCTTGCGTTGGTAACCGAATAATTCGCTCGTGCCCGCAGCACCGGAGGCGGGAACGGCAGAGTCGCATATTTCTCGTCGTCAACGTGATTCAGACTCTCGGTATCGGGATCATCGCGGTGCCAGTATGGGCGCGTGTACCCAGCGTTCTTCGGCACCCGCAAGCGAAAAACCACGCGCTCGTCGCCTCCCGGCTTAATCGCCTGCTGCTTCGTTTTGTCCGAAATTGTTGCCCAACCTTCCGGCACTTCCAGCTTCATGCCGTCAATGAAAATCCGGTCTTTCGATCCATTATGAAAGTCGACGGCAACTAGAAATTCCTGTCCCGGAGAAACCGTGGTCGTCGCGTCCTCGTCTTTTTTCAGAGCCTCCTCTACCGGTTCACCATTCGGCCCCACTCGAGAAACCACAGTCGCCTGCAGCGTTACATTCAGGGCCAGATCCAGAGCCATCTCTGCCTGCTCGCTCTTCTGCTCCAGCCGGGCGATTAAGTCGGACTCCGCGCTGGCCCCCAATCCGGCCGTCCTCACATCGACGCTAAGCTGCTTGAATGTTGCGGCCAGTCCCATAAGTGGGATGACCGCGGCCGGGGCGTCGTTTCGATTCGCGCTTTCTGTGGCTTTGGCGATCCTGACTGCGATCTGTTGGAGTTCATACCTCAATTTTGGGAGTTTGGATTCTTCTACCCCATTGGCCAAATCCGGCAGCGAGGTATCGATCCCGTCAAAGAAGTCCTTCTCGTGCCCATCTTTATCCAGCTTCGCTGGCTCTACCGAATCCACCAGCTTGTAGAACGTAAACCGGTCTCCCGGCTCCACAGTCCAGTTCGCCGATCCCTGCGAGAGCTGATGCCGCAATCCCTGCATCGCGAACTGCACGTACGATCCTCCCAGGTCCGCGTTCGTCTGCCCGGTATTCAGCTTCACAGTCCAATTCGCATCCGGACAGGTCGCGGCCCCAAACCCGCAAACATTCCCGATATAGAGTTTCTTTGCTTGCCAAGGTAGGAGTCCTTGCGCGATTTGTTCAGGGAACCGTTTCGGATCGGCCGCCGCCCGAAATGCCTCCTGCGTCAGGATGCTCGAAGCCTGATGATGCCCGTGCCCATCCCGCGATGTTCCGGAGAACCTTGCCACCAGCACATCGGGACGAAACGTTCGAATTACCCGCACCATGTCGGCGAGTGCTACGTCGTGTCCGCCCCACTTTGCGAACGTCTCCTCCGCGCTTTTCGAGAAGCCAAAGTCCGCCACGCGCGAGAACCGCTCCTGCACTCCGTAATATTCGTCCGCAGCCAGCAGTTCCAGCGTTCGCAGAACACCCAGCACATCCGACAAATTGCTGCCCACCTTGTTCTGGCCGCCCTCGCCGCGATTCAGCGTCATCAGCAGCACGCTCGCTCCGCGCCCGCGCGACTGGAGCGTGAGCATTCCGCCGTCTTCATCATCGGGATGCGCCACCGTCTGCATCAGCCGGGCGGTCGTCGCCAGCCGCCGCAGCATTAGCCGCAGGCCGGGGATTCCTCGATCTTGAGGGAGTTCAGGCGGAGTACCCTGGTAGGGCAGTTGCGGAAAATCCGTGGTCAAAGCCTGCTGATCCGCATGCGAAGTTGCGGCTGCCGGCCGGGTCGAGCTTTCCGCAGTCTGCTGTGGCGAAGCCACCACCAGAACCGGCAGCACGGCGAAAGCAAATACGAATAACGATCGAACGCTCAAATTGTGGACGAAAAGTTGAACGAACCGTCCCAGACGCCCGGCAAGGTAGTGAGTTCTCGCAGATTTCACCCTAACAGGATGGGGCCTACCCCCGCTCCGACGCAAATTCTTTCCCCTCGATCAAATTAGACGCCGGCACGAATAAAGAGTAATCCCCTCGGCCGGGAACAATGTCGAATAACTGGCAACTCAAGCTGAGGACTACTGCCGCCCCTCCTTCAGTGCCTCCTGGCAGGTGCTCGCCGCGGTCAGTACCTGATTAAAGGCCGTGTCCTTGCGCAAGTCCTTAAGCAGGGGATCCCCCAACAGCGCCGAATATGCGCAATAATTCTGTTGCACCGCAGCCTTCAGCAAACGCAAAGACGCGTCCTTCTGTCCACAATACGCGAGGAGCGCGCCTACGTGATACCACGCCTCGGGGTCTGGTTCCATCATGGCCGATGATTCCGCCTCCCGCACAGTCAGGTCCATGTCAGCCGGCCGCTGCGCTTGCGTGCAGGCCGCCAGCAACTCCCGATGGTAGATTGGAGCCTTCGACATGTTCTTCACGCTCTCTCGCGCCAGCAACACGTTCCCCGCAGCCAGATGAACGTACGTCGAAACCCACGCCGCCCACTCCGTGCCCGCGTCCAGATGCACGAAATCCATCGCCTGGTCTGTCTTTCCCAGTTCCAAAAAAGCCCACGCACATGACCGGAAGTTCGAGTTCCCTGGATCGAGCGATCGCGCGGTGTTGCACTCCTGTGTCGACTTCTCCTGCATGCCCGCATAACGCAACACGTAGCTGAGCGCGAAATGCGCATCGGCACTCTGGGGTCGACGTCGTACTAAGTCTGTGGCGGCGTCAAAGGCCCGACCCAGTTCGCCACGTTCCACACGGTGGGCGATCAAACTGCTCGCCGCATCGACCCGGTTCGGATCCAGGGCCAGAGCCTTCTCATAGGCCCGATTCGAGCGCTGGAATATCTCCTCGCCGCCCCCGCCATAATAAGAATCGTAATAGTACCTGTATCCCAGCGCATCCCACGCCGGCGCGTAGCCAGGATCCTCTCCCACTACATGCTCCAGCACTACAATTGCGTCCTTGTTCTGGACGACATCGTGGGATAGTGCGAGGCTATGCAGGTAGAGGTCATACGCCTCCGGATTCTTGGGGCGCGACGCCGTATCCAACTCTCCTCCCCCGCCGCCGAGCACGGGCAACAGCCCTTGCTGCACCTGCGTGGTCAATTTATTCTGCAGGGAAATCAGGTCATTCACTCCTGACGTCACGTTCGCTTGCCACAGCAACCGGTCGTTGGTAACGTCAATGGCTTCCAGCGTCACGGTTAACTGCTCACCCTGGCGCATGAAGTGACCCGTCAGCAGCTTGCCCACATGCAATTCCTGCCCAACCTTGCGCGGATCAAGGTCCACTTCCACGTACTTTCGTGTGACGGACGAAGGCCGTACTTCGAGCGATCGCGAATAGGTCAGCACGCTGGTGAGTTCGTCCGCGAGCGCGAAGCGGAGGTAATCCACAGCAAAATCGCCGTTCATGTTCTGCAACGGCAATACGGCGATCGCATTCGCCTCCTGCAGGGTTACCACTGATCGATGCTTAAACCAGTATGCTCCAACCGCTGACAACACCGTCACCAGCACCGCCGCTGTTCCCAGCAGCACCCACAACTGCCACCGGCTGGCACCGGCACGGCCAAAGGTATTGCTGGCAACCCGCAGCTTGGGCGGATGCAGCCCGCTCTTTACCTGTCCAGACTCCTGCTCCCGCTTCAACTGCTGCAGGTCCGCCTTCATCTGGATTGCGCTCTGATAGCGCTCCTTGCGGTCCTTCTCCATCGCCTTGCCGATGATGCCTTCCAGTTCCACAGGCAGTTTTGGATTCAATTCTCCTGGTGGAACGGGCTTCTCATGCAGCACCGCATCCAACGTCATCAGCGAGTTTCTACCGGTAAACGGTTTCTTCCCGGTCGACATTTCGTACATCACCACGCCAAAGGAAAACAGGTCGCTGCGGAAGTCGATTTCATCGCTGCGCGCCTGCTCCGGCGACATGTAAACCGCCGTCCCGGGAATCACCCCCACGGCGGTCAGCGAATTGTCCGCCGCCGCCCCTCCATCGCTGTCGGTACCAACGTTGTGGACCAGCTTGGCGAGTCCGAAATCGAGCACCTTCACCTGACCACTCGGAGTCAGGAAAATGTTTGCCGGCTTGATATCCCGGTGCACAATCCCCTTGGCATGCGAAGCCGCCAGCGCGTCCGCCACCTGGATGCTGATGTCGAGCACCCGCTCGGTCTGCATCGGCTGCCCGGAGATGGCCTGTTTGAGGCTTTCGCCCTCCAGCTTCTCCATCACAATGAAAGGATGGCCGGCGTTATCTTCAATGCCATGAATAGTGCAGATGTTCTGATGATTGAGCAGTGACGCCGCCCTCGCCTCCCGCGTGAAGCGTTCCAGCGATTTGGGGTCGCCCACAAGGTTTTCGGGGATGAACTTCAGGGCCACATGCCGCCCCAACTTCAGGTCCTCAGCCTCATAAACCACGCCCATACCACCACCCCCGAGCTTGCCCAGGATGCGATAGTGGGATACGGTCTGGCCGATCATGAGTAGACCCAACTCCCGAACGCGGTAATGGTAGGCTCGCCAACGGCTCGGGTCAACTGGCCCGTTTTGATCGCAATCGTTCCCAAACTGAAAACCACATTGTCCTTTTGTGTCGCTAAGGGGGCTCGAGGTTGCCCTGCGACGACTACTATGAAGCTATCAACTCTGAATGAGTGAGGCGAGTCTGATATGGCGCGGGGCTCCGAGAATTACTCTCCTGAAATGCAAGAGGCCATTCGCCGCCGCGCCACCGAGCTTTACCATCGGAAGGGAGCCGTCGAAGGTCACGACTACGAAAACTGGTACCAGGCCGAAGCCGAGATCCTCCGCGAGTCGGCTCCTTACCTCGTTCGCCGCGCCGTCGTTGTCAATGTAGAAGGCGTCGTTTACACCGGTGAATACGATTCCACCGTAGCTGATGGCTACACTCCCGGCGAGTGGAAGCCAGGCGATCCCGTACCCGTTCGCCTCGCCGGCGACAAACTCTATCTTCGGCGCCCCAACGGACAGGAACTTCAAACCACTATCGTAAAGCGAATCGGCTGACGCACCTTACTTGCTCTGTCATCCTGAGCGGAACAAGATGCCCACGAAGTGGAGGTCTTGCCTAGTCGAAGTATCCCTCTCACTGCTGCGCTGCTCCTGGCTTCGCAGGGGATTTCTGCCCCGGGTTTCTGGCTCGGGCGCCGGCAGCTTTTACTCCTCCACCCACAACCCCGCCGAGGCTCCCACCCACTCCATATTCCGATTGTGATCGACGCCCATCATCAATCCCCGCCCCATGCGGATAATCGTCAGTACCGCCTGCAACTGATCGAGCCACACATACATCACGCGCACCTCCGCCTTAGTCCCGCCAAATGGAGTCTCAATGACCGGCTCAAAATGCAGCCGCTCCTGCAGAATGTATTCCCCCCGCTTCTCCGCCGGAATTGCGTCGATATCTTCCTTCGTAGGCGCAATCACCACCCCCAACCCGGCAAACGAATACAAGGGCTTCAACGCATAGTTCTGCAAGTCGTCAGGAACCCGCTCCAACTTGTCCAGAAACCAGGTCTTCGGCACCGACTCATGACGCAGATAGGGAATCGAGAACTTGCTGATCCGAAAATACCAGTTCGGATGCCCCGCCCATTCCACATCGAGATCATCGCGCCAATCGAAAGCCAGCTTCACCCGCTTGCGCTGCAGCTCGTCCACAATCGTCCGGTTATAGATCCGCCGGATCGGCACGCGTCTCCCGTTGCGCTCATAGTAAAGGCGTGGCCCATCCTTTTTGATCGCCTCAATATCGACCGTTCTAATCCCCAGCATCTTCTCGGTCAGCAGAAAATCCGGTAGCGTTTTCTGCTCCTGAGGATGAATTTCCATCAGGATCACATTCTCCGGATCATGCCCGGCCACAATCGCGCTTCGCAAAAGCTCACGGTAAGATCTCTCCTCCAGCCCGTTCAAGAAAAATTGCAGTTTGTGTCCCCCTTCGAACCGGTTCAATCCGTATACGTCGATGTAACTCTGCGCCAACGTCACCTGATACGCATAGAGAGAAGGGAAGGCCTGCAATTCGACCAGCTTGGGCTGCAACGCGCCGCCAGCATCGCGCAGCAGGCCAAAATCCACCTGCACAAACATTGGGTGTGCGGGCTCGTTCGGCACCCGAAATTCTGCCGGGATCGATGCCTCCGACCGCGCCCGATACTCGGGACTCTCCACCAGTTGGCGGATCAGCTCCTTGCCATCCTCGGCCATCCGGTCCAGCAATGCCTTAGGAAAGAAGCAAGGAGTCTCCGACAGCCGGAACGACACATGGGTCCCGCAAGTGTCATCAATCCGCCGCAAGAATGTCCGATATTTATCTGGATTAAAGCTGGCGTTGAACTGTTTTCGGAGAGAAGGAATCATGATCCCTGAAGTTTGTCATCCTGAGCGGAGCAAGACGCACACGAAGTGGGCGTCTTGCGGAGTCGAAGGACCCCTTGTACCTTTCGAGTTCCCGCGGCCAGGCAAGGAGTTCTCTGCACGAACCACGGCCGGCCCTAAGCCTCTACCAGAAACTTCCCATCCCGCATAATCTGCTCGTCGTCCACCCAGATGTTGAACTTGCGCCCCACCACATCAATATGAGTCGACGAATCCCACTCCGCGCCGGTGTGCGCGCCATAAGGATTCCCAAACGCAATGTGTACTCCGGGATACTTCTCATCCTGCAGAATCTGCCCAATCACTTCCTTCAAATCGATGTTGGTTCCAATGGCGAACTCGCCTACGCGATCGCTGTTCTCGTCCGTATGCGTGTACTTCCAGAAATCATCTTCCAGTTCACGGTTTTCGGAGTGCGCCTCCGTGAGTCGATTCTTCCTCATGTGCACGGTCAGCGGAGTCTCTCGCAAGTTGCCAAACTTCGCGCACAAATAGTCTCCTACCACCCCGTCAATGACAAACGTCCCATTCACTTCGCCAGGCGTAGTGAAAATTTCTCCACCGGGCAAGTTCCCCCACTTTTCCGAAGAGATAATCCCGCTGGTCTTCAGCCATTTATAATTCGGATTCAAATCTGCAGTCAGGTCCGTCCCCGCCTCAGTTTTAGCCCGCACCCTCTGCGCCTTGCGCACCATGGCAACAACCTTAGCGCTCAGTCGGTCGACTTTCTGAAAATCCGCCCGCATGCCTTGCAGCATGATCTGCGGATTGATGTTCACCATATGGGCGTGCCGTATTTTCCGCCGGTTCACCACCTCGGTCATCTGCATGCGCGAATGCAGTTCATCGCGCTGCGCCTGCACGGCAAAGAAAGAGACTTGGCTAGTCTCAAGATCCTCAATAATCTCCCGGGGCAAATCCTTCAGAGGACGCTCCGCCAAATCCTCGAGTACCCAGGCGTTATACTGTGCGCCCACCTTCTCCAGTTCGTGGGTGATAGCTGCCGCGATCCCCAGTGTAACTTCATCGGTGATCACGCAAACCTTTTCCTCAGGCCGCACCCGAATGCAAACCTGTACCGCATTCCGTGCCCCGGGAGAAAACTCAGGATCAAAAGAAATCTGCGAACGGGTGCCCCATCCTTCTCGCGTCTTTTGCGAGAGAGCTTGCCCTGAACTTGGCGAAGGGGCGGGAATTTTGACATCGTTTACAGGAATGGTCATCCGACTTTTCTAACTGAAGCCGGCTCAACCTCCGCCAGCCCAGCTTCCGTCTCCTCAACAATGTAATCGACAACTTTCTTCAAATCCCCGGTTTCCTGAAACACGCGCAGCTGCCGGTCTGCCCCGCTGCCCGTTTCCAGCATTTTGTGGATGTAGTTCAGTTCCTCACGCGAATCCAGTTCATCCACTACGTCGTCCACAAATTCCAGGTACTCATGAATCAAATCCTTGGCCGGCACTTCAGTCTGTTTTCCAAAGTCGATCAGCTTTCCCTCCATGCCGTAGCGCGCGGCTCGCCACTTGTTCTCCATTAGCAGTGCCCGCCGATACAGCCGGAATCCCTGATTCGCGGTATGCAGCTTGTACAGCTTCGCCACCGTCGCCTGAATCAAAGCGGCCAGCGCGATCGTCTCGTCGGCACGCATAGGAATGTCGCATACCCGGAACTCAATCGTGTTAAAGAACGGATGCGGCCGGATGTCCCACCAGATCTTTTTCGCATTATCGATGCAGTTCGTCTTGATGAGCAGTTTGATGAAGTTCTCGTACTCGCCCCAGCTGGGAAAATAATCTGGAATGTTTGTCCGAGGAAACTTGTCGAACACTTTGCAGCGGTAAGACTTCAGCCCGGTATTCATCCCCAGCCAGAACGGGGAATTGGTCGATAGCGCCAGCAGGTGCGGTAGAAAATACCGCGCATGATTCATCATGTGGATCGCGGTCTCGCGATCCTCAATCCCAATGTGTACATGCAACCCAAAAATCAGATTCGCCCGTGCCACGAGCTGCATGTCCTCGACAATATTCTTGTAGCGCGGGTCGGGATGAATCTCCTGCACTTTCCAGTCCGCAAACGGATGCGTTGCTACCGACGCCAGCCGCAATCCATTCTCCGCGGCCAACTGGATAATATTGCGCCGCAGCAACTTTATTTCGGTTTTGGCTTCCTTGATGTTCGTGCAAACCGCAGTCCCCACCTCGACGACCGACTGGTGCATCTCCGCCTTCACCCGCTCTTGCAGGATCAGCTTGCCTTTTTCCAGTAGCTCAGCCTGAATATGCGACCGCAGATCCCGCGTCTCCGGATCGATGGTCTGATATTCCTCTTCAATCCCGATGGTGAAAGTGGGCGGCATTATGGAGTTAGCAGGGACTAATCTGACAAATCAAGCCTAAACAGTATAACAACGCGACGGAGGGGGCCTCGGGCCAATTCGAAACTGAGGTAATGGCAGGTTCGCGCGCTTAGCGTGAAGTCTTCGTAATGGCGAACCCTTTTGTCCAGTGGTCTTTGCCGAGATCGTAGGGCGCAATCATAAACCCATCCGGGTATGCCTCGAAGCCGGGCTGGTCCTTGAGCCGTCCGATGGCATCCTTGGCATCCGCTTCCGTGCGATAGACCCCGATTAATAACTCAGTATCCTCGCCTTCTGCCCATTCATGGACGTACCAGAGTAAATGAACCGTATCCATCGATCCTTCACCTCCAATGGCCGTCCAGGTCAGGTTCAGAAGCCCTACTTAGCTACTTTCCCCCGCTTCCGCTCCGCGACCCACCCCGGCTCGCCCTTGCGCGTTTGCTTCACGGGCCTTCCATTCAGAAACTCAGCCCACCGCAACTCCTTCACCGGATTCTCCCCGCTCAAAGCCATCTTCACCGCCATCTCCGCAACGGCATTCACAATCCAGTCAAAATTCTCCTGCCCCACCGAAGTAATCTCCGCATCCGGCGCCGGATTCAGAAAATCAATCGCATAAGGCACTCCACCCTCCACCGCAAACTCCACCGTATTCAAGTCATACCCCAGCACGCGGCACAAAGTCAGCGCGTCTTTTTCGATTCTGGCCCTCAAAGCCTCTGATGACGGCGGGGGATTCCCCTTCACATACCTCTCATGATGCGGCGCCCGCGGATCGTACTTCATGATCTGCACTTTCTCCTGCCCCACCACATAGCACCGGTAATACTCTTCAAACACCACACCATGCTGCAGCGTCATGCACAGATCGCCAGTCTGGTTGTAATGCTGGAAGAATTCCTCCGGGGAATGCACGTGATAAACATGCTTCCATCCGCCTCCGGAATAAGGCTTCAAGAAAGCAGGGAAGCCGACGTAATCGAACAACTCCTGCCAGTTCAAGGGATATATTAAATTTCGCATCGACTTGTCGGTAGTTCCCTCGGGATGCTTGTTGTGCGGCAGAATCACAGTCGGCGGAATCGCCACGCCCAGCTTGTGCGCCAGCGCATAGTTAAAAAACTTGTCATCGGCCGTCCACCAGAAGGGATTGTTGACGACGATCGTCCCGTGGAGAACTGCATTTTTCAAATAAGCTCGGTAGAACGGAATATCCTGCGAGATGCGGTCGATGATGACGTCATATTTCTTCGGCTCATCCATCCGAATCCCGCCAATCTTCACAAACTCCGCCGAAACTCCCTCAACGCCTAGCGAGTTAATCTTCGCCACTACCGCCGGCGGAAACGTATTCTCCATCCCAAACAAAATCCCAATCTTCTTCACAGCCTTCTCCATTCCTGAGCTCTCCATCCCACTACTAATCACCGAACACTCTGAGGACCACTGTTAAAAATACTTCCCCGCCATCCTCTGCCAAAGCGGCCAGTCATGCTTCGAATTGTCATTGTAAACATCCAGCCAGTGTGGCACCGCTTTTGCATTCAAAATCGCAGACATCTTCACATTGGCGTCCAGACATATATCCCAATCCGCCGATCCCAGCACAATCTTCATCTGCCGGTAGCGACTCAAGAACCAGTCATCATTCTGATTCGGCAAATAATCTGGCGGGCAATTGAAGTAGCAGTCATCGTCGTAATACCCATCCAGAAATTGATGAATATCGAACGACCCGCTCATGCTTACACAATGCGTCACCACATCGGGATGCTTGAAGGCAAAATTCACCGCGTGATAAGCCCCGAAGCTGCAGCCGGTCATCGCCAGCCGCGGCGTCTGATTCTTCCACCGCACAAACGGCAAAAACTCATGCAGAATGTAGCGCTCATACTGCAAATGTCGCAGCACGCGCACCTTGGGATGCACGCTCTTGTTGTACCAGCTCTCGGTATCGACGGCGTCGGGGCAAAACACTTGCAGCTCACCACGCTCAATCTTCGGCGCCAGCACCCCAATCATCCCGCGATCTTCGTACTCGAAAAACTTCCCCATGGAAGTCGGGAACACGAGCAAAGGCGTCCCTGCATGCCCGAAGACGAGAGCTTCCATATCCCGGTGCAGTTCCTGGCTGTATCCTTTGTGATATTCGCGGTTCATTCTTTGGCAGTCGCGGCAGACGAAGTATCTTACCTGAAGGGGAACCGCACAAGGCCAATTTTGTCTTCAATTCCGCCGGTCCGAGCCCGCAACCAAGCCCGCAAATGATATCGTGATACGAGATATGTCGTGGCGGTTTCCAAAACTGATCCCGCGCTCCGCGCCTGTCATCCTTTTACTTCTCACTCTTGCGGCCGCTACCGGATTCGCCGCTGTCAGCCATCTCGTCGCCCGTTACAACGCCAATCAGCAGTCCCGCGGCCGCAAACTGTACCAGCAAGGTCTCGCCGATGCCTCTGCCAACCGCTACGACGACGCCATCAACGTTTTCCGCGCCGCGCTCACCTGCGATCCCACCAACTCGCAATACCAACTCAGCTTGGCGCGGGCCTTGCGCGACAGCAACGATCCTCGCCGTCTCGACGAAGCCGAATCCTACCTGATCGCTCTCTGGCAGCGCGCCCCGCAGGACGCCGCCGTGAGTCTCGCTCTGGCCCGTGTTGCCGCTCATCGCGGTTCTATCGATGATGCCATTCGGTACTATCACAATGCGATGTACGGAGTGTGGAACTCCGATCCCGATGCGAACCGAAGCAAGGCTCGCATCGAACTGATCCAGTTTCTGCTCAAGAAAGGCGCTCCGGACAAGGCTGAATCAGAACTCATGGCACTCGCTACTGCACTGCCGCCTACACCCGACGCGCATCTCCAGGCCGCCCAGCTTTTTGCTCAGGCGCGGGATTACGCCAGGGAGTTGGCTCAGTACGAAGAAGTTCTCCGTTTCGACCCTGCCAACGCTGCTGCGCTGGCCGGAGCAGGTCAGGCCACTTACCGTGCCAGCAACTACACCTCTGCCCGCCGTTATCTGCAGGATGCGGTGAACGCGAATCCGCAGGATGAAGAATCTCGCCAGTTCCTGGCAACCACGGAACTCATTCTTCGCAACGATCCCTTCGCGGGTCATATCTCCGACGCCGAACGCAACCGCCGCATCGCCGTCGCCTTTACCCAGGCTGAAAAACGTCTCGACGCATGTGCTCAGGAGAAGAACATCGACCTGAAAGCGACGGTAACTCCAGCCGAGGCTTCCGGCCCTGCTTTGGCGACTGGTTCCGCTCCGTCGCCGCTGCTTGCGCTCCAGTCTCTGTGGACCGAGGCCAAACCAGATCTCGCGCGTCTCCGCTTACCCGCAGAAACCGATCTCCCTGATGCGATCATGGATGTGGTCTTCCAAATCGAACAGCAGACCGCCGCGACTTGTGGCCAGCCGCAAGGCCTCGACCGCGCACTGCTTCTGATCTCTCAAAAGCACGAGGCAGCCAACCAATGAGTAACGGCGCTCCTGCTCCCTCTGCTGTCGTTGCCCGTTTCCAGGGGCCCCGCCGTTTGTTTTCGTCTCTTGAGGGAGTCTTCAACGAAGAGGTGTTCTTCCTGATTCTGTGCGTCTTCATCGGAATCTTTTCCGGCCTCGCAGTGGTCTGCTTCCGCCTCGCCATCGACTGGATCCACTTGGCTCTGCTCGGCCCGCTCCCCCAAACTCATAGCTGGCGCCTGTTCGCAGTCCCGGCGCTCGCCGGCCTGGTCGTAGCCGCTCTGGTGATTCATGTGTTCCCAACGATCCGCGGCAGTGGAGTGAATCAGACCAAGGCCGCGCTCTACATCTTCAACGGATTTATTCCGTTCCGCACTGCAGTGGGAAAGTTCATCTGCTCCGGCCTCGCCATCGGTTCAGGCCAATCCCTCGGTCCCGAAGATCCTTCTTTGCAGATCGGGGCCAGCATTGCCTCGGCCCTCGGTCGCCAGCTCGAGATCTCGCGCGACAAACTCCGGCTCATGGCTCCAGTCGGCGCGGCCGCCGGCCTTGCCGCCGCTTTCAACGCTCCCATCTCCGCCGTCCTCTTCGTCATCGAAGAGGTTATCGGCCGCTGGAGCGCCGGCATCCTCGGCTCCGTCGTGCTTTCCGCTGTCTCCAGCGTCGTGATCGTGCGCTGGTTTCTCGGCAGCGAGCCCCTGTTCCGCATTCCGGTCACCGCCTTCAAACGGCCCAGCGAACTTCTCGCCTACGCCGTGCTCGGCATCGTCGGAGGCCTAGCTTCCGTCGCCTTCGCCCAGTCGATCGGCTATCTGCGCCCCCGCCTGAAAGCTCTGCCGCGCTGGACGCAATACTTTCAGCCCGCCGTCGCCGGACTCCTCATCGGACTCATCGCGTTCCTCGGCGCGCCCCAGGTCATGGGCGCCGGCTACGATTCCATGGACCAGGCCATGCACGGCCAGTACGCCTGGAAAATCCTCGCCATCCTGGCCGTTCTCAAAATCGTTGCCACTACGCTCTCGTTCGTCAGCGGCGCTCCGGGCGGCATGTTCGCCCCCACCCTCTTCATCGGAGCTATGCTCGGCGGCGCCGTCGGGGACATCGAACGCATCTTTTTTCCTCAACTCACCGGATCCACCGGCACCTACGTCCTGGTTGGCATGGGCGTCCTCTTCGCGGGATTCCTGCGTGTCCCCATGACTTCGGTGTTCATGGTTCTCGAGGTCAGCGGCAACTACGAGATCATCGTTCCTGTCATTGTCGCCAATACGTTTTCTTATCTCATCTCGCGCGGCCTGCTGGATGTTCCCATCTTCGACATGCTTACCCGCCAGGACGGCCTCGTCCTTCCGTCGCTCGAAGAAGACCGCGAAGAAACTATCCTCCGAGTCGAAGACGCCATGCTTCCCGTGCCTGCAACAATCCTCAGTGCCGAGGATTACGTCGATGCCAACGAGCGGCGCGTGCAGGATTCCACCGATGCCATCTTCCTGGTGCGCATGCATCCCAGTGGCTGGAGCACCATCAGCCGTGACCAGCTTCAACGCCTTTTCCGCGAAGGCAAAGGGGAACACACGTTGGGCTCAGTACTCCCGCAGCAGTCGCTTCCCAGTTTGTATCCTGATCTTCCGCTCGACTCCGCACTCCGCTACGTGAACGATTACCCGCTCGTGCCGGTGGCGAACCGAGCCAATTCCCGGGAGTTGGAAGGTATAGTCACCCGCGACTCGGTCTTCAAGCGATATGAAATTGACCGAACGCCCGTGGGAAACTGAGCCCTTGCTGACCCTCGCGCGCGAAGCCCACCCATCTTCCACAGATGTGCAATTTCTTGCGTCTAGGCCTGTATTCCTGGCTTTAACTCGAATCCCAGGCGCCCCGGTTTGGTATGCCGATTGCCATAATACCTCCGGAAGCCGCGCCAATCGCGCATTCCACGAGTTCTTTGGCATCAAGATGCAGTTTCCCCCAGACAGGATCATCTTATGAAGACCACAATCATTGTTTTCTGCGTTCTCTGCGCAACTGCCGCCTTCGCCCAAAGCGCCCCACTGCTGAGCAACACTCCGGCACCAGTCGTAATGGCGGACCACCCGCTGCACGCCTCTGAGCACTCCCTGGCGGCGGAAACCAGCCTGTTCGGTGGCATGTCACCCTACACTTATGCTAAGGGTGAAGTTCCGCTGGCCGAATTAGGATCACTCCCGTACGAGACGCCTCTAGGCGACGTAGCCCGCACTTACAGAAAAATGCACGCCGAGGCCCCGAAAGCCACGGTAGTCCTGGACAAATAGGTGCTGTGTTTACCTGGAGCGGTTCAAGCGGAGAAAGAGCAGTAAAGATAAGTTCATCTTGCCAAGATCAGGGTCATGTGGCGACCGCTATAAAAGAGCCGACACGGGAGATCTCCGCTCACTGGCTCAGCTTGATGGCTAGCTGGCGCTCCGGCTGCGTCATCTGACTCCACAATTTTTGCAGGTCATCCTGCAGCGCCTGGTTGTCTGGTTCCTTGTGCAGAGCCAGTGCAAACCATCGGTAGGCCGTGGGTAAGTCCCGCGGTGTGCAGGTTCCCGTCGAATAGAGCGCGCCCATCGAAATCATCGCCTTCGCATTGGACTCATCCGCGGCCTGCTTCAGGAGCCGCAGGCCGTGATCGCAGTCCTGGCGCACCCCGCGTCCATAAATGTAGCGTTCCGCGTTGATCACGGGATCGATTGGCTTCGCCGCCGGAGGCTTCGCCAATACAGGCGCGGGGACTGTCGCTTTCGCCGCAGGCGGTGCCCCCGCCATCGCAGTCGGTTGCTGGTCGGGACCAGAAGCCGCTGGCGCCGCTGCCCCAGCAGGCAAGTTGGGATCGACAGGCTGAGCTTGCGACGGAGCCGCCTGAGCAGGGGCGCTAGTAGCAGGAGCCGTCTGCGCAGTAGTGGGAGGGGTTTGCGAAGCAGCTGCGGCCGGAGAAGTCGCGGGAGCGGTCTGAGGCGGAGCGGACTGTGCCGGCGACTGCGGAACTGGTAGCGCCGGAGTCGCTGCGTCACCGGCGGCCGGAGGCGTCCCGTTATTGCTAACCCCAACTGAGGGAGAAGCGCTGTTCGGCGTTGCCCCCGCCGCCGCCGCGCCGGAATCCGGGCTCTGCGCGGTGTCCGACGATGGCTTCGTCGCCACTGGCTTCTTGTCCGGGATCAGGCCATCGAAGCCCGCTTCCTTGAAGTGTAGGTAGCCCATTCCCACCGCCAGCGCCAGCGCCACGACGATAAAAACCAGCTTGCCCCCGCTCCGCTTCGGTTCTTCCTCATCATCGAGGAGATAGTCCACATTCGAAGACGGCCGTAGAGCGTCAGGCTCAGCACCACGATTGACAGCGGGTCCGGGAGTGCTTAAGCCAAGAAATGAGTGCCCCGTGATCACCGGTCCCGCGCTCGGCCGAACGTCGTCTGTCAGGATTTCGTTTGTGCGAGTCTCGGTGCGAGGCCGTGGCGAATGCGAATCTACGTTCCCTCGGCGGAATTGGGCAGGCTCGGGGATGGTCGACTTGTCGCTTTGCGGGGGCGCGGATGGCGCTGGAACCGGTGGCGGAACCGGGGCTATCTTCGGTGGCGCAACGCTTTCCGGCGGCGCCACAGCGGCCTGTACTCGCCCGGCAGGCGCAGTTGTCGCCACCAGAGATGCTCCGCACATTCCGCAAAAGCGGTTGGCGACGTCGTTCTCGTTGCCGCATCGTCCGCAGCGCACACACCCTCCTCAACTATTCTGTCATTTAGATTAACTCTACTGCCCCTGGTTTCGCGAGTACGATGCTGATTCACGAAGTTTCGAAGGTCACAAAAAGGCGCCGTCGCGCTTTATTATTCGTCAGCTGGGATCTTGTGGATGGCTTTAATTAAGAGGCGTGCTGGATGGGTCCGATAGAGCAATCAGTTTGCCTACCGGATACTCTTCCTGGGTGAGAGGAATCGCAGGTTCGGAGTTGACAATCGTGAGCACATCACCGCTGTGAACTCCACGCAGGAGCAGTCGGTCGCGCTCGACGCCCACGACTCGATATTTCTCGTCGAAAACCGACATGCAACTCCCTTCTGGCTATTAGATGCCAGATTCCATGGCCTGGATACCAAGGAATTCACTCTCCTTGTCGAAAGGTGCCAAAACAGAACGCAACCTTCCGTCGTTCCAGATGCGAATTGAGCTACGCCGCTCCGAAGCGCACTGAAACCAGTTTCGATACGCCGGGCTCTTGCATGGTCACGCCGTAAAGCACGGGCGCGATGCTCATGGTCTTTTTGCTGTGAGTGATGAGGACGAACTGGGTCTTGATACTCATTTCTTTTACTAGTTCGGTGAAACGCCCGATGTTGGCCTCATCCAGCGGCGCGTCCACTTCGTCGAGGATGCAGAAGGGGCTGGGCGTGTACTGGAAAATGCCGACGAGCAGGGCGAGCGCGGTGAGCGCCTTCT